>VAOU01029289.1_pt1 | contig 10403 bp, 8 predicted proteins | sample 3393871 | NCBI WGS metagenome assembly VAOU01 (sample SAMN08290440, study PRJNA428436) | hydrothermal vent metagenome | isolation source: Deep-sea hydrothermal vent chimney | place: Atlantic Ocean: South-mid Altantic Ridge | depth 1820 m m
AAAGAGTCGTTTTTATATTGCTTGTTAAAAAATCTATAGTAATACTTTAATTTCGAAGGCTAAATCTATTATAGCTCCGAACTGCACGCTATTATTGACCTACGTGTTTAACCTTCTCACTGTAACTGATAGTATAGGTGGTGACACCTGCGAAGGTTTTTCGTTGCACTTGCCAATCCTGACGCATATCTTGACTTTTTACAACGAAGTAGCTTGCGAATTCAAAGTATAAAAGAAATCCCTGTAAAAGAGTTTACTGTGCTAACTAATTTTTGTACTTTCATCATCTTAAATATTTTATTGCTTATGGTTATTAAGTAGTACTAAAATAAGTGATGAAAATAAGTGGTTAAATGCCATATAAAATGCTTTTACGCCATCAGCTGGTTGGTCTTTAATAATTTAGCGATAATTATAGGCTGTATTTAATTGAGGGTGTGTTAAAATAATTTTAATTTATCTATGTCCAATATTATACTTGAATTATGAAAATGTTTAAAAGAAGAAATTTATCTTATCCAATAGCAGCATTAGGAGCAGCTTCTTTTCTTCTTTTAATGATTGTAGGTTTTCAAACTTATATGAATTACAATCATGAAAAATACCTTTTAAAAAAGCACCTTTTATCGGAAGGTGTTACATTAATACGTGCAATTGAATCGGGTGCAAGAACAGGGATGATGGAAATGATGTGGGGACAAAGTCAGGTTCAAACTTTAATTGAAGAAACTGCAAAAGGGCCGAATATCAGTCAAATTCTCCTTGTTGATGGAAATGGAAGAATCCTCGCTGCCGGAACACCTAAAATAATTGGGGAAACAGTGACCGGATTTTCAAAATTAAAAAAGGACGATCAAGTTGTACATGGAATAGTTAAAAATAGCACAGGGGTAAATGTTTTTCAAATTGTTAAGAAATTCGAACCCGTATCTTCTTTAAGGCGTTTAAGAATGAATGAGATGAGGGGAAGGATGATGTATAGAGGAAGAAACAACTATTTATCAATGAAAAAAGAGTACATAATTTTAAGTTTTAAATTAACGGGATATCGCCAGGCTCAATCTTCTGATATTCATAGAGCACTAATTTCAGCGGCTATATTGCTTATTTTAGGTTCTGCCTCTTTTTATTTTCTTCTTATACTTCAAAATTATTATGTAGTAAACAACACTTTGAAAAACATGGAAACTTATACCCGTAATGTGGTCGAGGGCATGCCGAACGGATTGTTTTCTTTAGATAATGAAGGACGAATAGAAACTGTTAACAAATACGCTGCAGATTTACTCGAAATGAATCATCTGAATTTAAAGGGTAAATATCTCGGCGAAGTTCTGAAAAAGTGTGATTTAAGTAATATCATAGCACCGACAGACGAAAATATTGTAAGACAAATTGATTGTACTTTGAACGATGGGAAAGTAATTCCATTAAGCGTTACATCCAGCAGGTTGAAAAACGCAAATGGAGGAGTTATCGGTGCTGTAATAATACTGCGCGACCTAAGAGAGATCAAATTGTTGGAAAAGAAAATAGAACGTTCCGAAAGACTTGCCAGTTTAGGGCGTATGGCAGCCGGCATTGCTCATGAAATCCGCAACCCGCTTAGTTCCATTAAAGGTTTTGCATTGTATTTCCAGAATAAATTTAAACGCGATTCAGAAGATTGGAATTACGCTGAAGTTATGGCAGGTGAGGTAGACCGGCTAAACCGAGTAATTCAGGATTTGTTAAATTTCGCAAAACCGTTTGAGCCGAATCTTAAAAAGATTGATGTTCATCAATTGATTGAACATTCTTTAAAACTGATTCAATCCGATGCAAGAGATAAAAACATTATTATTCAAAAAAAGTTTGAAACAGATTTGCCTTTTATTTTAGGTGATTCCGATCTTTTAACTCAGGCTATGCTTAATTTGTTTATCAATGCTGTAGATGCAATGAAACAAAACGGCAAGTTAAATATCGAAGTTTCTTTGAAAGAAAAAATGATTGAAATCGTTATAGCCGATACCGGCAAAGGCATTGAGTCAGAAAATCTTCCGCATATTTTTGATCCGTTCTTTACTTTAAAGAAAGGAGGTACAGGTTTGGGGCTTGCAATTGTTTTCCGTATAATCGAAAATCATAACGGCAAAATTGATGTTAAAAGTGACATAAAAAAAGGAACTGAATTTAAGATTTTTCTTCCAAAAACAAACAGATAATAAATGGACAAAAAAGTAAAAAAAATTTTAATTGTAGATGATGATGCCGGCCATCGTATGATGTTAAGAGCCACTCTTTTAGAACATGGGTATGAGATTTTTGAAGCCTCAGATGGCAACGAGGCAGTTGCTAGGGTTGAAATTTCTTTTTTTGATCTGATAATGCTCGATCTAAAAATGAAAAATATGGACGGAGTTGAAGCATTAAAACGAATAAAAAAAATAAGTCCCGCTATTCCGGTTTTAATTATGACTGCATACGCTTCCGTTCAAACTGCTGTTGAAGCTTTAAAATTAGGTGCAATAGATTATCTAATGAAACCGCTGGATATCGAAAAGGTTATTCAGGCGATCGATAAAGTGTTGAATCCTCAGACGTTGAAAATTGACGATAAGATTTTCAAAGAGCGGATTGACCGCGAATTCGACTTTAGTTCCATTATCGGGAAAAGTAAAAAAATGATAGATGTCTTTGAAACAATTGCACTGACCGCACCAAGCGACGCAACAATTTTAATCTTAGGAGAAAGTGGTTCCGGCAAAGAGCTTATTGCCGAAGCCGTTCATAAAAATAGTAGGCGAAAAGATAAACCGTTTATCAAAGTGAACTGTGCTGCTCTTGCAGAAAACCTGTTGGAAAGTGAACTATTCGGACACGAAAAAGGAGCGTTTACGGACGCACATGCTAAAAGAGAAGGACGTTTTGAACAGGCAAACAACGGAACACTTTTTTTAGACGAAATCGGTGATATGTCTCCTTCTACTCAAGCCAAAATTCTTCGTGCTTTACAAGAAGGCGAGTTCGAAAGGCTCGGCGGGAATAAAACTATTAAGGTAAACGTACGCATAATTGCTGCGACAAATAAAAATCTTGAAGAAGAAGTTGAAAAAGGGCGGTTCAGAAAAGATTTGTTTTTTAGACTGAGCGTTGTGCCCATTGACCTTCCGCCTCTTAGAGAAAGAAAAGAAGACCTGCCGTTACTTGCCGATTATTTCTTAAAGAAATATGCAAAAAAAAATAACAGATTAATTAAAGAGTTTGTACCTTCGGCTGTTGATATGCTTTTGCGTTATCATTGGCCGGGGAACGTAAGAGAGTTGGAAAATGTAATTGAACGCGCAGTGATTATTTCACGTGAAGATATGATAACACCAGCTGCTCTTCCAAATGCGTTGAAAAATAACGCTGATGGAGAAGTTGACGATTCATTTGATAATTTAGCAGGCAAACTTATAAAAGATGTAGAAAAAGAATTAATTATTAAAACTTTGGAACAGACTAACCATAATATTACTCAAGCTGCAAAATTATTGGGAATTACGCGGCGTGGACTTCAGTACAAACTAAAAGAACTACAAATAAAGTGATGCGAAAAAATATCGCACCCGTCTATTTAATTTGTTAAATATTGCGAAATATTTTCACATCCAATAAAATCAAAAATTTTCCTAACGCTAAGCGAACCGTAATTTCTCAAATATTCTAATAAAATTAAAATATCTACCGCTTCAATTCGTATGTCCTTTTTAAATTGTCTGTAATCCCTGTAGAAAAAAGGATTAAAGGATATCTGTATTCATTACAAATTATAAATCGAAGATAGAAAACTTCGTAAACGTTTCAATAATATTCTCCTGTATCGAAAGCTTTTTGTGGGAAAAAAGAATAAAAATTAGTTTGGCATTCAATTTGTATAAGCAATTAAAATGAAATTAAAAAATGAACAAAATAATGAATACAGGACTATTTGTTAAAATGGCAAATCAAACAAAAAAATATTGTATTACTTTTCTTTTGCTAAGCAAAAAAACAGATGTCCCCCATGCGGGGCTGAAGTTTTAGATGCTTATTTGCGCTGTCCGGAATGCATTTTTAAAAAGCAATTATCCGTTCTGCTGCAAAATTACAGAAGTAAATAGTAAAATTTATAATTATTGTAGAAAAGATCTTGGAATTAAATAAATAAAAAACAATAACAAACAAAAGGAGTAAAAAATGTCAAACTTAAAAAAATCATTATCTGTTTTAACCATTGCAATATTCGGGTTATTTATGTTTTCATCAACTGCATTTTCACAAGGGAATATGATGCAAAACCTTGGTAGTAAATATTCGAATTTAAATGTGCCGAAAGAGTATAGACTGACGGATACTCAATCAAATAAAATCAACAATATTAGAGCAGAATATAATAAAAGAATTCTTCCTCTTCGTCAAAAGATATACTCTTTAAGAATTAAATTACGGACTGTTAACACCGGCACAAACTTCAATGCAGCTAAATTGAAAGAAGATTATTCGAAAATAAATGCATTGAAAGATAAAATGTTTGCTTTACGCATAGACGCAAAAGCTGAAATCAATAAAGTGTTTACCAAAAAACAATTGACTTATTACCATGAATTTGCTCCTCAATTTACCAAATTCGGAAATGAGATGATGAATGGTGCCGGTATGGGCAATATGATGATGCGTGGAATGATGAACGGAGAAATGAATGGGATGATGAATGGTGCTGGTATGGGCAACATGATGAACGGAAAGATGAGAAGTATGATGAATGGACGCATGGGGAGTATGATGAACGGCGGAGGTATGATGAATGGTATGATGAACAGAAAAAGAAGTAATATGATGAACGGTATGATGAATAGAAGAGGAATGATGAGAAACGGAATGAACGGCAGAGCGGGAATGATGGGACAGGACAGCAAAGCAATTAATTCAATTAACCAGTGGTAATGAAACATGGAAAGCTCCTTCTTTTGCTGATAAACTAACAAATCCACTTAAAAATAATACCGATGCAACCAGATTGGGTGAAAATATTTTTAATAATCGATGTGAAACATGCCACGGACTTAGCGGTAAAGGCAACGGCCCTTTTGCTTTTGGTCTTAATCCAAAGCCGGCAAATCTAACTTCTATTATAGTTCAAAAACAGAGTGACGGTGCAATATTTTGGAAGATTTCCAATGGGAATGCTCCTATGCCAGCGTTTAAATATTCACTTTCAAAACAGCAGAGATGGGGAGTTGTTAATTATATTAGAGAATTGGAAAATAAAAACACAAAATAAAATGTAATGAATATTCAAAAGTTGGGGGGAAACAGCCCTAAACAAAAGAGAAAAAATTATTTTAATATTAATAATAAAAAGGGAGAATGAAAATGATGTATGGAATGAATGGTATGGGTTTTAGCGGTATGTGGTTCGGATGGATTTTATGGTTAATTATAATTGGCCTTATTATTTGGGGTGTTATTACTATTGTCAACAACACAAAGAATCGTCCGCCGAGAGACGGTTACTATCTGCCTCGTGAAGATGCTTTAGATATACTTAAAAATCGTTACGCCAAGGGCGAAATTGATGAAGAACAATATGAAATGATGAAAAAAAAATTAAAATATTAAACTAAATTTCCTGTAATTATTCAGCCAGCCTGTGTATCATTGGGAATCGAACAGATATGTTTCGTTTATTGATAATTATGTCCGGACTTTTAAGAGGTTGGTTCAATAACGAATACTTTCCTGTTTTTGATTATTCATTTTAAGTACGGCCAAGTATAAGGCAAAGAAGGGGATTTGAAAATCTGTTCGTAATGACATGGAACCATTCCCCAGGAAAACAGCGTATAGCCATCAATTTAATTAATTTGCAAACACCTTGTTATCACATTATTATATCTTGTTTTTAAAAATTATAAACTAGCGAAGCAGGTCATACGGACGTGAGATTAAAATTAATTTTGTACCGCAAATTATTAAAACAGTTAAAGCTATGATGTGGTTTAATAAATCGGTTGCCTCCATCCTGCCCCATATGCCGAAAAATCTTGTATGGATATTTTCCAAACGTTATATTGCCGGACGTACCATTGAGGATGCCGTTCGTGTTTCCAAACAACTAAATGCTGATGGATACATGGTAACCATTGATTTACTAGGTGAGTTTATCACCGATTTGAAAGAAGCCGAAAAAAACCGTAACCAGTATCTCAACATTATCGACACCATTCAGAAAAACGAAATTGACGGAAACTACTCATTGAAACCCAGCATGTTCGGTCTGCTACTGGACGAGGAAGCCTGCTACCGGAATATTCGACAGATTGTTCAAAAGGCAGTAGATTATGGCAATTTCGTCCGTGTTGACATGGAAGATTCACAATGTGTGGATATGGAAATCAAGCTTTTCAGAAGGCTGAAAAAAGAATTTTCTAAAAATGTCGGGCTGGTTTTGCAGGCTTATATGCGGCGCACACTAAACGATATTAAACACCTTTCAGACCTGCACAGCGAAGAAAATCCGCTGAACTTCAGGCTTTGCAAAGGTATTTATGTGGAACCCGAAGCGATTGCCTACAAGAAGTATGAAGAGGTCAACATCCATTATCTCGAAGATCTGGAATATATTCTTAAAAATGGTATCTATCCGGGCATTGCCACACACGATATCCCATTGATTGAAGGAGCTTACAAACTCCTGGAAAAATACAAAGTTCCCAAAGACAAGTATGAATTTCAAATGCTATACGGCGTAACACCCGGCTTGCGAAAAAGTATCCTTAATAAAGGGCATCGGCTGCGTGTTTACGTTCCTTTTGGTGAAAACTGGTTTCCCTATTCCACCCGGCGGTTAAAGGAAAACCCGAAGGTAGCATCCGACATTATGAAAGCCATGTTTGTCAGAGGGTAAAATGTGAAGTTAAGAGAAACGGTGTTAGCTAATAGCAGTTAACAAATAACAAATAACAGTTAACAAATAACGGATAACGAACAACGGCGTGTAGGAGAAACCGGATTACTCCTGTTATCTACGAACTTTAGTGTTCTTGCCCGCTTCTTTTCCGTCGTAACCAATTTTTCACTACCTTTGCCCCACTAAAATCTCTAAAAAGCAAATCTATGAGTAAGAAAAGAATACTTTGTGTGTTACAAGAGATTATGCCCTATTTGCCTGAATCGCACATGAGTAAAATAGGACGCTTTCTTCCACAAAAGATTCAGGAATCAGGGAAAGAAATTCGGGTTTTTATGCCTCGTTTTGGTCTTGTTAACGAAAGACGTAACCAATTGCATGAGGTAATTCGCCTTTCCGGGATGAACCTGATTATTGAAGACATCGACCATCCCCTCATTATTAAAGTTGCCTCCATTCAGCAAGCCCGAATGCAGGTCTATTTTATTGAAAACGAAGATTTCTTTCATCGAAAATTTATTTTTAGAGATGCAAAAGGAAAATTCTTTGAAGACAATGACGAAAGAACTATTTTCTTTTCAAAAGGAGTCCTCGACACAGTGAAAAAGCTGGGCTGGGCTCCTGACATTATTCATTCTCACGGTTGGTTCTCCGCCTTGTTGCCTATATATGTAAGAACAGCCTACAAAAATAATCCCCTGTTTAGTGATACTAAAATTGTTTTGTCGCTTTACAATGATGGCTTTGAAGAAAATTTTGCCGACAGTTTTATCCAAAAGATAAAAATGAATGGTATTCCGGAAAAGGCATTGAAATACTACGATAAAGCAAATTACGTTTCTGTAATGAAGGGAGCTGTTGATTATGCAGATGCATTTATCATTAGCGAAAATAAAATAAATACCGAACTACTTGAGTATATTCATGTTAGCGGCAAACCAATCCTTGAATACCAGGGAGATGAAAATTATTTTGATGCGTATAACCAGTTTTATGACCAGATTATTGGAGAGAATTAATTTCTCTTTTCGGAAGAAAAACCGCCTGTTTTTTGTCAATATTCTCCTGCTTCTCGCAGCTTTAAGTTTCTTTAACTTATCCTGCTCAAAGTATCCTTCACAAGTGGGGGCTGATTTGATGCCGAACAATTCCCTCTCGATGCATTTTAAGCGTGGTGAGTTAACAGTTTATTCCCGGGCTATTGACACTATCCGTTCCAATAATATGTCGATGAGCATTTTGGGAAGTATAAAAGACCCTGTATTCGGATTAACCAACGCTAGTTTTTATTCTAAGATAATGCCGATAAGCGAAGGACACCGGTTCGGAACAAATCCTAAAACCGATTCGCTCGTACTTCAGCTCTATTATGCAAATGTATATGGAGATACCAACGCCGTCTTACACTTACATGTGTACGAAATGAAAGATGATATTAATTATGATAGTGTCTATTATTCAAATAAAAATGTTGCTGTCTATCCTACCGATTATGCGGATATGACATTTCGTCCCAATAGAAACAGAACTTATATCCTTAATAAGTTAGATACAGTGAAAAACGTTTTACGTATCAATCTTAGTCATCTTTCCAAGGCTTTGGGTAATAAATTGCTGCATGCTGATACTACGATTCTGGACAGTAATCTTTTGTTTATGGACTATTTCAGAGGACTTTACCTGAAAACAGACCCTGTAAGCAGCGGAGGAGCACTTGTCTCATTTCTAACCAATACACGCAAAACAATTCTGATGCTGTATTATCATAATGACACGGCAGACTCACTAACATATGCTTATGTGCTGAATGCATCCTTGGCCAAGGTAAATCATTACCGGCATGATTTTAGTCTTGCCGATCAGTCTTTTAAAAATCAGGTAATTAACGGAGATACCACACTGGGGCTGAAACAGTTTTATGTTCAGGGACTTGCAGGGGTAAAAGCGATTATCAGGTTCCCGCACATCCGAGACTTAAACAAACTGGGGAAAGTGGGTATCAACGAGGCCAAACTTATCTTGCCCGGTGCTGAAGCAAAACCTTTTCTCGGTGCTCCGGGTCAGTTGTCTCTATTCAGGATAGTTAATGATTCTACCTATGATATTTTGCCCGATCAGAATGAAGGTCCTAGCTATTTTGGCGGGCAATATAACGCCTCAGATAATTCCTATTCATTCCGGATTACCCATTATATTGAATCGTTGATAAAGGATTCTACTAAAGTTGATAACGGCCTGGTACTCTTTTTAAATGGTGGAGCTATTTCTCCCAAACGTTTTATTTTTAACGGCCCGCAATTTACAGGAGATTCGACAAGACGTGCCAGATTGGATATTTATTATACCATCGTAAAATAATATTCTTTACTTTTGTCTTTGGCTAATTAGCCAAAGACAAAAGTTCAAACACTAAAACCCTGTCATCATGTGCGGAATTGTTGCTTATCTCGGACCGAAAGATGCCTATCCCATTCTGATAAAAGGCCTTCACCGACTTGAATATCGCGGATACGACAGTGCAGGCGTTGCCCTGCTTGACAAAAAACTCTCCGTTTATAAAACTAAAGGAAAAGTTGCTGAACTGGAAAAATTTGTTTCCGGAAACAATTTACACGGACATGTGGGAATTGCCCATACCCGATGGGCCACTCACGGCGAACCTAACAGCGCTAACGCCCATCCTCACTTGTCGCAAAACAGAAAACTTGCTATTATTCATAATGGAATTATTGAGAACTATGCGGCACTGAAAGGAGCCCTCATAGAGCGGGGCTATCATTTTAAATCGGAAACAGATACCGAGGTTCTTATCAATCTGATAGAAGATATCAAATTGAATGAAGAGGTAGAGCTGGAAGAGGCAGTTCGTATTGCCCTAAACCAGGTTACCGGAGCCTATGCTATTATTATTCTTTCGGAAGATGATCCCGACACCCTGATTGTGGCCCGCAAAGGCAGCCCCATGGTGATTGGCGTAGGTGAAGATGAGTTTTTTGTTGCCTCCGATGCCACACCTCTTGTGGAGTACACCCGGAAGGTGATTTACATGGAAGAAGAGAATGTAGCGGTACTTCGCAGAGGAAACAAAGTCGATTTAAAAACCATCAAAAACCAAAAGAAAACACCCTACATCGAAGCCCTTGAAATGGATTTGAATGAGCTGGAAAAAGATGGTTATGATCATTTTATGCTGAAAGAGATTTACGAACAGCCACGCTCCATAAGAGATAGTATGCGGGGACGACTACATGCTGACAAAGGTATTATTTCGCTCGGTGGAATAAAAGATTATGAGCAAAAGCTGGTCAATGCCCGGCGCATCATTATTATTGCCTGTGGTACTTCCTGGCATGCCGGCCTGGTAGGAGAATACTTGTTGGAAGATCTGGCACGTATTCCCGTTGAAGTTGAATACGCTTCCGAATTCCGTTACCGCAATCCTATTATTGATGAAAAGGATATAGTGATAGCTATTTCGCAATCGGGA
>VAOU01013585.1_pt1 | contig 10386 bp, 6 predicted proteins | sample 3393871 | NCBI WGS metagenome assembly VAOU01 (sample SAMN08290440, study PRJNA428436) | hydrothermal vent metagenome | isolation source: Deep-sea hydrothermal vent chimney | place: Atlantic Ocean: South-mid Altantic Ridge | depth 1820 m m
CACATATTGACAACACGGTTACTTCCCCTATTGCCGAATGTAAAAGCCTCACCATTGCTTCCGGTGGAACACTTACTGTTCCTGCCGGCAATGCTCTTACGGTAAATGGTGATTTAAGTATTGATGCTTCTGTTACACCCGGAACATTAGTAGTGGCATCCGATGCTACCGGCAACGGCTCTCTTATTGTGAATGGTACGGTTACCGGAAGCACTACGGTGCAACGGTATATTGCTGCATACACTCCCGGTCAGGATGATGGCTGGCACGAAATCGGATCTCCTGTAAGTAATATGGCCATTTCCGGTTCGGATTTTGCTCCCGGAGCCAATGATGACCTGTATGTCTGGGGTGAAGCTACCAACATCTGGTTAAATGATAAAGTTTCCGGAAATAATATCACCAACTTTACGAATGGAAAGGGCTATCTTGTTTCCTATCAAAGCACGGCCACCAAAGCGTTTACCGGAACGCTTAATAATTCTGATGTTTCTTTTTCCAATCTCAGTTATAATACAACCGGGGGAAATGGCTGGTATTTGTTGGGGAATCCTTTCGCATCCGCTATTACATGGGGCGATGCCAACTGGGTTCTTACCGGTGTGAGTGTTGTGGCAAAAGTCTGGAATGCAACCGCTGCAAATTATAGCGATATTTCCTCCGGGGGCAATATTCCTTCCACAAATGGTTTTTTCATTCAGGTTGTTTCCGGAACCAATTCCCTTACCATTCCTGCTGCTGACCGTACCCACAACATCACAAGCAATTACAAAAGCGATTCTGAGACAAGCCAAAAAGAAACACTAAAGTTTAAGGTAAACGACGATGCCAACGGCTATTACGATGTAAGCACCCTGGGTTTCAAAGCCAATGCCACCGATAGTTTGGATATCGCTTTTGATTCGCACAAACTGTTTAGCTTTATCAAGACAGCTCCGCAATTGTGGACAGTAAGCAGGGATCAACAATTCTCAACCAACTATCTGCCTGAAGTAACCACAATTTATGATGTGCCGCTGGATTTCAAAGCAGGCGTCAATACCGTTTATCATTTGAGCGTTATGGGAATAAACAGTTTTGAAAATACAAGCCTGGTGCTGGAAGACCTTCAAACCGGACAAAAGATAGATTTAAATCAGCAAAGCAGTTATGATTTTTCTGCCACACCGGATGATGAAGAAAACCGTTTTGTGTTGCACATTAACGGTGTAACAGCGGTTCCCTTGTTGAGCAAGACCGACGCTGACGGTATTCAGGTTTTCGCTTACGGGGAAACGGTCTATTTACACGCCTTGGGACAAAAGAGCCTGAAGGGGAAAGTTTCGATTTTCAATATGCTTGGCCGGCAGGTTTTCATCGGCAACCTGAACGGGACGAAGTCGCAAAAGATCCGCCTGAACCGGAAAACAGGTATCTATTTTGTACGGTTTGAAAACGATAATAAGCTGGTAACAAGAAAAGTATTTATTAAATAACACAATAAAAAAATAATCGAAAATGAAAAAATATATTATCCTGTTCGTATTGATGTTTTCTCTCCTGTTTTGGACCAACGAAACTTTTGCTCAAAGTAACCCACCTGCTGACCATGGGGCAACCGGAAACCTGGCTGGTGGTGGAGCCCCCATTGGCGGCGGATTGTTTATCCTGCTGGGGCTTGGTGCCGCTTACGGTGGAAAGAAATGGTACGACCATCGAAAATCCTCTTTGGAGGGGTAATCCCCTGCCTTTTAGAAGAGAGCCCTCCTGAAAAGTCAACCGGTTACCTCTTTGTAATAATCTTCGATTTCTTTCAGGATTTCCGTTACCACTATCTGTGTTTGGGCTTCCATGAGCCGGATGCGGAACGGTTTAAATCCGGGGAGGCCTTTGAAGTAGGCCGACCAGTGTTTGCGGATTTCCATCACGCCACGGCGTTCGCCTTTCCAGGCTATCGACCGGTTGAGATGCAGCAGGCTGATGCGCACCCGCTCTTCGATGGTTGCGGGGGTCAACAACTCTCCGGTGGCGAAATAGTGTTTTATCTCTCTGAATATCCATGGGTTGCCATAAACAGCCCGGCCAATCATGAGGCCATCTACACCATACGTTTCTTTGAAATATTTTGCCGAGAGCGGGTCGTTTACGTCACCGTTGCCGAAGATGGGGATGCGCATGCGCGGGTTGTTTTTCACTTCGCCAATAAGTGTCCAGTCGGCGGGAGCGGAGAGTCGGGTGGTGCGGGTTCTGCCGTGGATGGTGAGGGCCTGAATACCCGTATCCTGCAGCCGTTCGGCAATATCCACAATCTCTTTGTGCTCTTCGTCGTAGCCGAGGCGGGTTTTAACCGTTACCGGAATACTGACAGCTTTCACCACGGCAGCGGTCATTTTCACCATTTTGGGAATATTATTTAAAATGCCGGAACCGGCTCCTTTGGCCACCACTTTTTTCACCGGGCAGCCGAAATTTATATCGATGAGGTCGGGTTGTGCTTTTTCGGCATAACGGGCAGCGGCTGTCATGGAATCAATATCATGGCCGAAAATCTGTATGCCGACAGGCCGTTCAAGATCGTCAAAATCAAGCTTTTTCAAGCTTTTAGCCGCATTGCGAATCAGCCCTTCGGAGGAGATAAACTCGGTGTACATCAGGTCGGCGCCAAACATCTTGCACACGTAACGAAATGGAGGATCGGTAACATCCTCCATGGGTGCAAGCAGCAGCGGAAACTCTCCGAGACTGATATTTCCTATTTTAACCACAGATTGATTTTTTATTCTATTCTTATTTTGGTGATCTTTTACTTTAAGACGGAAGACGGAAGTCCGAAGCAAAACTGTGTCAATGCCTAAATAAGGTTGACCGTTTTCACTTACTTATTTTCATCTTCTGAGTTGCTAATTCCGTCGTTGACTTGTTACCGTCGGATTGTGGTCCACTGCAAAGATAATCCCTTTCAAATTGAATGGGTGATTTTCTTTGTAACTCAATATGAGGTTTTTCTTTGTTGTAAAGTAACACCGTCCGGTCAACCTATTTTATGAACTGACAATTCCCTTTTCATTTTCCCCTTTTCCTTTTTCAACGTTCAATTCCAAAAACCATGGTCCAGGCGGGCGCTTGAACCATTTTCGTATGCCCTGGCCAGAGAGAGACGGGAAATTCGTGCCGGCGTAAATCAAAAATTCTAACCTTTAAAAAATAGTTGTACATTTGCACAATCATTCAAATGAAAAAATAATGAGCAGTGATGTTTGCGACATAACGATTATTCATCAGGACGTGGTTGACCGTGTAGCGAGAGAGATGGCGAAAAGTCCCTCGGTAACAGCCATGGCTGATTTTCTGAAAGCGCTTTCCGACCCGACACGGTTGAAAGTGATAGCTGCTCTGCGCCATTCAGAACTGTGTGTGTGCGACCTGACGGCTTTAGTTGGAATTTCGGTATCGGGTTTATCTCACCAACTCCGTTATCTCCGTAACAAAAACATCGTGAAATTCCGTAAAGAAGGCAAACTGGCTTACTATTCTCTTGCAGACGACCATGGTTGGTCAAATTATCTATTTGGTTTCGCAACACATTAACGAATAATGAAAAAGAGTTTTGCTGTCATATTATCCCTGATTATTTTGGTCCTTTCGGCTGTATCATGCTCTGATCAGGATGATTTTACCGGGTGGCAAGGTCAAACAGTGGGACTCTCCATTGCGCAATCTCCGGATTTCGCCTTCGACAGTTGTAACCCCTTTTTCTTTTCCCATACCGGACTCAGCGCCTTTGTTCAGCCGGAGGTCTCTTTTATGAAATTTATTTCCAACCCCGTAAGCCTCTTTTCCGAAAACCCGGTTTTCGTTAACATTCCGGTTTATTCTCTTATCTGGCATCCGCCGAAAGCTTAATCATTTTAAATATTGAGTATGTGCGTCATTGCGAGCCGTTTTCAGGCAGCATTGCGGGCAGGAATTGCGTGGCAATCTCCTTTTTTGATGTTCACTGTCATTAAGAGATTGCTTCGTCGCCCTTCCCGCATATCTTCCCAACCCTCCTCGCAATGATGCTTAGAATCAATGTTTTATATCATTACTAACAACCATTAGAATTAAGATATAAGTTAAATATCTCAAACTAAAAAGAACAAAAATGATTAACAAGATAATAGCGTTTTCAATAAAAAATAAATTCATTGTCGGCCTGCTGCTATTAGCCATGATAGGAACGGGCGTTTACTCGATGATGACCATTAATCTCGGGTCGGTACCCGATATTACCAACAACCAGGTGCAGGTAATCACTGTTTCACCAACGCTTTCCACCGAGGATGTTGAGCAGTTTGTAACCTATCCGGTGGAGCTGGAGATGGCCAACCTGCCCGGAATTAAGAAAATCCGCTCCATCTCCCGCTTCGGACTTTCCGTGGTAACCATTGTTTTTAAAGACAATATGGGAACCTATCTTCCGCGGCAGTTGGTGCAGGAAAAACTCAATACGGTAAAAGAAGAAATTCCCGCTCAGTTCGGCGAGCCGTTTATGGGCCCCATCACTACCGGCTTGGGTGAGATTTTGCAATATACCATCAAAGCAAAACCGGGTTACGATACGGTTTATACCCCACAACAGTTGCGCACCATTCAGGACTGGATTGTCAAACGCAAGCTGGCGCTGATACCGGGCGTGGTGGCAGTCAATTCGTTTGGCGGCAGCATAAAACAGTACGAAATTGCCCTGAATCCCGAAAAATTAAACGCCATGAAGGTCTCCATTGCCGAGGTTTTTGAAGCGCTCGAAAAAAACAATGTGAACACGGGCGGCGCTTATATTGAAAGAAATCACATGGCCAATTTTATCCGCGGCGAAGGGCTTGTCCGCTCGCTTGACGACATTCGAGATATTGTGGTTAGAAACAATAACGGAATTCCCATTCTGATAAAAGATGTGGCAGAAAAGGTACATTTCGGGCACAAAGTCCGTTATGGAGCAGCTACTCAGGATGGCCACGAAGCTGTTGGCGGAATGGTGTTGATGCTGAAAGGTTCAAATCCGAACGCAGTTATTCAAAGCGTGAAAGAGCGGTTAAAAAGCGTTCAGAAGTCGCTACCGAAAGGACTGGTCATTGTGCCTTTCCTTGACCGGAGCGACCTGATTAAACGTACCACCTCCACCGTGGCCAGGAACCTTATCGAAGGTTCGCTCATCGTGGTTTTCGTACTGGTACTACTGTTGGGAAGTCTGCGGGGCGGACTCATCACCGCTTCCGTTATTCCGCTGGCATTGTTGTTTGCTTTTATCCTGATGAAAATCTTCGGCGTCTGGGCTAACCTGATGAGCCTGGGGGCTATTGACTTCGGAATTATTGTGGACGGCGCAGTGATTATTGTGGAAGGAACCGTGTTCGAAATTGAAAAGCATATTCGTGCCGGAAAGAGCCGGTTCGACGACAGAGAGATGGACGAGGTGGCTTACAAAGCTTCCAGCACCATGATGAACTCCGCCTTTTTCGGTCAGCTGATTATTCTGATTGTGTTTACCCCCATTCTTTTTCTTACGGGTGTGGCAGGCAAAATGTTTCAGCCCATGGCCTATACCTTTGGTTTTGCCGTGCTGGGTGCCATTTTCCTCAGCCTGACCTACGTCCCTATGATTTCCTCTTTGGTGATGAAACCCACAAAGAACAAAAAAAGCTGGTTCTCTAAATTAGAAACCAGTTTGGAAAAACTCAGTTCAAAACTGATTAGTGGTATTCAGCGGATGTATGATCCGCTTCTTCAGATTTCGCTTAAACACAAGCTGACGGTTCTCGGGATTGCGATACTTATTTTTGCCAACTCTATCTTTGTCTTTTCGCGCATGGGTGGCGAGTTTATCCCCGTCCTTGATGAAGGAGACATTGCCGTGGAGATATTTCTGCGTCCGGGAAGTTCTCTTTCCGAAACCGTGAAACGCGAAGAAGAGGTGGAGAAATTAATTCTAAGCAGTTTCCCCGAAGTGAAAACCATGGTGGCACGTATCGGTGTGGCCGATATCCCCACTGACCCGATGGGCTTCGACTACACCGACAGTTTTCTGATCCTTGAAAAAGACAAAAGCAAATGGGTATCTGCAAAAACAAAAAAAGAGTTGATACAAAAAATCAAAGAAAAGCTATCGAAATTGCCGGGTTTGAATTTTGCATTCAGCCAACCGGTGGAGTTGCGTTTTAATCAGCTGCTGACAGGTGTGCGTGAAGATGTGGCCGTAAAAATTTACGGCGAAGATTTGAACGTGCTTGCCAAAAAAGGAAGAGAGGCGGCAACCATCATAAAAACTATCCCCGGGGCGGAAGATGTTACCTTGGAACGGACAGCCGGACTGCCGCAAATAACCGTACGCTATAATCGTAAAAAACTGGCACAATACGGCCTCGACATTCGTAAACTGAACCGTTATGTTACCTCTGCTTTTGCAGGCAGCAAAGCGGGTGTAATTTTCGAAGGAGAAAAACGCTTTGATTTGGTCATTCGTTTTGACAAAAACCACAGGAAAAGTATCAACGACCTGCGTAATTTATATATCGACCTGCCTAACGGTGATCAGGTTCCTATCAAAGAGGTGGCTGAAATAAGCTACAAACCAGGACCTATGCAGATTTCACGCGACAACACATTCCGCAGGATTTACGTGGGCATAAACGTCAGAGACCGGGATGTGGAATCGCTGGTCAAAGAAATAAAACAAAAATTAGACGCCGGGCTCAATCTTCCTTCCGGTTATTATATTACCTATGGCGGCGCTTTTGAGAACCTGCAACAGGCTAAAAACCGGTTGCTTGTAGTCGTTCCCATTGCATTGGCGCTCATTTTTATCCTGTTGTATTTCGCCCTGTATTCCCTGTCTCAAACGGTGATGATATACATGGCGGTTCCGCTGGCTGCCATTGGCGGGATTTATTTCCTGTGGATCAGGGGCATGCCGTTTAGTATTTCCGCCGGGGTGGGCTTTATCGTCTTGTTCGGGGTGGCAGTGCTTAACGGGTTGGTGTTGATAAGCCGCTTTAATTCACTGAAGAAGGAAGGTATTGCCGATATCAGAGAACGTATTTTTATGGCAACCCACGAACGGTTACGTCCTATTCTGCTGACTGCTGTTGCAGCTATGCTCGGCTTTTTGCCCATGGCTGTTTCCGGCTCGGCCGGCGCTGAGGTACAACGTCCGCTGGCCACGGTAGTCATCGGCGGATTGTTTAGTGCCACACTGCTTACCCTCGTGGTGGTTCCTATCTTGTATGCTTTGGTGGAAGCCCGTAGCGATAAAAGAAGAAAACCTAAATTGAATTCCAAACTAACCATGATGCTGATACTACTGTTTGGGTTGGGGATGCTGTTCACACCATCTTCCACACAGGCACAGCAGACAGATACGTTACAGAAAATCAGTCTTACTCAGGCCATCCAAATGGCAAAAACACGGTTTCCGGCTGTCAAAGCGGCCCGTCTTGAAGTGGAAAACCAAAAGGCGTTAAAAAAGACAGCCTGGGATATTGGCAATACCGAAATTGTCGCCGGTGCCGAAGAACCGGGTAATGGTACAATCAATAGAATAACCAATGTTTTTTCCGTACGGCAGCAATTTGATATTCTGTCGATTAATGCAAAGAACAAAGTAGCCAACCAACAGATAATCCTTTCGCAGACAGCTTTACAGCTTACCGGACTGGAGATTACCCGCGAAGTGAGCAAAGCCTGGGGCACGGTTTATGTGGCCAGGCAAAGCCTCCTTTTGTTTGAGCAGTTAGATACTTTGATGAGAGATTTTGCAAAAGCAGCCCGCCTGCGTTATGAAACCGAAGCCACTTCCAGACTGGAATATTTGTCGGCGCAAAACCGCACAAAACAGGTTGAAGCACAGAAAGAAAAGGCTTTCAGAGATTATCTTATTGCCTTGCACCAGCTGAATATGTGGTTTGCTTCCGATACGCTTTTTACGGCAGAAGATGTCCCCGAACAAAAGCTGGAAGATGTTTCGTTGCTCCTGCAGGACTCGATAAAAAATCACCCGCTTTTGCAGTTTTATAACCAAAAAGTAATACTGGCCAACGAAAAGTACAGGCTGGCAAAAACAGAATTCTTACCAAAGTTCAGTTTGCTGTACGGCAATCAGAAAATCGGTAACCAAAAAGGTTCCTACAAGTATGAAATCGGGTTGAGTATTCCGCTTGTTTTTGCTGCACAATCGGGAAGAGTAAAATCAGCCAACATTGGCCGAAGCATCGCAAAGGAAAACTATCTCCGAAAAGAGATAGAAGTGCAATCGCAGTACCAAAGCCTTGTGGAGGAGTATAAAAAATGGTTGGCTACCTGGCGCTATTATCGCCGGGAGGCATTGCCTGTGGCGGAAGAGCAAAAGCGCGGAGCCATGACTGCTTACCGGCAGGGCGCCATTGGCTATGTCGTATTTCTCCAAAATGTGAGCGATGCCATGCAGCTGGAATTCAGCGCCAGGGAGGCTTTTGCCAACTACCTGAACGCCCGTTTTAATTTAGAATATTTTATCAATTCATCAAATCAGTAATAACGAATAGAAAACAACCCCGAATGGGGTATAGCATGACCAGGGGCTTCAGCCCCTGGCAAATAAAAACAGACAAATAATCAAAAAATAACAGACAAATGAATACAATAAAATTCATAAACATGAAAACAATTTTTTTCGCCGTCACTTTAATGATAGGTCTTGCAGCCTGCACTGGCCAGCCGGAAAGTAAGGTGAAAAACAAAAGCGCTGAAACAGAAGCAAAAGTTTCCGAAGGGATGACTCCCGTATCCCTTACGCAGCAACAGCTCAAAGCATTGAATATCGAAGTTACCACCATGGGAAAACGCGATTTCCATGGCGTGGTAGAGGCCAACGGTCATTTGCGGGTTCCACCTCAGCACATGGCTTCGGTAACGGCTATTGTGGGCGCCAACGTGAGTTCTATCAAGGTGTTCCTGGGGGATAAGGTAAAAAAGGGGCAGGTACTCGCCACACTAAGCCATCCGCGGCTTCTGCAATTGCAGTCAACCTTTCTGAATGACTGGAATCGCATGGAGTATATGCGTAAAGAATACCAAAGACAGAAAAAACTTTACAAAGCTTTGGTAGGCTCGGGTAAGGATTTCCAAAAGGTCAGCGCCGATTATTTCACGCTCAAAGGGGAATTAAAGAATCTGGAATCCCAACTCCGGTTGCTGCATCTTGATCCGGAAAAAATAAAACAGGGCTACCTCTATGAAAAAGTGCCGGTTGTCAGCCCCATCGAGGGTTACGTGAACAAGATTGATGTGAATATGGGACAGTATGTGGAACCGCAGAAAACCATGTTCAAAGTCGTCAATAACGACCGTATCCATGCCGATCTGTTGATTTTCGAGAAAGATGTTTACAAAGTGAAAACGGGTCAGAAAGTTCGTTTTTCCGTGGCTTCGCATCCCGTTAAGATGCTGACCGCCACCATTTATGCCGTGGGCAAATCTTTCGAGCAGAATCCCAAAGCCGTTCACGTCCATGCTTCGTTCAAACACAAGGGAAACGGATTAATTCCGGGTATGTATATCACAGGAAGGATTTCCACTGACAATGATTTTTCGTATGCGTTGCCAGACGGTGCCGTGGTGAAAGAAGGCGGAAAAAATTATATCTTCTCCGCGCAAAAGGAAAAAGAGGGCATGCGTTTTACACCCGTTGAGGTGGTCATCGGCCAAACAGAAGATAGGTGGGATGAAATAAAATTACTTTCTCCTTTAAAACCGGGTACTCTTTTTGCCTTGAACGGGGCCTATTATCTTATTTCGGAAATGAAAAAGAATAAAACAGGCGAGAAAGATTAAAAATCTCGTAAATATGAATCATACCGTGGGTTGAAACCCACGGCGTAATATACAGTAAAAGCATTTATCATATCCGAAAAAGTGGACAAAATTGTACCCGCGCTGAAAGAAGCGGGATTTAAAAACATCTCCCTTACGCCGGGAGAGGGAACAGGAAACCAAATGGATAGCCCGGATGCATCTTCTTCCCTGAGTTTTTACATTACCGACAGCCATGTCGTAAAGCTGGAATTGGTTTGTAAAGATGAGTTGGCGGAAACAGCCATCCATATTATCAGTAAATTTGGGAGTACCAATCGTCCGGGAGATGGAATTATCTATCTTTCGAATGTTGAAAGAGCCTGCCGGGTAAAGAACTGCGAGCGATTGTAACCCGTGAGCGCCATTGTTGAAAGGACAAGCATCTCTTTGTGAATGCTTTGCCCCGATAAGCTTTTGGGGTTCATGGTAAAGAATTAATGATCACTATAATTGATGGTATAAAATCGGAAGAATGAAAAAGACAACCTATCATTTAAGAAAAATGGATTGCTCCTCCGAGGAGGCCATGGTTCGCATGAA
>VAOU01016151.1_pt1 | contig 10378 bp, 8 predicted proteins | sample 3393871 | NCBI WGS metagenome assembly VAOU01 (sample SAMN08290440, study PRJNA428436) | hydrothermal vent metagenome | isolation source: Deep-sea hydrothermal vent chimney | place: Atlantic Ocean: South-mid Altantic Ridge | depth 1820 m m
ACAGGCGTCTTTTTGCAGACAGACCCCTCCCTGAGGGCGGATTTGTTGTAAAGGTTTACAAAAACCCCTTAAATTCAGGGAGGGTTGCAGTGGTCTTTAATGCAAAAGACCGGGAAGAGGTAAAGACGGCCTTCAGAAAGATATTCAGGTATGGGAATTATTCCCTCCTCGTCTTTGATAAGGGTAAGAACATCTTTAAAAAGACTGCTGACTCCGGGACGGGGATTTCTGTGGACCTGACGCTCCGGCTTGCTGCCGTAGAGACAGCGAATACCACGGGGCTTGACGCTGTGATACGGAAGATTAAGGACAGCAGGGTGATTTTCGTTGGAGAGATGCATACTGCATACGAGGACCACGTAGTACAGTATGAGATTATCAGGAGGTTGTTCAGGGACGGCAGAAAGTTGGTTATCGGTATGGAGATGTTTCAACGTCCTTTTCAAAAGTACCTTGATCAATATATTCAGGGCGACATAACCGAGGGAGAGTTCCTCAGGAAGACGGAGTATTTTAAAAGATGGGGGTTTGATTACAATCTCTACAGGGATATTCTCCAGTATGCACGTGCCAACCGCATTCCGGTAATAGCTCTGAATATCAGGAAGGAGATTATTAAAAAAGTCTCGGAAAATGGAATTGACTCGCTTTCTGAAGATGAATATGCCGAGATACCTCAGGATATGGATATGACAAACCAACAGTACAGGGAATACCTCAGGAGTGTCTTCTCCCAACACGACAATAACCGGAATTTTGAGAACTTCGTTCAATCGCAGATCCTGTGGGATGAGACAATGGCTCACACTATTGCTGAGACATTGAAAGAAAATCCCGATAAACAGATGGTCGTCCTTGCCGGAAACGGGCATATCCGGTATTCATGGGGAATACCGGATAGGGTAAGGCGGCTGACCAATGAACGTCCAACCGTTATCCTTAATTACGGGGGAGAAGGTTTTGACCGGGGGATTGCAGATTTTGTCCTGTTCCCAAAGCGGATTGAACCCCCGGAAGGTGCGCGACTGATGGTCTTTCTCAAGAATATTAAGAAAGGAATTGTTATTGAGAAGGTTGTGAAGGGAGGGGTTGCTGAAAAGGCAGGGCTTAAAGAAGGTGATATAATAACGGCTGTCGGTAACAAGGCTGTTTCGGATATATCCGATATAAGGATTGAGCTTCTTGACAGGAAGCCCGGAGATAAAGTAAAGATAAAGGTGAAGCGGAAGCGGTTTCTTTTCGGGATGAAGGAGATGGTACTTGATGTGGTCTTTTAATCTTTTAAGAAAATAAGGATACGGAGGAGAGATTGTATGTCGTTTTTGATAGCTCTTGCAGGTAAAGGCGGTACGGGAAAGACGAGTATAGCAGGACTGACGGTGAGATATCTTGTTGAGAAGAGGCGGGGACCTGTGCTTGCAGTTGATGCCGACAGTAACGCCTGCCTGAATGAAGCGCTTGGTGTGAAGGTCCATGCCTCTGTGGGACAACTGAGAGAGTCCTCTCTTGAGACCATACGTTCGGGTAGTGAAAGGCCGGGGGGATGAGTATGGACGAGCTATTTGAATACCGGATTAATCAGGCCCTGATAGAGGCAAGGGGGTTTGATTTATTGGTGATGGGCAGGCCCGAAGGGCCGGGCTGTTATTGTGCAGCCAATAATATTATCAGAAAGTATACGGACATCCTTGCAGAGCGCTATCCCTATGTGGTAATTGACAATGAGGCGGGTATGGAGCACCTCAGCAGGAAGACCACACATAAGGTGAATCTTCTGCTGATAGTGAGTGACCCGACTGTCAGAGGAATACAGACAGCGGGGAGGATCAGCCGTCTTATAGATGAACTGAAACTCGATATCGGGGAGAGGGTGTTGATAATAAACCGCATCTCCGGAAATGAGGCGGAAACCCTCGAAGGAATCGCCGCCGATGCAGGTTTATACCTTGCCGGTACAATTCCGAATGACCCGAATATATTTGAGTATGACCTGAAGGGCAGGCCTCTTTATGAACTTCCTCCGGAATCCCGGTCTGTAATATCATTATTTGGCATACTCGATACACTGCATGTTCCCTAACCCTTTTTCTCGCTGTTGAATTAATAAATTTAAGGAGAACAATATGGCCGTGATATTGGAGAAAAAATTAGTCCGTTCCCCTGACATTTTTTATTACAGGATTGAATCGCCCTTATTATCTAAAATTGCAAAACCGGGACAGTTTGTGATAATTCGTCTCCATGAAAAGGGTGAACGTATTCCCCTCTCATTGGCGGATATTAATCCTGAAGAAGGGACGATCAGCTTGATAGTAATGGCAGTAGGTAAGACCACAACCGAGATGTCGACCTTAAAAGCAGGAGATGAAATATTAGACCTCTGTGGACCATTGGGTCAGCCAACGCATATTGAAAAATTCGGCCGGGTTATCCTCGTTGGCGGTGGTTTCGGTGTTGCTCCGCTCTATACGATTGCAAGGGAATTTAAGGCTGCTAAAAATGAAATTGTAACAATGCTTGGGGCAAGAAACAAGGATTTATTAATTTATGAGGAAGAAATGAGGCGGGTGAGTGATAGAGTACTCATTACAACTGATGACGGGAGTAAAGGCATTAAGGGTGTGGTGACTGTGGTTCTTCAGGAAGAGCTGGCACGAAATGGAGCTGACCTGGTTATGGCTATCGGTCCTGTTGTTATGATGAAATTTGTTTGCGAAACTACAAAACCCTTTGGTGTTAAAACCATTGTCAGCTTAAACCCGATTATGATAGACGGCACCGGTATGTGTGGGTGTTGTCGCGTAACAGTGGGTGGTGAGACCAGGTTTGCCTGTACTGACGGACCGGAGTTTGATGGATACCTGATTGACTGGGATTTGCTGATGAATCGCCGGAAGATGTACATCCCCGAGGAACAGGAGTCATTCGAGGCATGGAAAAAGCGTCACGCACACCTGCTCGTTAAAGGGTGCTGATCTGACCGGTTATGGATGAAGAATGTCAAAAGTTATATGCAGACGAGGTGAAAAATAACGCATGCCCTTCCGTAACTTGAGATAGGAAGAAAGGAATGAAAATGGTGAGGAAAAAGCAAAAAGCAAAAATTATACCTCATAAAGTACCTGCCGAAGAACAGAACCCGATGGAGAGGCGTTCAAACTTTAAAGAAGTCTCTCTTGGTTATACTGAAGTGACGGCTGTTAAAGAGGCTATGAGGTGCCTGAACTGTTCGAGGCCGCAATGCATTGAGAGATGCCCTGTCCATGTACCTGTTCCTCAATTTATCAGGGCTATCAAGGAGGGAAGGTTTAAAGAGGCCATTGATAAAATTAAAGAGGTAAATCTTCTGCCCGGAGTTTGCGGGCGGGTCTGCCCCCAGGAAGACCAATGCGAAAAGTCCTGTATATTAGGTAAAAAATATGAACCTGTAGCTATAGGCCGTCTGGAAAGATTTGCTGCCGACCGGGAAATGCAATATTGCCGGCGATCGGTTTCGGAACTGCCTGTATCAACCGGGAAGAAGGTTGCAATCGTGGGTAGCGGACCATCGGGATTGAGCTGTGCATATGAGCTTGCCGGCCTTGGATATAAAGTTACGATATTTGAGGCACTCCATGAACCGGGCGGTGTCCTGCTTTATGGTATTCCGGAGTTTCGTCTGCCTAAGAAGATAGTCGCCCGTGAAGTACAATCTTTAAGAGATATGGGTGTTGAGATTATTACAAATGCAGTCGTTGGGAAGCTTGTTACCGTTGACGGGATAATGGAGGATTTTGATGCCTGTTTTATTGGAACAGGGGCCGGGTTTCCAAGGTTTATGGGTATTGAAGGTGAAAATCTTAACGGGGTTTATTCAGCCAATGAATTTCTGACACGTGTTAACCTGATGAGGGCCTATGAGTTCCCTGAATATGACACGCCGGTAAAAAAAGGCAATAGAGTAGCCGTAGTCGGTGGCGGCAATGTTGCAATGGATGCAGTCAGGACGGCCATTCGTATAGGGGCAAAGGATGCCATCATAATCTATCGGCGTTCCATGTTTGAGCTGCCTGCAAGAGAGGAAGAGGTTCATCATGCAAGGGAAGAGGGAGTAAGATTTGAATTATGTATAAAGCCCGTAAGGATAATAGGCAGAGACGGCTGGGTAAGTGCTATTGAATGTATCAGAATGGATCTCTGCGAGATGGATGAGTCGGGAAGAAGGCGTCCCAGGCCAATAAAAGGTTCGGAATTTCTTATGCCTGTTGATGTTGTAATTACGGCAGTCGGTACGAATGCCAATCCTCTTGTTACTCAAAGTACGGAGCTGCTTTCGGTTAATAAGCGGGGGTACATTATTGTTGATGAGGAGACAGGCCGAACCGGCACAAGGGGTGTCTATGCAGGGGGTGATATTGTGACAGGTTCTGCGACGGTTATTTCTGCAATGGGTGCCGGGAGGAAGGCGGCTAAATCAATACATACATACCTGAATGGGGATTAATTATGTATAATTCTATAATATTTTTTTATTTTACCTTTGTTTTAATAATATGGTAAACTTCTAACCTGTAACTTAAGTTGTAGAGTTTGGTTACATCCGGATACAAGACCGGAAAATAAATAAAAATAAAAAAATTATGAGAGGTGTTTGATATGCTGATAATCGGTGAAAAACTCAGCATTATTGCAAAGCGTGTGAGAGAAGCCATGATGAAGCGGGACAAGGGCCCTGTTCAGGAGATTGCCCTTGCGCAGAAAAACTCCGGTGCAGGGATGATTGATGCCAATATCGGCCCTGCAGAGGATGGCGGCGAGGACCTGATGGAATGGATGGTTACCACTATTCAGGAGGCGGTTTCACTTCCTGTATGTCTTGATACCACAAACCATGCTGCCGTCGAGGCCGGTCTCAAGGTGCACAACAATGACTTCGGTACACCCATGATCAACTCCACCTCCAATGACCCCGAGCGTTTCCCGATGCTTGAGCTTGCAGCCAGGTACGATAGCCTGATTATAGGCCTGACTGTCGGCAAGGGCGGACTGCCTGCCGACGAGGAAGAGCGGTCTGCCATTGCTGCAGAGATTATGGCAAGGGCAATGGAGTACGGGTTGCCCCTTGAGAATCTATACCTGGACCCGCTGGTTCTGCAGATTGCTACCACGCAGGCGCAGGCAATAAAGGTGATAAAGGCAATAAAGATGTTTCAGGAACTGAATGACCCGCCAATGAAGACGGTTGTCGGGTTGAGCAATATATCCAATGGTTGCCCGAAAGAAGTGAGGCACATCCTTGACGGATACTTTATTGCGCTTCTGATGTATGAGGGGCTTACTGCAGCTATTGCCGACCCCAAAGAAGTTATCGAGACCGTCAAGACGATAGACGTTATTATGGGCAGGACACTGTATGCCCACTCTTATCTGGAGATGTAATTAAAGAGATGTATTTATTAGAGTCTGTGTACAAATTGCAGTCATTTGTCATTCCCGCAAGTGAAGCGAGTCGGGAATCTTTCTCCAAGAACGATTCCCGACAAGCCGGAATGACAGAAAAAGACAAGTGTTCGACTTTAATACACAGACTCTCTTTAAATTAAGAATTAAGGAGGAATAAAATGGCATTCGTACCACCAAAGGAAAGTTTTACAGGCAGGGTCTTTCCCGTGACAATAGGAACCGGGGTTCAACAGACCTTTGGAGGTGAGAATACCCTTCCTTTTCATTCTTTTGAAGGAGATATCCCGAACAGGCCCCTGATTGCATATGAGATACAGGATGTTCCTTCCGAAGACTGGCCTGAGACTGTAAGAAAGGTTTACGAGGGTGTGAGCGGGGATACTGTAACGTGGGCAAAATACTGCGAGGAGGACCTGAAGGCAAAGGCTATTGCCCTGAGACTCCTTGGAACACATCCCGACGGCAGGAACCTTACAGCAGAGGAAGCCGCCGGGACCGTGACCGATGTACTTGAGGCAATAAAAGTTCCCCTTATCATCCTCGGCAGCAATCATGTGGAGAAGGACTCTGAGGTTCTGGTGAGGGCTGCTGAGGCGGCAAAAGGGCATAACTGTATAATCGGCAAGGCGCAGGAGGCAAACTACAAGACCATTGCAGCAGCGGCAATGGCAAATGATCATAAACTTATTGCCATGAGTGAACTGGATATTAACCTTTCAAAGCAGCTCAATATTCTGCTTACCCAGATGGGCTTTGACAAGGAGAAGCTTATTACAGACCCGATGTGTTCCGCCCTTGGTTACGGGCTTGAGTATACATATTCGGTTATGGAGCGGATAAGGCTTGCCGCATTGGCGCAGAATGACGCAGTCATGCAGCCGCCTATGCTGGCGGATGTAGGGATGTATGTATGGAAGATAAAGGAGACACAGGCACCGGAGGATGTGCTTCCCGAGTGGGGCAGTCTTGAGGAAAGGGGCATTGCCTGGGAGGCCATGACAGCCGCATCACTTATGATGGCAGGCTCGGAGTTGTTGATAATGCGTCATCCGAAGGCAGTAGAGGCTGTAGAACAGCTTGTGGATGAACTTATGTAATTGAGGTGCATATGTGTGTAATGTATGAGGTGGTATATATGTGTAGATAAGTAGTAATTTAATAAATTAACTCTTTAGCAGGTTGACATAAATGAATTTGACATAATGGAGGTAAAAGATGGCATTAAGCGGGGTTCAGATATTTAAATTACTGCCAAAGACAAATTGCAAGAAGTGCGGTTTTCCCACATGCCTTGCCTTTGCAATGAAGCTTGCCCAAAGGCAGGTCTCTCTGGATGCCTGTCCTGATGTCTCTGATGAGGCAAAGGCAACGCTTGGTGAGGCCTCGGCCCCACCTGTAAGGCCGGTACCCCTTGGTGCGGGTGAGAGGGCTGTAAAGATGGGAGAAGAGACAGTGCTTTTCAGGCACGAAAAGAAATTTGTCAATCCTCCGGCCCTTGCACTGGAGATTAAGGATACAGACAGCGATGATATAGTTGAGGCAAAGATCCATGATGTGCTTGACTCCGAGATTAACAGGGTAGGGCAGCTTTTGAGGATAGATGCCGTATATTTAAGTAATGACTCCGGAGATCCGGGAAGATTCGGGAGCCTGGCGGAAAAGGTTGCCCAAAAGGCCCCGGATGTAGCAGTAATTGTTGGTACGGAAAATACGGATGCCGCTGATGCCGCCATCAAACCCTTTAACGGGAAAAATGCGATTCTCTATGGCGCTACAGAGGCAAATGCCGAAAAGATGGCGGAGATTGCCAAGGCTGCCAGGGCTGCATTGGGTGTAAAGGCGGATGGTCCTGAAGCCCTTGCATCTCTTACGGAAAAGATAAAATCCTTCGGGGTTGAGGATATGTTAATAGACCCCGGGTCCGGTTCTGCAAAAGAGATCCTTGAGCACAACACTTTTATCAGGAGGGCGGCTATAAAAAAGAACTTTAAGCCCCTCGGATATCCTGTGATAAACTTTGCACAGCGTGACAATGCCCTCTTTGAATCCCTGGTTGCAGGGCTTGGTATTGCAAAGTATGCATCCACAATAGTTATCAGTTCCGCGGAAAAATGGAAGAATCTTGCACTCTTTACACTGAGGCAGAATGTTTACACGGACCCGCAGGTGCCCATGCAGGTTGAGCAGAAGATATACAAAATCGGAGACCCAACGCCTGACTCACCTCTTCTGATTACCACTAATTTTTCACTTACTTATTTTATAGTATCAGGAGAGGTGGAGAATTCGAAGGTCCCTGCATACCTTGCTATTATGGATTGCGAGGGCCTGTCGGTGCTTACTGCCTGGGCTGCCGGTAAATTCACAGGTTTAAAAATAGCCAATTTCATAAAGGAGAGCGGGATCGAGAACGAGGTTAATCACAGGGAATTAATAATCCCTGGTTATGTGGCGATCCTCAGCGGAGCTATTGAGGACAAGCTCGAGGGCTGGAAGGTCACGGTCGGACCAAGGGAGGCCAATGCCCTTCCTGCTTTTCTGCGCTCGGCAGCAGCGTAAAGACACACTGATGACAACGGAAAAAAGTTGTTTTTCAGGTGAAGATACAAAAAAAGCTTGTCAGCTTGCAGGCTTGTCGGCTAATGTATATGTATAACGAATTCAAGGAGGTATAGGGATGTCAAAGATAATAGCCTCGGCTGCTATAAGAGGGTCACATAAAGTTTTCAGGCAGACAGAGGATTTACTACAGAAGGTTATTGGTGAAAAAGGTGAGGATTTCCATTTCGAGTTTCCCGATACTGCCTATGCCCTGCCGTTGATTTATGGTATTACGGGTTTTGAGGTGAAGACGCTTAATGATATGAAGGCGGCGTTGAGGATGACCCAGGATCTTCTTCATGATGAGCCTGAGGAGAAGCTCTGGACGCCTTATCTCGGAGAGGCCCTTGATTCCGGAATGGCCACACTTTTTGCTGAGGAGATTTGGCTTGCCTTGAGGTATATTGAGGGTCTGGAGCCGACAAAGGATCCGGAGACAGGTTATGTTTATAACGGGTTTATTACAGATACCGTACAGCGTAACCTTGGTATTCAGCTCGTTGACGGAAGGATGCCCGGATTTGCGGCTATTATCGGAGCAGCCCCTGATGATGATACAGCGGTAAAGATTGTCAGGGAGTTGCAGGAGAAGAACATCCTCGTCTTTCTTTCCGGAAGTTCCAATGGTGACAGTGTCACCAAACAGCTTCTGAGAAAGAAGGTAGAGCTTGGCTGGGACGTATATATAGTGCCGCTTGGCACTGAGACCGAGCATACACTCTACGCCCTTGACTGGGCAATAAGGGCATCCATGATCTTTGGAGGTGTAAAACCCGGAGATTACAGGGGCAACCTGAAATATCAGAAGGACAGGGTCTTTGCATTTGCCCTTCCCCTGGGCGGGCTTGATGACGTCAAGTGGGCAACCGGAGCCGGTGCCATAAATATGGGTTTCCCGGCCATTTGTGATACAGATGTCCCTGTGATTCACCCCACAGGTGTATGTACCTATGAAGAGGTGGACAAGGAGCTTGATCACGACAAGATCGTCCAGAAGGCTATTGAGGTAAGGGGGCTTAAAATTCTTGTTGAGAAACCGCCGATTCCCATTGCCTACGGCCCTGCCTTTGAGGGTGAAAGGATACGTAAGGAGGAGACCTTTATTGAGTTCGGCGGTACGCGCTCACCTGCCTTTGAATGGGCAAGGCTGAGAGAGCTTGAAGAGATAGAGGACGGCAAGATAAATGTTATCGGTGAGAACTGGAAGGAGAGGTATGAACAGGGAGGTGTAATGCCGCTCGGAATTCTGGTTGAGGTGGCAGGAAGAAAGATGCAGCCGGATTTCCTGGGCATTGTAGAACGGAGACTTCATCATAATATCAATGAAGGACAGGGCATATGGCATATGGGTCAGAGGGATATTAACTGGATAAGGATCAGCCATGCTGCAAAGCAGGCCGGTTTCAGCCTTGAGGATATAGGAAAAATACACCATGCAATGACACACAAGAGGTTCAGCACCATAGTCGACAAGGTGGAGGTTACTCTCTTTACCACTGAGGAGGATGTTGTTAAGTGGAAAGAGGAGGCAAGGAGTCATTGGAAGATACATGACGAGCGGCTTGCAGCCCTTACAGATGAGAGTGTGGATACCTTCTATTCCTGTCTGTTATGTCAGTCCTTTGCCCCGAGTCATGTTTGTGTCATAACACCTGAGAGACTCGGTCTCTGTGGTGCATATAACTGGCTTGACGGCAAGGCAGCCTATGAGATCGACCCGACCGGCGGAAACCAGCCTGTTCCAAAAGGTGAACTTGTTGACCCGAGGTTCGGCCGTTATACAGGTGTTGATGATTATCTGAAACAGGCATCGGGCGGGGCGGTTGAGACATTGAACCTTTATACAATAATGGAAAATCCCATGACCTCCTGTGGTTGCTTTGAATGTATTGTTGCAATTATACCTGAGGCCAACGGTGTGATGATTGTTCAGCGCGGACATACGGAGATGACCCCGATAGGCATGAAATTCTCAACACTTGCCGGAACAGTGGGCGGCGGGGTACAGACCCCGGGGTTTATGGGTATTGGTGTGAATTTTATAACCAGTAAAAAATTCCTGTTTGGCGATGGCGGTATAAAGAGGATTGTCTGGATGACAAAGGCGATTAAGGAGAGGGTGAAAGAGAAGTTTCAGCAGATAGCTGAAGCCGAAGGTGTTCCCGACCTCCTTGACAAGATCGCTGATGAGAGCGTATGTGAGGACTCGGAGAAGCTTGTTGAGTTTCTGACCGAGGCCGGGCATCCAGCCCTTGAGATGGAATCGATAATATGACTATTGACTATTGATGAATTCAGCATTGAACATTTAATTTAGATTTGTTAAATATTCAAT
>VAOU01025807.1_pt1 | contig 10378 bp, 12 predicted proteins | sample 3393871 | NCBI WGS metagenome assembly VAOU01 (sample SAMN08290440, study PRJNA428436) | hydrothermal vent metagenome | isolation source: Deep-sea hydrothermal vent chimney | place: Atlantic Ocean: South-mid Altantic Ridge | depth 1820 m m
GTCAACGCATTCCGGGCGCGTGCGTCGTGGTCGGGGATGGACAGTTTCCGGCATTGAGGACATTTTCGTGTGCAGGAAGGGAGAGGAGCACGCTATAGTGCGGATCGAGATGGTGCAGCGACAGGTCAAGGCGGAGCTGCTGCTGGAGATGGCTTAAAAGCGTGAACGACGCAGGACTGCCGCGCCGCGACAACTATAAGAAAAACAATCGGTTCTTCATTTTGCTTGTGGCCCATTCGGATGAGTGTCTTTCACCCGGAGGGCGGTAGCGTGCCCGGGTGCCCGTTTGCCGAGTTTTTGCGCGCCGAGTCGCGAAAGGTAAAGATGGCAAGGCGGTTCTGGCTCACGCGCATTGCCGGCACGAGTGCCGAAACGGCGGATGCATCAGAAGTCACTGGCCTACACAAAAGCATGTCTTTCTCCTACTGACCTCGAAGTTTCCCCGGATATCACATGGAGAAAATGAAATAAAATGAAAGCAGTGATTTTAGCTGGTGGCTTGGGAACACGGATCAGTGAAGAGTCCTACCTGAGGCCCAAGCCGATGATTGAAATTGGCAGCAAGCCGATTCTTTGGCATATTATGAAGACTTACAGCCACTATGGCGTTAATGATTTTATCATTTGCTGTGGCTATAAAGGCTATGTAATCAAAGAATATTTTGCCAATTATTTCTTGCATATGTCCGATGTTACCTTTGATATGCAACGCAACTCCATGCAGGTGCATCGGAATAAGGCCGAGCCTTGGAAAGTTACCGTGGTCGATACCGGTGAAGAGACCATGACCGGTGGTCGCTTAAAGCGCGTGGTGCAGTATCTGGATGATGAGGATTTTTGCTTTACCTACGGTGATGGCGTATCTGATGTGAACATTGGGAAACTGATTGATTTTCACAAGCAGCAGGGGTGCCTCGCAACATTAACCGCAGTACAGCCACCAGGGCGTTTCGGCATTCTTCACATCGAAGATTGTAAAACAAAATCTTTCGATGAAAAACCTCAGGGTGATGGTGCATGGATCAACGGCGGTTATTTTGTGCTCTCTCCACAGGTCATTAGATATATTGATGGGGATTCGAGCATGTTTGAACAGGCACCATTGAAGGATCTTACGGCAGATGGCCAGTTGGCTGCATTCCATCATTGTGGATTCTGGCAGCCTATGGATACCCTGCGCGATAAAATATATTTGGAGGAACTTTGGCAAGCAGCCAAAGCACCGTGGAAGGTATGGGCAGAGTGAAAAACATGTTTGGTGGGGTGTACCAGGGCAGGCGCGTGCTGGTTACTGGGCATACCGGTTTTAAGGGGAGTTGGCTAACTTTGTGGCTGGCCGAGTTGGGGGCGAATGTGTATGGCTACGCACTCGAACCGCCAACAAGTCCCAACTTGTTCGAGGAGGCCCATGTGCCGTCAGCCCTGGCAAGGCATGAAATTGGCGATGTTCGCGATTGTTCGCATCTGCAGTCCTATCTAAGTGAAGTGAAGCCGGATATCGTGTTTCATCTGGCAGCTCAACCTTTGGTGCGTCTCTCCTATGAGGAGCCGCTCGCAACCTACGCCACCAATGTCATGGGAACGGTGCATCTGCTGGAGGCAGTGCGACATGTGGATTCGGTGCGTGTTTGTCAGGTAATTACATCTGATAAATGTTACGAGAATCGCGAATGTGTCTATGCTTATCGGGAGAATGATCCGATGGGCGGCTACGACCCCTACAGCAACAGCAAGGGTTGTGCGGAGTTGGTGGTATCATCCTATCGGCAGTCATTTTTCCATCCTGATAAGATCAGTGAACATGGCGTAAGCCTCTCTTCCGTGCGCGCAGGTAATGTGATTGGCGGTGGCGACTGGGCGGAGAATCGAATTATACCGGATTGCATTCGCGCATTATCTCGCGGTGAGCCTATTCAAGTGCGCAATCAGCATGCGATTCGCCCATGGCAACATGTATTAGAGCCACTATCGGGTTATTTGTGGCTGGCTGCAAAACAATATCAAGAGCCGGGATGCTATGAGGAAGGTTGGAACTTTGGTCCAATGGGCACCTGCGATATGAATGTCAGACAAATTGTTGAACTCATCGTGAACGCTTGGGGAAATGGTTCCTGGCAAGCTCAGAATACCACGATACATGTTTTTCACGAAGCCAAGTTTTTGAAGCTGGATGTAACGAAAGCGAACACTCTGTTGTCATGGTCACCTGTCTGTTCAGTTCCTGAAAGTGTTGCAGATACGGTGATATGGTATCGGCTTTATCAAGACAAGGGATCTGACATGAAATCGTTTACGCTTGGTCAGATTAGAAGCTACTATGGAAAGGCAGTAAATACCGGTCTGGATTGGGCTGGCAAGGGGTCGAAATCCTAATGCAAAAGGCTGTATTTGACACGCGCCATGTGGGTGCAGCCTATCGGGGATTATCGGCTAAAATACGAATCTGGTTTTTCCTTGGACAACAGTTTGTGAAGGGTGGGGTGTGAGATGGGAAATGCAATTAGAAAAATAATAAACCTGGGTAAGAGTCGAACTCTATCCATTGAGATCCCCTCCGATTTTGGAGATTTCGTTGAGCTTATTTTACTCCCCTGTGACGATGACAAATTAACTCTAAGCAAGGTTGTTGATGATTTGTCAGAGGATGAGGTGTTTCTTGCGTCAGCGTATTCCGCGGTGATCGAAGATGACGCCGGAGAAGATAAAATCTGGGAGGCCTATCTGCATGCCAGTTGACACTCAGATAGGTGAAGTTTGGATTTATAAGGTTCCATTCGTTGATAGCAAGGGAGCTAAGCCCCGTCCTGTGGTCATCACATCAACCCCAAACCATGAAGGTGATGTCATGGGGGTCCCGGGTACATCAAAGTTGGATCAAGGGTGCAACGCGTATCAACAAGTCATATCCTCTTCGGATTTGCTGGATGGAAAGCTGGTCTGCCCTATATTGTTTTCAGTCAGCAAACAGATGGTTTTCTCTCCGCGCTTTTTTGCTGCGAAGGTGGGCAGGATTGGTCGGGAATCGTTGGATGCACTGTTGCGCAAGGTTCTGGCATTTCAGGTGGAAAATTTTGATAAAGGGGTGAGATCTCCAAAAAAGTTTATTCCAGGCAAATCCCATGTACCGGTTTCCGGAAAAGTCATTGGCGTGCCGGAAATTCAGAACATGGTCGATGCCAGCCTCGATGCCTGGCTCACGACTGGGCGGTTCAACGATGCTTTTGAGAAACGGCTGGCTGAATTTCTCGGCATTCGGTATGCTTTGACGACGAATTCGGGATCGTCCGCCAATCTTTTGGCCGTTTCTGCCCTGACATCGCCAAAGCTGGGAAAGAGAGCTCTGAAGCCCGGAGATGAGGTTATCACGGTGGCTGCCGGTTTCCCCACCACGGTCAACCCAATCATTCAGAATGGACTTATACCGGTATTCGTTGATGTGGATATCCCGACCTACAATATCGACCCGGAAAAAATTGAGGCTGCAGTAACGGAAAAGACGCGGGCCATCATGATTGCCCACACCTTGGGCAATCCATTCAATCTTGATGCTGTATTGGCCGTCGTAAAGAAACATGATTTGTGGCTGATTGAGGATTGCTGTGATGCGTTGGGATCGACCTATGCACTCCAGGACCCGTCACTGCTTCCCGCCAAGGCCACCCGAAAGACCTCTCAGTCCTCGGTCCCCGGTTCTCGTCATGTAGGCACCTTTGGTCACATCGGCACATTAAGCTTTTATCCCGCCCACCATATTACGATGGGCGAAGGCGGTGCGGTGTTCACCAAAGACAGCCGCTTGAAGGTGATTCTGGAATCTTTCCGCGACTGGGGGCGGGATTGCTACTGTGACCCCGGAAAGGACAACACCTGTAAGAAGCGGTTTGACTGGCAACTGGGCAGTTTACCGAAGGGGTATGATCACAAGTATACCTATTCCCATCTAGGCTATAACCTGAAGATTTCCGATATCCAGGCAGCGGTGGGGTTAGCGCAGATGGATAGGCTGGAAGGTTTTATCGAAGCAAGAAAGAAGAATTTCATCCATATAAAAGGAGCATTGTCTTCTTTGGAAGAGTTTTTTATTCTTCCTGAAGCGACGCCCAACAGTGACCCGGCTTGGTTCGGTTTCCCTATTACGATTCGTGAAGATGCACCATTTTGTCGCGTGGATCTGTTGCGTTACATGAGCGATAAAAAGATCGGCACGCGATTGCTTTTTGCAGGAAACTTGATTCGCCAGCCGTATTTTGAAGGTATCAATTATCGTATTGAAGGTGAATTGAATAATACGGATCGCATTATGAATCAAACATTTTGGGTAGGCACGTATCCTGGCTTAAATGGGGAAATATTGGATTATACTAGTGAATGTATCAAATCCTTTCTGTCATGAGAACACAAACACGGAGATGTATGGACACCCGAGATCTAGCGAGAAAAATCAGAATTCACTCCGTTAAAATGGTCAATTGGGGAGGGAGCTCTCATATTGGATCTGTGCTTTCGATGGCAGATATTCTAGCTGTTCTATATGGGAATATTTTGAATTTCGATCCATCAAATCCTGAGCTGCCTGACAGGGATCGCGTTATTTTAAGTAAGGGGCACGCAGGGGCGGGGGTTTACGCTGTGCTCGCCGAATGCGGATTTTTTCCTATAGAGTGGCTAAAGCAGCATTGCCAAAACGGCTCGGTTTTGAGTGGGCATGTATCCAGCAAAGGTGTGCCTGGAGTGGAACTGTCCACTGGTTCTTTAGGGCACGGTCTTTCCGTAGGTGTGGGCCTGGCTTTAGCTGCCAAAATGCGCAAGAAGGAATATAGAATTTATGTGCTACTTGGGGATGGGGAATGTAACGAGGGTTCGGTCTGGGAGGCTGTGATGTTTGCAGCGCACCATCATTTAAACAATTTGATTGTGATAGTTGATAGAAATCATTTACAAAGTATTCATTCAACTGAACAGACATTGAATATGGAGCCATTGAAGGAAAAGTGGCGAGTATTTGGCTGGAGATCAATTCCTGTTGATGGTCATGATCATGCGGAACTGTCTTCCGTTTTATCTCAAAGGGGTTCAAATCCAATGTGTGTGATAGCTGCAACAACTAAAGGGAAAGGGGTTTCATTTATGGAGAATCAAGTTGATTGGCATTACAGAACCCCTACTGGAGACTTGTTTCAACAGGCAATAAGAGAGTTGGAAATTTCTGGTGATGCGTAACGCATTTGTGAGGAGCCTGACGGAATTAGCTGCTGCAGATTCGTCTGTAGTTCTGCTGACGGCCGATTTGGGATTTGGTTGTTTTGATGATTTCGAAAAGAGATTCCCGGAACAGTTTATTAATGTAGGAATTGCTGAGCAGAACCTGATTGGCATCGCTTCAGGTCTTGCTATGTCCGGTTACAAAGTATTTGTATATTCGATTGGAAATTTTCCAACATTGCGCTGTTTAGAGCAGATTCGTAATGATGCTTGCTATCATGAATTGAATGTCAATATTGTCGCTTCTGGTGGTGGTTTTACCTATGGGATGCTTGGTATGTCACATCATGCGACCGAGGATATTGCGATCATGCGTGCACTTCCGAAAGTAACAGTTGTAGCCCCCGGGACTGATTGGGAAACAAGACAGGCGACATTAGCATTAGCTGAGCTTCCAGGCGTTGGATATCTACGAATTGAAAAAAATGGAATCAAAGATCCTGGATCAATAAATAATGATTTTGAAATTGGTAAAGCGAGAGTGCTTCGCGATGGGAAAGATGTTGCACTGGTATCAACTGGAGGTATCTTGGCCGAATCATTCAAGGCCGCAGATGAATTATTGATTCACGGGATTTCTTGTAAAATAATCAGTATGCATACAGTTAAGCCATTGGATTGTGGAGCGATAATAGCAGTGGCCAAGAATTTCGATATTGTTATGAGCATAGAAGAAGGGAATCTTTCGGGAGGGTTTGGAAGCGCAATTGCAGAGGCTTATCTTGATGCGGGGATCACACCGCATTTTTTTTATAGATTTGGCATGAGAGATAAATATTCATCGATTGTTGGTGACCAAGCCTATCTGCGAAACCACTACGGAATGGATGCGGGTGCGATCGTAGACAGGGTGATGAAAACCCGTCGACATGTACAATTGGCATTTGGATCGAAGCTTGATGAACAGTTCCCAAAAATAAACGGTTAGGCGTAGCGCAGAAATAACTTGATAAAGTATTAGGAATGTGTTTTAAAGCGGTATGCAGATTACCGCCGCGATAGAACGAATCGAGTCGAAGTACCGATTGCTTGCATCGGTGTTGAATGAACAGGCGCGCCGATATTGGGCGGCGAGCGAAGCGCGAGCTTACGGTTGGGGTGGCGTGAGTGCGGTGAGCGCCGCCACCGGGATGTCGCCGAACACGATACGCAAGGGATTGGGCGAGTTGACGGCCAGAGAGGTCGATCCTGATGCTGAAGTCACGTTGCGGTTGCGCAAGGAGGGCGGTGGTCGCAAGCGTCTGACCGAGACGGACCCTGAGTTGAGCGAAGAGTTGGATCGTCTGGTAGCCCCATTGACGCGCGGGGATCCGCAGTCGCCTTTGCGCTGGGCCTGCAAAAGCACAAGGCATCTTGCGCAGGAGTTGTCGCGACAGGGGCACCCGATCAGTGCAAGAGCCGTTGCGCAGCTATTGAATGATGCCGGCTACAGTTTGCAGGGCAACCGCAAGACCCTAGAGGGAACGGCGTACCCGGACCGCAATGCGCAGTTCGAGTACATCAACGCGAAGGTGAAGCGATTCCAGCGACGCGGGCAGCCAGTGATTTCGGTGGATACGAAGAAGAAGGAGCTTGTCGGCCCGTACAAGAACAACGGGCGCGAATGGCAGCGCAAAGGCGCGCCCGAGCGTGTGGACGTTCACGACTTCCCGGACCGTGAGCTGGGCAAGGTCATCCCCTACGGCGTGTTCGACATGAGTCGCAACGGAGGCTGGGCGAGCGTTGGCATCGATCACGATACGGCTCAGTTCGCGGTGCAGGCCATCGGTCGGTGGTGGCGCAAGATGGGTGTCAAACGCTATCCCCGTGCCAAAGAGTTGTTGATCACAGCCGATGGCGGCGGAAGCAATGGCAGCCGGTGTCGTTTATGGAAGGTCACATTGCAGACCTTGTCGCTACGCCTAGGGCTGCCCATCCATGTGTGCCACTTCCCACCGGGAACCAGTAAATGGAATAAGATTGAGCATAGGATGTTCTCTCACATCACCCAGAACTGGCGGGGTCGGCCGTTGGAGTCACGAAGTCATTGTCAATCTGATTGCCAACACAACGACACGAGCCGGCTTGAAGCTTCGCGCCGAACTGGACCGAGGTAAGTACCCGACCGGCATCAAGGTCAGCGATGCGGAACTGGCCTCGCTCAATCTCAAGCGCGACAGTTTCCATGGCGACTGGAACTATGTGGTCCTTCCGACACGAAAGAAAACTTAGTTATGTTATTTTTGCGCGACGCCTTAGTATGATGAAGATTGCTATCTTAGGGGCGACAAGCCAAATCGCCCGAGATATGATCGTCTCGTGTTCTGCTGAACCGAATAAACACCTTCACCTTTTTGCACGGCGCCCGGATGCTGTGAGCCTCTGGTTAGCATCCGAAGGCTTGTCCAGTCGCTATCCCACAGATAGTTTTTCTGAGTTCACAAAGCATGATTTTAATGCCGTAATCAATTTTGTTGGGGTGGGTAATCCTGCGCAGGCAGTTGCGATGGGAAGCTCAATTATCGATGTTACTTTACGCTTTGACGAGATGGTACTGAAGTATCTGCGAACACACTCCGATTGCCGTTACTTGTTCCTAAGTAGTGGTGCGGCTTATGGGTCCAATTTCCATGAACCCGCCCAATGGGATACTCCAGCCACTGTACCCATCAATCATTTGACACCACAGGACTGGTATGGAGTCGCGAAACTGCATGCTGAATGCAGGCATCGCTCGCACCAGGAGTGGTCTATCATTGATATCCGGGTTTTCAATTATTTCAGTCACACCCAAGATATTTCCGTGTGCTTTCTGATTACCGATATTCTACGCGCTATTCGTGATAAGGCAGTGCTGAAAACTTCACCCGGCTACATTGTGCGTGATTTCTTGCACCCTTCCGATTTTTATAGATTGGTCGGTGCACTTCTTTCTGCCCCTGCTATCAATACGGTGGTCGATTGTTATAGTCGAGCACCGATTGATAAGTCGAGTCTATTGGAAACCATGCAAGAGAAGTTTGGGTTGCGATATGAGATTTCCAAAGCGACTGCCTGTGTTAATGCGACGGGTGAGAAACCCCATTACTACTCGTTGAACACTCGTGCCGCTGATTTTGGATATCAGCCTAAGTTGACTTCGCTTGAAGGTGTATTGCAGGAGTCTGAGAAACTTCTGGGTATATATGGTGTTTAGAAAACTATCACAGGTATTTTGTGACTGAATTCTTCTACGCTCTAGGGAGGAAATGCATCGGGGTGCTATCGGAGTCAGGCTTGACTCAAGGGCATTTGTAGAGGTTTCTTCGGATGAATGGCATCAAGCCATTCTTTGGTCCCAGGCCGGGTTCCCCGGTTTTCCGCTGACCAGTTTTCGAGGTGAGTGGCCAAGTTTATTAAATTACTGTTGAGTGTAAATTAGTTGAGTAATGAGAAAAACAGAAATGCGATTAATGTGATAGCAAGTCTTTTAGGCTATGTGGTACCGCTGCTCGTTAATCTTATAGCTACGCCCTTTCTGTTGCATTCGTTAGGAAATGACGCCTTTGGTATTCAGGTGCTGGTGAATGTGGTTATTGGTTATCTGGCAATAATGGACATGGGAATTGGCTTGCCGTTAATTAAATATTTGGCTGAGGATCGTGCTAAGGGCGACATGAAATCCGCAAGTGATTTGCTCAGCACTACGCTAGTTTTATATCTTGTACTGGGAATTTTTGGAATGTTTGTTGCATTTGGCATTTCAGGTTACTTAGCAGAACATTTATTTTCAATTCCCAATCATTTAATCAATGAAGCAAAATTAGTTTTTCAATTGGCTGCGGTAGGTTTCTTTGCAACTTTGCTGATGGGTTGGGGGCGGTCTGTTGCAATGGGTTTGCAACGTTATGAAGTTGCATATGCAATTTCTGCTTTATCCAGTATGTTGGGTGTAGGGATAGGACTGTATTTAGTTTATGCAGGATTCGGTGTTGTAGGTTATGTGTTCAGCAAAGTGTTATTCTTGTTTATTGCTTCATTTGTATATTTCGTTATTTACCGTATTTTCATTCCAGAATATAAGATAACACTTCATTTTGATAAGGCTTCAATTATTAGGATTAGAAGTTATTTAGTGTATGGAATTATACATCGGGGTGTGAGTGGTCTAGCTGGCTCTATTGATAAAACGCTTTTAGGCATTTTGGTCAGTACAGCAAGTGTTGGATTGTATTCGCTTCCTTATATGTTGACTAATGCGATCAATTATGCACTTAGTTATATGTTGAGTTTTATTTTTCCCGCCTCAAGTGAACTGTATGCTACAGGGCAATATGGTCGCTTGCGGGAATTGTTTATAAATTCATCCAGATTTCTTGCGGCTGTTTCCTGTATGGTTTTTGTTCCACTTTTTCTATTAGGTAAGACATTTTTATTCTTATGGATTGGGCGCGAGACTGGAGAGAAAGTTTTAACGACTTTTTACTTGTTAGCACTAGCAGCATTCTTTCAAGTTCTTTTAACATCGCTAACTAATTGCGTAATGATAGGAATAGGGCGTGTTGATCGATTTACGATGTATACGATTATAAGAGTTGTTGTTCTTTCAGTTCTTTGTATTTTGTTGATTCCAATGTTTAATTATGAAGGTGCTGCATGGGCCGTGCTTATCACTTGTGTGGTGGATGTGGCCTACTTCACTCTATTTCTTAAAAAGTATTTAGAGGTGGGAGTTGCCTCGTTATTAATGACTGCATACATGCGGCCTTTGTTCCTAGGAGGGGGGCTTGGCTTGATGTTATTACCATTCCATCACTTGGTTTCATCATGGTTTGATATATTAGTTCTTTCTGTTGTTATCGAAATAACTTTAATAAGTTTATATTATCATTTTAATGTTCTGAGAGAAAGTGAAAAGGAATTAATTAGGAGTACTTTAGCTAGATTATTAATTCTAAGGAGTATCGGCTGATTGAAGGGTATTATGAAAAGGGCTTTTGTTATCGAAGCGAAAAGTACTCAAGAGTGCCGAGTTCTCCATAAGCGCTTGATTCTATTTAGTGTCCGTCCATAAACAGTTAAGCGACTGATCGCAGGGAAGAAATAGTAAAAAAAGAGGGTGAAATCTCCGGGGAATTGTGTTCTAATCTTAGGTCAA
>VAOU01040545.1_pt1 | contig 10349 bp, 8 predicted proteins | sample 3393871 | NCBI WGS metagenome assembly VAOU01 (sample SAMN08290440, study PRJNA428436) | hydrothermal vent metagenome | isolation source: Deep-sea hydrothermal vent chimney | place: Atlantic Ocean: South-mid Altantic Ridge | depth 1820 m m
ATTGAACTTATGATAAACAAAAATGGTGGCATAGCCTGCTTCTGCTACTGCAGAGCAAGGACTAGTAAATAAAAGCAGGATCAATACGACAGGTATCGTAAATCTCAAGATTCGTGCTCCGTATTACATTATTAAGCCGCCTTACATACTCTTCTCTAAGTACGGAGTAGTTATCAAGGTATTTGATAAGCTGTAATGAATGGGATGTATCTGTTCGCTTTTTCCTGAAATCCTTGTATGCCCAACCGACATTGATGTTGAAAAGGTAGTCCTCAACTGCCTGGAGAGTGGAGTCGTACCTGGAGAGCCTTGCCTCTGATTTAATAGCCTTTATGCCGGAATTATTATCAAATGTCCATGTACCGAAGATATTGTTTCCCTCCTCAAAGAACCTGGAGCTTCCCCATCCGCTCTCAAGTGCGGCCTGGGCAAGAATTATGCTTGGGGGATGGGTGTTGAGCCGGGAGAGGAGTTCATTGATGTTGTTTGTCCGGTATTTTTCCGATAAGTCACTCAGGAAAGAGAACTCGCTGTCCTTTAAGGCTATGCTCCTGGAAATCTTTTCCCTTATTTGCAGGAGTTCTTTCCTCTTTTTCTCTATGTTGTTTCTGGCAATAAGGATAGAAGGAAGGACTATCTTGATAAAAGCCGCCTTCCTTTTATCTACAGTAAGCCCTTCAAGAGAGACAACAGACCTGTAGACTACAGGTTTTACTGTATCACAGTCGAATTCCATTGTCTGTATATCGTTTATAGATGCCAGGTCCTTGTAGATGATTTTTATATTACTGCCATGTGTGCGAAGAACCTCTTTACCGGAGAGCAGTAATATGGAAAAGGCCATCAATGATACAATTATCGTAAAAACCCCTTTCACTACCTCAAAATACCTCCGTTATATGCGGCTTCATAAGCAATTATACCATATTTTGTAAAATACGTCAGTTTTATGGTTAAATAAAAATCCATTGGAAATTCTATCTTACAGGAGACTTTTGAGATGAAGAGGTATTTTGGTCCATATGGCGGGAGGTTTGTTCCGGAAACCCTGATTCCGGCACTTGAAGAGCTGGACAGGGCCTTTGTGAAGGTAACGAGGGATAAGGGGTTTAATGAGGAGTTTGGCAGCCTGCTCAGGGACTACGTGGGCAGGCCCACCCCCCTGTACTTTGCGTCGAGGCTGACCGGTTATCTTGGTGGTGCAAGGATATATCTGAAAAGGGAAGACCTTACCCATACAGGCGCCCATAAGATCAACAATGCCCTTGGACAGGCACTTCTTGCCAAGCGGATGGGAAAAGAGAGACTTATTGCCGAGACCGGGGCAGGCCAGCATGGTGTGGCCACTGCAACAGGTGCAGCACTGGTTGGGCTGAAGTGTGAAATCTATATGGGGTCGGAGGATATGGAGCGTCAGGCCCTTAATGTATTCAGGATGAGACTTCTCGGTGCAGAGGTGTCAGAGGTTCCCCTTGGCTCAAGGACACTGAAAGATGCAATAAATGAGGCATTAAGAGACTGGACAACCAACGTAAGGACAACCCATTATATTCTGGGAACGGTCTTTGGTCCGCACCCATACCCTACAATGGTCAGGAAATTCCAGTCGGTTATAGGCAGGGAGGCAAGGAGACAGATATTGAAGGCCGAAGGCAGGTTGCCAGACTGTCTGATTGCCTGTGTTGGCGGTGGTAGTAATGCCATGGGCCTTTTTCATGCCTTTCTCAGGGATGACGTGCGGATGGTTGGGGTTGAGGCAGGAGGAAAGGGGATAGAGAGCGGGCTCCATGCTGCAAGGTTTGCAGGCGGTTCTGTCGGGGTTTTTCAGGGTTGCAAGAGCTATCTCCTTCAGGATGAGGATGGGAATGTGCTTGGCACCCATTCTGTTTCCGCCGGATTGGATTATGCATCCGTTGGCCCCGAACACGCCTTTCTCCGGGAGGCGGGGCGGGCGGAATACACGTATGCTACAGACGTGGAAGCGCTTGACGCCTTTGAATTACTCTCGAAGACCGAGGGGATTATTCCGGCCCTTGAGTCTGCTCATGCCCTTGCAGAGGTGATAAAGCTTGCCCCGGCACTCTCTAAAAACAAGGTCATAGTGGTTAATCTTTCCGGAAGAGGGGACAAGGATGTTGAACATGTTGCAAGGATTAAGGGACAATAAATATGGTAATTTATGATTTTCATTCCCCACGGGAAGGGGATTTTAAAGGGTTAGGTTAAGCCAGGGTGACCTTTATGAAATATCGCTCTATGCCTGTCAGTGGCAGCTTCAGGGCAAGGGTTTCTATATTAAAATCCTTGATTCTGCTCCCAAGTCTGGTTTGAGCCTCTTTTATTTCTTTACGGTATGTTGGTCCCTTGCTCAGGATTAATACGCTTCCCCTGGAGAGAATCCCTTCGGTCTTTTTGATAAAGTCGTATGTCCTGAAGAGCGCCCTCGTTACAATAATATCGCAGGCCTTCTCTCCGGAACTTTTTACATGCTCCTGAAGTGTGCTCTGAATTACCGTAATGTCGGCTAAGTGGAGCTTATTGCATATGTGTCTCAGAAATCCGGCTTTTTTCCAGGAGGGTTCCATCAGGGAGATGCTTAATTCAGGTCGTGCAATCTTGAGTACAACCCCTGGAAATCCCCCCCCACTGCCCACATCAAGTATCCGGAGATGTTTTGTACTGACCTGAGAGGGGTCTGTAAAGACCTTCAGGTAGAGCAGAGAATCCAGGAAGAGGCGGATAGCCATATCCCTGTTGTCTTTCAACCCTGTTATGTTGTATGCCTTTGACCAGTTCCGTAGTTCCCTCTGATAGAAAGCATATTTGTTCAGGATTTCCTTTTCAGGCTCTATCCCCATCTCTTCTAACCCCGCGGTCAATATATCAAGGAAATCCTCTGCCACAGGCTGATTACTCTATCTGTTCCGAGGTCTCCACACCAAGAGCGAGGTTATGGAGTATGTGGTCTATCGTGGCAACTACTCCAAAGTTAAGGAAGGTTGACCGGAATATGGTTTCAGACGGGTTGAGGATCTCATTGCGGATTGTTAAGAAGAGCCGCCTCAGTCTCGTCCTTCTGTTATAGCTTGAGTTACGGATAATATCAGAGCATAGTTCACACATTGGGACAGCCTCTCTACGGGCATAATCGAGAAATATCTCTGCTATCTTATGAAATAAACTATCCGGGATATCCCTGGTTTGTTTGCCCTTGTAAGGCTTCAGTAACCTGTAGATGTTATCTTCATGCATCCACCATGTCTCAAAGGGGAACTGGAACATATCTTTTGGATGGTAGGTCAGGGGCTTATAATCAGAGGTTTCAAGCATATATTCTACAGGTTCGAGATTCTGCCAGCCAAGGATGTTTTTCAGGATAACCATATCAAGGGGTATGGCAAATCCATTGCTGAATCCCTTTTTTGTAAAATGCTTTATTAATTTGAGTAGATAATCTTCCTTCACAGGATAATAGCTCAGTTCTGAAAAATACTCCCCTTTTATATCCTCATACCCCTCTTTTGTCAGATTGGTTATGATGATTGTATCCTTAATGCCGACCTTTAGCTTCATGAGTATGGAGGCAAAGAAATAGTTGTTTCGTCCGAATTTTTTACCGATAAAGGCAGACATCGAACCATTTCCGTCAATAAGACTTACCCAGAGGTCGATATATTTACTCTTTCCTCCATGGGGGAGGTCTGTGATGAATGACATGTCTTCCTCCGGCAAAGGTAATTCCTGCATGAGGGATATATACGCCCTTTCTGCTTCATCCTTCATGAGGGGGTTAAGGCAGGAGATACTATAGAGGATGTTGATTGCATCCTGTGTTGATGCCATCTCTATTGCCCTTAAAGCCGAGAGGGAGACATCACTGTCGTGGTGATAAGTGAGGTGTTCCAGAAAGCAGATCACTTCGGGTTCTTCCGAGCCTGCCAGGTCTTCTATCATACCGAGAAGTCCCTCCGGTTTGCTTTTTTCAATAATTACCTTATGAATGTCATATAGTTTTGAGGGGTTCGATCTTATCTGGTCAACTATAAAATCCTCAAAAGAGTCCCTGAAGTCTGTGAACTCTTCTACAAAGTCCTCAAACCCATCCAGGCTTTCCAGGAGGTCTTCCGGCTCAAAGGCTGAAAGAATAATGGCCTTGTCCAGGTCTGATATGTTCTCTGTACCAAGCACCTTCTTAAGCTCATTTATAAGCCATTCAGGAAGTGGCCGCGGGCTATGCCTGTCAAGTATGAACTTCGTAAGTGTCAATATGTTATCTTTTTTTTGAGATGTGAATTTTTCAGTCCGGATCAATCTGAAAAGAAGCCTCAGGACTGTATTGGGGTCTTCATATATATATCTGGATACCTGCCGTCTCATATCCCTTGGTGGAAGGGCAATAAGCCTTCTGAGATCAGCAAGTTGGTTTTTTCTGGCCATCTACCTCTCCTTTATTCAGTAACCATAAACTAAGAATAACCCGATTCAGTGCTGTCTACTGCGTGGTTACTTCTCTTCTCTTTTTCTCGAGGGCTATCATAACCAGGGCTATGGCAGCGGGTGTAATTCCCGGGATACGGCTTGCATCACCGATATTTGAGGGTCTGACCTCTTCGAGTTTTCTCAGAACTTCACGGGAGAGTCCCGAGATCCGGTCAAATTTGAAGTCAGGCGGGATAGTACGCCCCTCGATACGCTTCATCCTCTCTACCATCTCTATCTGACGTTTAATGTACCCTTTATATTTTATCTCTGTTTCTATAAGTTTTTCCAGTTCTTTTTCAACTTCGTAAGGAGGAGGGCAGAGAGTCCTTAGAAAATCATACGAGACTTCAGGACGTTTCAGCAGCTGGAGTACGGGAGTTTTTTCAGTAATAGCAGTAGTCTTCAGGGAGTCAAGCAGGGGGTTTGCCTCTTTTGCACTGACCCTCAGGGAGTATATCCTCTTTAGTTCGGTCTCCAATATATCCTTTCTCCTGATGAATCTCCTGTATTGTTTTTCACTAACAAGACCTGTCCTGAATCCCTTTTCCCGGAGCCTGAAGTCTGCATTGTCGTGTCTCAGCAGCAGCCTGTATTCCGCCCTCGATGTAAACATTCTGTACGGCTCTGATGTTCCTTTTGTGACAAGGTCGTCAATCAATACCCCTATGTATGCCTCGTGCCTTTTAAGTACAAGGGGGGCTTCTGATCTGAGCTTCAGTGCTGCATTTATCCCGGCCATCAGACCCTGGGCCGCTGCCTCTTCATAGCCGGAAGTTCCGTTTATCTGACCTGCAAGAAATAACCCTTCCGTTGACCTGGTCTCAAGGGAGTGTTTCAGCTGTGTCGGATAAACAAAATCATATTCAATGGCATAGCCGGGTCTCATAATCTCAGCCTCTTCAAGTCCGGCAATACTCCTGACGAGTTCAACCTGAATATCGTAGGGGAGACTTGTGGATATTCCATTGGCATAATATTCCCTTGTCCGGAGCCCCTCGGGTTCAAGGAAGACCTGGTGCCCCGGCCTTTCAGAAAATCTTACGACCTTATCCTCTATCGACGGACAGTACCTCGGTCCAATCCCCTTTATCCGGCCACTGTATAAAGGGGAGCGGTCGAGGCTGTCAAGGATAATCCTGTGTGTTCTTTCGTTTGTATGTGTTATAAAACATGGTAGTTGAGGATTGGTTATTGCTTTGGTAGAGTAGGAGAACGGTATTGGCGGGTCATCCCCTGATTGTTCCGTGGTCTTTGAAAAATCTATGCTCCTTGAGTCTATCCTTGGTGGTGTTCCGGTCTTGAGCCTTCCCAATCTTAATCCGAGATTTTTCAGAGAGTCTGAAAGGCCAAGGGACGGAAACTCTCCGGCCCTGCCGGCAGCGTGGCTGTCGAGCCCTATGTGGATCAATCCTTTCAAAAATGTGCCGGTTGTAATAATTACCGCCTCTGCACCATAAAATGCACCATGCAAGGTCGATACCCCCGTGACGTGTCCGTCCTTTGTGATTATCTTTTCAATAGATGCCTGTTTTATTGTCAGCTTCGGTTCTGATTCAAGTACTTCGCGCATTGTAAGGCGATAAAGTACCCTGTCTGCCTGAGCCCTGAGGGACCGGACTGCCGGTCCTTTACTCCTGTTCAGCATCCTGAATTGTATGCCGGTCCTGTCTGTGACCACGGCCATCTCTCCCCCGAGTGCATCTATCTCTCTTACGAGGTGTCCCTTTGCAAGCCCGCCTATTGCCGGGTTGCAGGACAACTGTGCAATGGTGTCGAGGTTCATGGCAAAAAGGCATGTCATAAGACCCATCCGTGCAGAAGCAAGGGCTGCCTCACATCCTGCGTGGCCACCGCCTACAACTATGATGTCGTATTCAGATTCAGTATACATTTCAGTGGTTAGGGGCTTCTTCATTAAACATTATAATGCTTTCTTAATTCGCTTATCTTCTTATACCCTTCCGGACTAAGTTTTCTGAGGTCGTCTTCGGTTTCTTCAAGTCTTTCAGTCACTTTTGCCTTTAAATCTTCAGGGGTCTTTTCTGCTGCCAATAATCCTACATAGAGGGATGAGACGGCATAGAGGAAACTGATATTTCCCTGGTCCACTTCAAGCAGTCTCTGAAATACAAGCGTGGGAAACAGGGGGTTGTCGACGGCGTATACAATGTCGTACATCTTGTCGATTATCAGAGATTCATTAATCATCACATCGACATCAACTACCGGTCTTCCATTATCGTCTTTGTCAAGATATTCAAAACCCTTCGCTGCTTTAATAGTCTCTTCAAAACATCTCTTTTCACAGAAAAAGGCCGGGATGTTTATACAGAAAAGTCCGTGAACCATGTAAAAGAGCTTTCCATCCTGCCTTTCCTTTACTACCCGTATTTCCTTGCCACATTTGTCGCAATGCGTTATCAGATCCGTTGCCATACATGCTCCTTTTATAACAGAAATAGAGTCAGACCCGGGCGGTGCTTAACCTCGGCCTCCACTTTTATGGTAATAACTGTCCGACTGATATTGCAAGCCCGGCAAAAGAAGATGAATTTTCCGCTTGTTTCCAGAATAGCGATAGAGGCGTTAATCCCGACCGGTTTTCTTCCGGCAAATTCGCCGGGTTTACCTCATGTGTTGATTGGTGGTATACTAATTCTCATTTTTGGAGATTTATTTGGATATAAACAGACTCTTAAAGGAAGACATGGAAGGTGTGCTTAGAGAATTATTAATGAGGCTTGTCTTGAGGTTACCTTCTTTTAGTGCCCCCAGGGTTTTATGCTTTGTATTTTGCCTGTCCCTGATCTTTTCTTCTGCTGTTCCAGCTCTTGCCGCTCAGGAAGGTCCGATAGTGAAAGTGATCGAGATCAAGGGCCTGAAGAGGATAGATGCGGGTGCGATTCGTAAGAGACTTTCCCAGAAAGCAGGACAACCACTTGCAGGAGAAAATATATCAAAGGATATAAAGAGCATCTATAAGATGGGTTATTTTGAAGATATAAGGGTGGAGGCCGAACCATTTGAGGGCGGCCTGAAGATAATATATATAGTTAAGGAAAAACCAACGATTGTGAGGGTGGGGTTCCAGGGCAACAAGGAGTATGATGACGATAAACTCAGGGAGCAGATAACCATTACTCCAGGTGCAATAGAGGATGCAACGCTTATCCGGGATAATGTTCATAAACTGAGATCATTTTATGAAGGTGAGGGATATTGGCTTGCCGGTATTGTGCCTGTTATCAGAAAGACTACCGAAGATGAGGTTGCTCTGACCTTCCTGATCAAAGAGGGCAAAAAGGTTAAAATAAAGGAGATCAGGATAGAGGGGACCCAGGCATTATCTGATCGTGAGGTTAAAAAGGTTATGAATACAAAGAGCTGGAGTCTCCTGTCATTCATTACATCTTCAGGGTATTATAAAGAATCCGAAATGAAGACGGATATAGAACGGATCAGGGATCTCTATTATGATAATGGTTACCTTAATGTTGTTGTCTCCGGTCCTGAAACGAAGCTTACTCCGGACAGGACGGGTATGGTAGTCAGCCTTACTATATCCGAAGGACCCCAATATGTTGTTTCAAGTATCAAATTTGCGGGCAATAAGGCTTATGATGAGAAGACCTTGACGGGACTGCTGCCACTCAGGAAAGGGGAGGTCTTCAGCAGGAAAAAACTGAGGGAAGGGATCAGAAAAATCACTGACTTTTATTCTGAGAAAGGCTATGCCCTTGCCTCTGCGGAGCCGGATATAGTGCCTGATGAGAAGACTCATAAGGTCTCTGTAATCATGAATATTGATGAGGGTGACATTTTCAGGGTCGGCCGGATAGAGATCTCGGGTAATTCAAGGACAGAGGATAAGGTTATAAGGAGGGAGATGAGGCTGGATGAAGGTGACATCTTTAACAGCAAACTGCTCAGGCGGAGTTATGAACGAATAAATAATCTGAATTTTTTTGAAACAGTAAAACTCGTGCCCAAGCCGGAACTTGAAAAAAAGGTAATCAATATTGATATAAAGGTAAAAGAGAAGTCAACCGGTTTTTTGAGTGTTGGCGGGGGGTACAGTACCGTAGACAGGCTTGTGGCCACGATAGACCTTACACAGGGAAATCTCTTTGGTACGGGCCGGTATATAAAATTGAAGGGAGAATTTGGCGGGCGGTCAACCTTTTATGAAGTTTCATACAAAGATCCGTGGTTTCTTGACAAGCCGGTCTCTCTAACCCTGAGTGCTTACAATACAGAGAGAGACTATATCGGGTATAACAAGAAGGCAACAGGTGCGTCGGTAGGGTTTGGCAAGAGGTTTGATGATTACTGGAGCTCAAGCCTTGGGTACAGGTATGAGCGGGTAACAATATTCGATGTGTCGGAGGATGCATCCAATATTATAAGGGAACAGATCGGTACCAACATTACAAGCAGTGTAACTCCTTCTGTAGTCAGGGATTCAAGGGACAACTATCTCGACCCTTCAAGCGGTTCAAGGAACTCCCTTTATGTAACTTATTCGGGGCTTGGGGGGGACAACTACTTTATTAAAGGTCTTGTTGATTCAAAGTGGTTCTTCCCGGTTGGAAAGACTACGGTCTCTCTAAGGGGAAGGGTGGGTTATGCCAGTGGTCTCTTTGGTAGAAAACTTCCCCTTTATGATCGGTTTTACGTGGGGGGTATGTACACCATCAGGGGACTTGACTTTGGAGAGGGTGGACCCAGGGACGAAAATGGTGACGTCATAGGGGGTACAAAGGAGTTATTATTTAATGCCGAGTATATCGTTCCCTTGCTGGATGAGATCAGGCTTAAGGGTGTTGTCTTTCTTGACGTTGGGCGGGCATATGGAAGCTCCGAGACCTTTGGGAGTGATCTGAGGTATACAACAGGTGCCGGCATCAGGTGGGTTTCACCTATAGGTCCTATTAGGATAGAATACGGCTATAACCTTGACAGGAGAGATGATGAGAGTACCGGCAGGGTGGAGTTTGCCTTCGGGAATTTCTTTTGATGGATCTTTACCTGAATGTCATGATGACTATACCTAAAAAAAGGAGGATAGAGTTTAATGAAAAGAGTGGGGATTCTATTGATTTTTGGATTGCTTTTCAGCAGTCTTGCTTATGGGGCGGATTTGAAGATCGGGTATGTGAATCTTCAGAAGGCCCTGAACGGGTCTGAAGGAGGTAAGAAGGCAAAGGCCAACCTTGATGAAATAATTAAGGCCAAGCAGGTGGTTATAGACAAGAAGGGTAAGGAGCTTGAGAAACTGAAGGAGGCTCTGAATAAACAGTCAGCCCTGCTTTCAGACGATGCAAAAAAGGCCAGGCAGGAAGACCTTGATAAGAAGATGAGGGATTTTCAGAGGTTTGTTCAGGATGCACAGGCAGAAGTCAAGAAGAGAGAATCCGAATTCACTGATGAGCTTTTGAAGGATTTGAGGAAGATTATAGCAACGATCGGCAAAGAAGGGCATTATACCCTGATACTTGAAAAAGTGGACGACTTTGTCGTTTATGCCGACAAGTCTATTGACCTTACGGACCAGGTTATCAGGAAATACAATGAAAAGATGAAGGATGGGAAGTGAAACTCAGAGAGTTGGCAGCTAAGATTGATGCAAAGCCCCTTTCAGATGCCGATATTGAGATAAAGGGGGTTGGGGGCATAGATTCTGTACAAGAAGGATATTTAACCTTTATTGTGAGTAAAAAGTTGATTCCCCAACTCGGGGCTTCCGCTGCTGTAGCGGTCATTGTCAAAGAGCCGATCACTGAGATTGATATTCCACAAATTGCTGCTGAAAATCCACTTCTTGCCTTTGCCAGGGCACTTGAGGTCTTTTATGTGCAGCCTCACAG
>VAOU01099344.1_pt1 | contig 10336 bp, 8 predicted proteins | sample 3393871 | NCBI WGS metagenome assembly VAOU01 (sample SAMN08290440, study PRJNA428436) | hydrothermal vent metagenome | isolation source: Deep-sea hydrothermal vent chimney | place: Atlantic Ocean: South-mid Altantic Ridge | depth 1820 m m
GGCTGCATAACGGTCATCACCCGCCTCGTCGATCAGGATACCGACGCCATACTGGCCAATGCCCTGCACCATGGATCCGCCCTCGTAACGATCATCACCGGCGATATCCCAGAGCACACCCGCGCCGAGCACACCGACACCCATCCCCATGTTGGACCCCGTGTAGCTGTCGTCCCCGCGAGCATCCAGCCATACGCTGACACCCAATAGTCCGGCACCCGGGCCCGGCGTATCTTTCCAGCGCACGGAATCGTTTCCCTGCAGGTCGATGACCATGGATACCCGGCCCGGTTCGAGCGCTTGCCCGACATCCTCATAGACATCGTCACCGCCCAGATCGATAAGCAGTGCGAAAGGGCCGGTGTGATGATCATTGCCCTCACCGGAAATCCGCACCCGCCCCAATGGCGTGGTCCATTCCAGGGGGTCACCCGGTGCAGCGATCTTCCGTAACGCAGGCAAAGCGCTTTCGCCTGCAGCCAACAACTGCAAAACAGCCGTCGCCAGCTCGGCCTGCTTAACACGCGCACCCACTGCATGGTAGGTCTCCAGCATCAGCAGGCGCGGATCGAGTTTCAACCCCTTGTACGACACAGATCCCGTCAGATGCTTATGTAACGCCGCCAGCTCACCGTCCGTCGGTTGGCCGCCGGCACGCTCCCAGGTGTGTTGCGCCTGATCCAGCGCGGCAAGAATACGACGAAGAATGTTTTCCAGCCGGGCGTCTTTAATTTTTCCCGCAGGTAACCACTCTGCCGCAGATTCAGGATCCGGAAACGTATCGACGGGCATCTGTACCGGAAATACATTTTCAGCTCCCAGCTCTGCCAACAAAACCGCCAGGTAATTGGCCCGCGTGGAGGCAAATGGATCGGCATCCGCAAGTCGTCGGGAAAGTCCGACCATGCCGGTGGGGTGCTGCATCGCTTTATCCACCACCGCCAGTCGCCCTGGCGTGGAGTACGGCCGGCCCAACCTGGGAAGTGACAGGGACTCGGCCGTCAAACCGAGGGTTTGAATCGCCTCTGCAACGGCAGCATCAGCCTGCGCCTGAGGTGTTTCCGGCTGCCGGGTACAGGCGCCAAGACACACCAGGAGGCCAAGGATCACCATCCCGTCACGTATTGCTCGAATCCGAAAAAAAACAGCAGACCCCGAAACAGCTATACACACTGTTGAACCACCTTGATTTATCCTGGCGCCGACATCCACCAACCATCCCCCTTTTGGGCGAAGGTGATTGTACTACGTTTACCGCTGACTTCCATTTTCCAACTTAGCGCCTGCTGAAAAATACGTTATCATATTATCAGTCGCTCGCTATGGGCAGATTACAACGTGGAGCCGTCTGGTGTATACGGATTGTAAAAATATACCGATGCAACTGATCTGAGATCTGACATGTCAAAATATCACGCTATTTCCTGCTATGATAAAAATTTGTGTCTAAAACCAGATGCCACGATATGGTTGATTTTCCTGTTTCTACTAAAAGCATACGTAATCCTGATCCTTTCGATAGTCAATATGAAGGACCGGACTGGGCTAATTGACCTTGTTTACCCCGACAGGCTGACAATGTCGCTGGGTGCGCTGGCTGGAATCCCTGCAGCGTTATTGGTCTATGCATGGGTAAAAAGGAAGCCAGGTGCTCCCCAATATGTAAGAAACATCTGGGGAAAGGGACGTGCTTTCCTGGTGGTTTCTGCACTGCTCAATGCCTGTGTCATATTTGTGCCATTCTGGATGGCCACAGTGCATGCAATACCTGCCGGAAATTGGGTGCAGTTTGGAATAGCGTTGCTGATAGTGATCGTAGTCTATTCATCATCTTATATTCGGGACTGTTTTAATGACTTCCCAGGCGATAAAGTTCCCGCAGAAAAGTAACAGTCTACTTTATTTAGTGGTTATCGGTTGCTGTTTGCACCTGAATGACTGACAGAAACGCCCGCTTGCTCGAGAAACCGGACATGGCCGGCGTGCAACAAGTCGAAACTACTGTTGGCGGTCACGACGCACTTCCCCTGCAGCGTGATTTGCGACCATAGCTGCGTCTTCGCAGTGTTGCCCCGGCTCCAAGGCAAAGCGCCAGCGCTGCAATTACCGTATCCCCGGCACCGGTCACATCGTAGACTTCGCGGGCCAGCGTGGGAATATGGGGCATCGTCCCGTCGCGCTTGATCAGCGACATGCCCTGCTGCGACCACATCACCATCCGCCGACATGCCTGCCAATTGCAATGCTTCTGAACTGTTCGGCGTAAGCAATGTGGCGTTGTGATAGCTGGCATCGCGACCGGGTTTGGGATCGATCAATACGGGGACCCCTTCGCTCTTCGCTACATCGGTTACGGCGTCAACGAGCGAGGGAGTAACAAATCCCTTGGCGTAATCCGAGATAACGACAACTTGTACAGCTCGAATAGTTTCATCGATGGCGCGAATCGCCCGCGCCTCGTCTTTCTGGCTCAAGCAACCGCTATCCTCATAGTCAAAGCGGAGCAACTGCTGATTGCGCGCAATAATCCTCACCTTCTGTGTCGTCGGTTTATTCTCGTCGGCAATGACCTGGCTGACATCTGTACGCTGCGCTGCGAGGAGCTTTGTAAGCCGCTGTCTGCTGGAATCCCCACCCATCACACCAACGAGTACACTCCGACCACCCAGCGCACCTGTATTGGCAGCTGTATTGGCCGAACCACCGAGACTCCAGCTCTCCCTGTGCACATTCACCACCTGAACCGGGGCTTCCGGGCTGATTCTGGCGACCTCTCCCCAGATATACTTGTCCAGCATAAGATCGCCAACGATCAGTACCCAGACACCGGCAAACTGCTTTACGATCAGCTCCAGATCCATACTTATTCCGGGCCCACAAAGGCCACTTCAATACGTTCGGCCAGGAGGTGCAAAAACAGGATATGCACCTCCTGAATGCGTGGGGTATTCGTGGATTGCACATTGGCCTCATTATCTGCCATACCGTGCATACAGCCACCGGTCCGGCCGGTGAGCAGAACCGTGGATATACAATTTTTCTTTGCTATATCAAGGGCCTGAACTATGTTCTCCGAATCACCACTAGTGCTAATAGCAATAAAGAGGTCTCCCTTGCATCCGATGGCTTCCAGCTGTCTGGCAAAGACGCTTTCATAGCCGTAGTCGTTGGCGCACGCGGTCAGAAAAGAGGTATCAGTGGTCAGTGCAATGGCCGGCAGCGCACGCCTGTCCCTGCGATACCGGCCGGTGAGCTCCGCAGCAAAGTGCTGGGTCTGCTGCCGATCCGCCATTACCCGCGATCAGGATCTTGCTACCAGCCTGAAGCGGGCGATACACCGCTGGGCAGCTACGAGAACCGCAGCAGCGACAGCCTCGCGAGATAACCTTATGGTTTCTGCACACTCGTCTATCTCAGAAAGCACGGCCATCCGCACTTTTTCATCCTCCTCTTTCAATACCTGTCCCACCCCTATATCAAGTATTATCAATATCTTAAGATAAAATGGTATATTAACACAGCAGGCAACAGCTTGGCCTGCATGGCTGTTACGCTATAGAAAAAGTTTCGATGGACCAGAGCAACCTAGCATTAGCCAGTGGTGTTAGCGCATACCGAAAAATGCGGTATGATCAAACACAGACGAAATGTTTCCCGCAACAAAAAACAAGCCTGTTCGAGAGTACTGCGGGCGTGTGCAATCGACAATGCGGGCAACGAATCCAGTCCCATTTTAATTTTTCATGAGTATTAAGTATATGTCGGAACAGGACATCACCAAACTGGCCGATGAGGCCCTCGCACTGCTTGAAAAGGGCAATCTGGCCGAGGCCAGAACCCTCTACGATCAAATAGTCCAACTCGATGCCAATAACGCCGATGCCTGGATGATGCGGGGCGCCATCAGCGGCGAACTGGGCGATATCCAGGAGGCGGTATCGTCTCTTCGCCAGGCCCTGACACTGGACCCTGGCCTGGCCGAAGCCCATTACCAGCTCGCCAACATGTTGCGCGCCAGCGGCAATATCCAGGAAGCGGTCACCAGCCTGCAAAAAGCGGTCGAATGCGATCCGGATTATACGGAAGCATGGCTGATGCTGGGCGCCATTAGCGGCATGCTCGGAAATTATGAGGAGGCCGAGAACTGCTGCCGTCGGGCTGTCACCCTGCAGCCGGATTTGACCGATGCGCAAGTTAATCTGGCAAATGCCCTGGCACAACAGGGAAAACCGGAAGAAGCCATCTCGATCTATCAACAGGTAGTGGCGACACAACCTGCCCATGCCATCACTTGGTTCATGCTGGGCCGCGCACAACACCAGGTCGGGGACATGACGGAAGCCGAGTCCTCCTGCCGCCAGGCGCTGGGCCTGCTACCCAACCAGCCTGATGCCTACTTCCTCCTGGGCACCATTCTGGAAGCCCAGGATAATTATGCTGAGGCCATGGATTGCTATCAAAAAACTCTGGAACTGGCACCTGACAATGCCGAAGCACACAGCCAACTTGGCATGCTGATGCACCGTCAGGGAGAACTCGCTGCCGCAAAAGAACATTACCGGCAAGCACTGCACCTTAATCCCCGGCAACCGCTGACCCACTTCAACCTCGGAGTCGTATACCAGGAACTCAACCAATTCACCGAAGCCGAAGCCAGCTACCGTAATGCCGTACAACTCAAACCGGACTATGGGACAGTGCACGCCAATCTCGGTTTCATACTGCGCGCCCAGGGCCGGCTGGAAGAAGCTGTCAGCGCCTACCAACAGGCAGTAGCAACCGAACCGGAAACGGCTGAAATCCATCACGGCCTGGGGCTGACACTGCAAGCACAGGAACGGTTCGACGAAGCCGAACAGCACCAGAAAACCGCTCTTCATCTCAAGCCGGATTACACCGAGGCGCATTGCAGCCTCGCCCAGCTGCTCCAGGTAAAAGGTGAATACGCGGAAGCAGAGGCCAGCTACCGACGCAGCCTTAACGTAAAACCGGATTTTGCCGAGGCCCTTCATGGGCTGGCTGTGGTCCTGAATGCCATGGGCAAACAAGGCGAAGCAGCAACCTGCTGTCAGGAAGCGCTACGCATCAAACCAGACTACGTTGATGCTCTCATCGCCCTGGGTGCGGCACTCATGCCATTACAGCAACCCGACAAGGCGCTGGAACAGTGCAGCCGGGCACTGGAGCTCGAGCCGGATAATATCAATGCAATGGCGCTGTATGCGAATATCGCCGTACATACCGGCGATAAAGAACAGGCCTGCGAGGTACTACGCCCCATTCTGGAAAAAGGAACCGATCATATCGGACCCGAGCATATCAATGCAGTACTTGCCCTTAGCCTGATCAGCAAGGATCTCGGCCGGCAGGACGAAGCCATTCAGCTGATGGAACAAATTCTCCAGAAAGTAACCGCCACCAGCAGCAGGCGCGCTTTGCACTTCAATCTCGGCAAGCTCTATGACGCAACCGGTGAGTACGAAAAGGCGTTCAATCACTATCATCGCGGCAATGCCTCAAAACCGCTCGACTTCGATCCACAACGGCATACACTTGAAGTGGATTCCATGATCCAAACGTACAGTGCCGGTTTCATGATGAGCATGCCCCGCGCCTCAGTCCGTTCCGATCGACCAGTATTCGTCGTTGGCATGCCACGCTCGGGCACCAGCTTGGTGGAACAGATCCTGGCCAGCCACCCGGAAGTATTCGGGGCCGGAGAATTGACTGATATCGTTCAACTGCCGCTGTCACTGCACACCATACTCGGTACCGAGCGGAAGTATCCCCAATGCCTGCCACAATTGACACAGGACAAGATTGACTCGTTCGCGCAACACTACCTTGATAAATTAGTGTCACTGTCCCCGGACGCCAGCCGGGTGATCGACAAAATGCCCGGGAACTTCATGCACCTCGGATTCATTGAGCTACTCTTTCCAGACGCACGTATTATCCACTGCATGCGTGACCCCCTGGACACCTGCCTGTCCTGCTATTTCCAGGACTTCTCCCGTAGCCATCCCTATTCCTACGACATGGCGAATCTCGGCGCCTTTTATAATGGATACCGCAAGATCATGCAGCACTGGCGAAATATCCTGAACATCCCCATGTACGAGATTCAGTACGAGGAACTGGTCGCCAATCAGGAGGCAAAAACCCGCGAACTGGTCGAGTTCTGCGGCCTGGAATGGGAAGAGCGCTGCCTGAGTTTCCACGAAACCAAACGCTTTGTAGGAACCGCAAGTTACGAACAGGTTCGCCAGCCAATGTATAAGAAATCGGCCGGCAGATGGAAAAATTACGAGCATCATATAGATGCCCTCAGGAAATCACTTGGACATCAATAAATATTGCGCTGCTATTCATACTTAAAGAAAGACAGTATGGTTAAAGATACAAAACAAGCATCAGATGTATATAAGACCCTGGAATGCGGATATCAATTTGCTGCAGACGGAATCGGAGCCATTGCCGAATCAGGCCGGTTCCCGGAATTGCTTTCACGATTCGCCAATTATCGGAAATTCCTGCGCAACAGAAATTTGCGCATTAACAGTGACAAACTGGTTAGTCATTTATCTCATGGCACAAATGTCATTTATGCATCGAACCGGGACGAGGCTCTGAAAGAGATACTTTATTGCGCACACATGGCCACTTGTTGCGAAGTCTTCCAGGGATCAAGCGTTCCTTTAGACGGGCTTAACCGAAACACCATGCGCGCCTGTGCGGACAATATACTCCAGCCATTTCAGAAGGCTGATAAGAACACATTACGTCCAATGAGTGATCGCCTGGAAAATGCCGATGCAATAATGGTCATACAGATTCTGAGGCTGATGGGTCTTGTTCGCATTAAGAGCAACAACTGCAAACAGCTGTCATTCGCCGCCGGCAACGGTGTGAGAGAGACTAATGGCCTGCATATACAGCCAGCTATTACCCGCAAAAACAGCACAATAGCCCGCAACGGAAACAAGGGCAATACTATTTTATTTGAGCAGGAAATTGCCAAGGCTGCGAATATTATATTGATAGACAATGACCCTGCCTTTACTAAACATTATGCAACACTCAATAATGATCCAGAGAGCCGCGTAACGGGAATCATCGATGATGTCGCCCAAGCGATGGATGCACTGCCCGGGATCCTTGAAGGTAACGGGAAAGGCCTGCGGAATTTTATCGCGGCACTGAGAATAGACCACCTGATGCTACCCGATGTAGAAGATTTTCTACGGCGCCTGGGCCTGATAATTGAACAGACAGCAGACCTTGTCATCACAATAGGGGCAGGCTACACAACCGATGAGTTCCGCGGCCGTATTACAAAGATGGATGAGATCTTCAACTCATTGAAAGAAAAAAACCTCAATCCTGTACGAATAATATTACATGGGGACGGAACTTTTGAGGAACAACGAAATAATCCTGGCTTTGGGCAGTTATCAATCTCAACTTATGAGATTATTTATTGCAAGCTGGATCGGCGCAAATTAAAACAAGAATCCATCGCCTGAGTAGATAGCGGAAAGAGTATATGATGGGCCAATCAGCAGCACTGGACAACGAGCAGCTATTTTTTTGTTTCGGCCCCCCTAAATCCGGAACAACGTTTCTCCAGCGCACCCTGAATCTTCATCCTGAAATATCCTGTCCTTCCGAACATCAATTTAATCTTATTGTTAATGGGCTGGAAGAACTTGTTCAGAGCTATCAGAATACCTTACAGGTCATAGACCGGAGAACCGGTGGCCAGGGGGTTGCGCCCATGCAAAAACCCGCCTTTACAAGTATTTTCCGATTTTATGTTGAATCAATGATAAAGGAAGCCGCAAAAAATGGAGAGCCTATAATAGGCGCCAACGATAATGCCATACGAAAGAATCTTGATCTGTATGACGAGATTTTCAATCATCCCAGGATGATATATATCTTCAGGTATCCTGCGGATATGGCTATCTCGGCATGGCATCATAACCTCAGGTTGGCCAGGGAAGAGAATGACCCTGCCCATGAACAATATATGGCGCAGTATGGAGACTTCGATGGATGGGTCAGACAATACGCGCGATGGTTTATGCGGGACGTAAACGCATATCGTGCTTTTAGCAAGAACCACAGCAATATTATTCTGGTTCGATATGAAGATCTGGTGTCCGCCAAACGTAAAACACTGCGGGAAATATTCGATTTTCTTGGCGCGGATAAAAGCGATGATATATTGGAATCAATAGAGCATAAAAGCAGCCTTTCTTACATGCGCAAACAATCGTCCAATCCCGCATTTTTTCGCTCCGCATCAATTGATATGGGCGCCGGGGAGCTTTCAGAGCAATTGCGGCGTGATGTTACTGAAATTGCCGGCGATGCCTTGAAGTTTCTTGATTACGGGACGAAGTCATAGCTGATGATATTTTTTTCAGTAAAAAGAAAAATTACTGTAAGATTTCAGTCACGGACAATGACGTTCCAGCCTCCACCTGCCCATGGGAATTCCTCATTTGACTACCCTGCCCGCATTTACTGCTGCACTACGGCAGACCTGATTGGAATAGGAAGAATATTTGAGTCCATGTCTCGCAAGGACGATCTGCAGCTCATTCCGGAAGCTGCAATCAAATCACGCGATGACTTCCCGGTACAATTGGGCGTACAAAACGACGGCGAATGGGAGAGGAGTCAATATTATTCCGGTTTAACAAAAACAATCAGCGAAGATGTTCTTGAGATAAAAAAAGTTGATCTGAATAAACAGATATCAAACCTAAAAAACAAAACCAATCCTCGCATTGCTGTTCTTAACGGTTTTGGTTCAGGCATAGGTGATACGCTCGTTGGCATAACCGCGTTTTCCAGCGCATACAAACTACTCAGAAAATCTGTCAGGCCGGGAATCGAGATAATCTATTCGCCAGAGCAACACACGAAACTTACCTCAATTTTTCAACATACAACACTTATTGATCAATTTCATATTGCGCCTGTTACACTCAAAAAGTTACTCGAGTATGACGCCATTTTTGATACCGGGGGCATGGCTCATCGACCGGACTTTTACAACATGCCAGTGGTCGATTTCCTGTTGACACTCTTCGGCCTGAACCCTGACCTTGTGCAAAATAAAAATAAAAGAAATAGTCTGATGCAATTCCGGTCGGACGACAATCTAAAAATACGCATTCGGGAAATCAGGGCCGACAACCCCGGAAAAAAAATAATCCTGCTCCACCCTAAAACATCGTCAATATTCAAGGATATACCCGATAAATATGTAATAAAAATTCTCCGCAAACTTCAAGCTAGCGGCAAATATATTATTGTGATGGATGAGACTATCCCGTCGACTGCCGGTTTACCTGTTATTGATCTTTCAAGACAAGCGAAATCATTTGCCGGTTTATATAGTGTTATCAGCCAGGTGGACGGGATATTAACAGCTGACACATGCATTTATCACATCGCAGACTGTTTCAGTATACCCACGATAGCCTGGTTTACGATGTATGATCCCGATGTCTGGGCCAGGTATTACCCGACTGTTACAGGAATTTTGCTGAGCAAAGAAAAAGGCTCTGGCTTTTTAAATCAAAAACCCAAAAATACAGAGACCAACCTGGGAAAACTTGCAAAACTATGGGGAGAAACCGATATTGACCAGTCATTGCGTTTACTGGAAAATCTTATGCTGAATAAGAGTGCTTGCGATGCTTCGGCACGCAACCATTCAACTGTATCATGATAGCAGTTGCATCCTGGATAACCGATAAATCCTGCATGTTGTTAGTGAAATGAAAGAAATCCTCATCCCTGTCTCACCCGGCGAATTGCTGGACAGAATAACCATATTACAGATAAAATCACAACGCATAAGTGATAAAGATAAGCTAGTCAATGTACTCAAGGAGCTGGATATTCTGAATGAAATCTGGTCTAAAATTGTTTCTGACGACCCCACCATCGAACAGATGACAAAAGAACTCATCACAATTAACAAGTCACTCTGGGATATAGAAAATAATATCAGAGACGAAGAAAAACACCGGAATTTTGGCGAACGATTTATAGAGCTGGCGCGTAGCGTTTACATAACCAACGACAAGCGGGCGGATATGAAAAAGAAAGTCAATATTTACCTGGGCTCAATAATTATTGAAGAAAAATCATATCAGGACTATAGCTAGAGCGCTGCCCATTGAAGTGGCAAGAATATGAAGAAGCCTATAAGTGAATGGCACTTAAATAAGCAATAGGGGTTAGGAATTTATGGGCTAACCCCGGGAAAATAAAGGAGAAGGCTGGCAGGAATTGGTAAAATGTTTGGTGTGAA
>VAOU01002679.1_pt1 | contig 10288 bp, 9 predicted proteins | sample 3393871 | NCBI WGS metagenome assembly VAOU01 (sample SAMN08290440, study PRJNA428436) | hydrothermal vent metagenome | isolation source: Deep-sea hydrothermal vent chimney | place: Atlantic Ocean: South-mid Altantic Ridge | depth 1820 m m
CGCCTGCTTGACAAGGGTTATCATGCACCCACCACATATTTCCCCTTACTGGTGCCAGAATGCTTTCTCATAGAGCCAACCGAAAGCGAGAGCCTGGAAGAACTGGATGGTTTCATCAGTGCAATGATAGAGATCAGGAAAGAGACGGTTGAGCAGACAGAGACGGTAAAAACCGCTCCACATACCCTGCCAGTACGACGATTGGATGATGTGCGTGCAGCAAGGCAGCTGGATATTGTTTGGCAGGGAGAAAACGGCGTATAAAATCATTTTTCCCACAGAGGACGCGGAGGTCACAGAGATTTAATATTGGTTCCATCTGGGCAATCATATAGGCGTAAAAACTACTGTTCTTTCTTACAACTACTTACAACTACCGGCACAAGCATTATTTTCCTCTGTGACCTCCGTGTCCTTGTGGTGAATGATTTAGATTTTTTAATTAATACTTAAGGGCATAACAACATGACAGCTTTAATTTGTGGATCGATGGCTTTTGATACCATTATGGTATTTGAGGATCGTTTTAAGAATCATATCCTGCCGGATCAGGTGCATATCCTGAATGTTTCCTTTCTTGTGCCTACACTGCGTCGTGAGTTCGGCGGCTGTGCCGGGAACATTGCCTACAACCTGAATCTTCTGGGCGGTGATGGCAGACCGATGGCTACCGTAGGGCGCGATTTCGGACCCTATGCAGACTGGATGGACAAGACGGGTGTCAGTCGTGAGTCTTTGAAAGAACTTGCTGATGATTATACCGCGCAGGCCTATATCACCACAGATCAGGACGATAATCAGATAACGGCCTTCCACCCGGGTGCAATGAACCAGTCGCACCTGAACAGGGTGTCTGATGAAGTGGGTGTGACTATTGGTATCGTCTCGCCGGATGGCCGTCGGGGTATGATCGATCATGCGACACAGTTTGTTGAAGCCGGTATCCCGTTCATTTTTGACCCGGGTCAGGGGATGCCGATGTTTGATGGTGGCGACCTGAATCGTTTTCTTGAACAGGCCACATGGCTGACTTTGAATGACTACGAATTCCAGCTATTTTCTGAGCGAACAGGCAAAAATGCCGAGGTGATTGCTAATGAAGTGGATGGTTTAGTGGTAACTCGTGGTGGTGAAGGGTCTATTATCTATACAAATAGTAAGGAAATAAATATACCCGTTGCGAAAATTGATAAGCTGAAGGATCCAACTGGTTGCGGTGATGCCTACCGCTCAGGCCTGCTGTATGGCTTGATGAACAATATGGGCTGGGAAACCAGCGGACGTCTGGCTGCGATAATGGGTGCATGCAAAATCGAAGTTAACGGCACCCAAAATCATGCACCAACACGAGATGAAATAGCAGAGCGCTTTCTGGACAACTTTAACTACCAGCCCTGGTAAACGAGGGATGGCAGTACCTATCTTTATCTATAACTATATAATATAATGATAAGCTTATATTGTGACTGACTGATGTTTTCAATACATGCAGCACAATGACTGATTACTGATATATTTTCAAGCGGAGTTATTGAAATGGCCGACGAAGAGAACAAGCAAACAGCAGATAGTAAAACTGCGGAAAAGACGACTAAAAGCGTCAAAAAGAAAACTGTTAAAAAAGCAGCGAAGAAGCCGGCCAAAAAGAAAGCTGTAAAAAAAGCGGTTAAAAAGACTGTTAAAAAGGAATCTATAGCATCAGCCAGTACTGAGAAAATGGCGACGACAGTTACTGCTGCCGCAAATGGCAACGGCCAGAAAGAAAAGGCAAGGATTAGTCTTAAAGCTACCCATACACCTACTGCTGTTAGCGTGCCAAAACAGAAAAAAGACAGTCTGGCTATACTTTCAAAAATTTCTATAGCTCTACTGTTCATTATTGGTATCTGGGCCTTCGTCTCTTATCTGTATGAAGATTCAGAAAGCACTGAGGATAAGACACCTCCGGCAACAGCAATTGCACCCGTGTCTCCAGCAGCGATGCCTGCGGCAATACCTAAGCCTGCTAAGACTGCAAAGAGCGTTGAGCCTACGCCTGAAGTGAAAGTAAAAGAGAATACAGTGGCTGCCGACAAAACTAAATCTGAAGAAAAGACAGAAGAAGCCAACAGTTTTATTGGAAGCCTTTTCGGCAGCGAGAACGAAACGCCAGGTGGCGATGCAGATACAGCTACTGATTCTGCCGCAGCAAATACGACTGCGTCTCAGCCTGCTACAAACCAGATGCCAATGCAAATGCCCTATGGTTATCCAGATCCATGGGGACCGCCACAGGATTTTGACCAGCCACAACAGTATGGAGCACCGTTTGATCCAGCGATGGAGCCTATGCCATGGGGTCCGCCACAGGGATTTGGTCCGCCACAGGGTTTCGGCCCACCCCCAGGATTTTATGACATGCCTCCACCGATGCCAATGCTTGACCGGGGCAGGGGCTGGTAATCAGTCGTTTAAGATAAGAGATATTACTGGCAGCCGGATGCTGTTAGAGTTAAAAGGCCGCGATAATCGCGGCCTTTTTTTGTTTTTAGATAAAAAACATATGGGTACATCTAAATATGCGTCATTGCGAGCGAGCGCGGCTTCTTCTCATTTAAAGGTGTACACGTAATTACAAATCTTCCAAATTGCAATGGTTGAGAAAAGAAAAGCGCTGATACGGGAATATAGCCAGCTGGCAAAGCTGTCTGTGCCCATTACTATTGGCCAGATAGCGCTGATTGCTACCGGTTTTGTCGATACCGTTATGGCAGGGCGTATTAGCCCTCTGGCATTAGGTGCGATCGCTGTTGGCGCCAATTTATGGATTCCTGTCTATTTATTTAGTGTTGGCCTGATGATGGCTGTCTCCAGTATGGTGTCGCATTATTTCGGAGCGCGGCAGACGGCAGCGATACGAGATCTGATCAAGCAGTCCCTGGTTGTGTCAGGTGTGCTGGGGCTGTTGGGATTTTTTTCCGTTCGACTTCTGTCTGGAGTGATGGGCTGGGTTGGGATTGATGAAGGCATCGTTCCGGTGGCAACAGGTTACCTGTACGCGGTCTCCTGGGGTATTCCAGCTGTCAGTGCCTATCTCGCACTGCGTTTTGTCAGCGAAGGCATCGGTTATACCCGGCCAATGATGGTCATTCAACTTATTGGGCTAGCTATAAATGTGTTGCTGAATTACATCCTCATGTTCGGCAAGCTGGGTGTTCCGGCGATGGGAGCGGTAGGTGCAGGCTGGGCAACTGCAGCGGTGATGTGGATTAATCTTCTGATGCTGGTGGTGTATATCTTTACACACCACAGATATGCGGATATCTGGCAATCAGAAAAACTGAAACCAGACTGGAAGCGTACAAAAGAGATGCTACGACTCGGCCTGCCAATAGGCCTGACGCTGGTCAATGAGGTTGGAATGTTCTCCGCCGTAGGATTACTGATGGGGAGCCTCGGTGTTATTGAGGTGGCAGCCCATCAGATCGCAATCAATTTTGCCGGTATGATGTTTATGATCCCGCTGGGAATCTCAGCAGCGACAACAATAAGAGTGGGGCATGCGCTGGGTGAGCAGCGGCCTGTTGATGCCCGTTTCCGTGGTCTGGCCGGCATCAGCCTGGCAGGCATATGTATGTTTGGTACCGCGAGCATTATGCTGTTGTTCCCTGATTTGATCGTTTCGATCTATAGCAATGATGCTGATGTGGCGGCCATGGCTGTCATATTGTTGTTCATGGCGGCTATTTTCCAGTTGTCTGATGGAATTCAGGTATCCGCAGCTGGCGCATTACGTGGCATGAAAGATACGCTGTATCCGTTGCTGGTAAGTGTTGTGGCATACTGGTTTGTTGGGCTGCCTTTTTCATATTATCTGGGTATTCATCGGGCGTTTGGTCCACAGGGTCTGTGGATGGGATTGGTGGCAAGTTTGACGCTTGCGGCGGTCTGGCTGGTTTGGCGGTTTTGGCGGATTAGTCGGGTTAGGCTGTAGAAGTTTTCAGTTTTCAGTTTTCAGTTTTCGGTGTTGAAGGGTGAGATGCCGGTTTGATAGGCTGGCTTTTATTTAAGGAGCCTCTGATGTGTATGCCATATCTCTGGCTTACACATCAGAGGCTCCTTAAAAGAAAAGATGCCCGCCATGCTTGCCCTACGGGTTTCCTGGGCTGTTCGCCGGGTACTAACGAGATTTTTTGGATTCTCATAAAAGCAAGATCGGGGGGCAATATTGTAGGTCCGACAAATTCGGACAAGATCAATCTGTGCGAATGAATTCGCACCTACAGAAAATATTTGCATATATGAGCAGAGATGCCCTGGTACTTAAGTAACAGGCTCCGACAAATACTCTCGAAAGTCATCTATATCTGAAACAGGTGGCAGGCAGCTAGTCCCACGGCAAAGGTAGGCAAGTACGCCAGCTTCCGGTGCTGTTTTTGACGACAACAGTCCTGGTAATTGCCCCACCTCTGAGGGTATAGCCAGGACGATCCGGTTTGGCATGGTAGATTGTGTCGCCAGTTTTCTCCATGTTTCTAGCAAACCCTCTTCACCACGCAGAATGATAATTTCCGGCGGACTAAGATGGGTCTCAAGTGCCGAAAGCAGGCTACCATGAGCAACCGGATAACGATTGATGCTGTTCCACAGTACACGGAGTGTTTTTTCTGCAGCATCGAGATAGCTTCGCTCGCCAATGACATGTCCAACTATCAATAGTATCTGTGCGGCAACGCCGTTGCCTGAGGGAATGGCATCATCGGCGTCTGGTTTAAGACGGGTTAATAGTTTCTCATGATCATCGGAGGTGAAAAAGAAGCCACCGTATTCCTTATCTTCAAAATGCTCAAGCATGCTATCAATTAGTGATATAAGCATTTGCATGTCATCCGTTGACCAGCGGACTTGTAACAATTCGAATATCCCCCTGGCCAGCAGAACATAGTCATCCAGGTAGGCATTCAACTGGCTTTTACCGTTTCTTGCCGATACCTTTAGTCGACTGCCATCCCACAAATATTTGCGAATAAATGCCAGTGATCGCTCAGCGGAATGGATGTATTCGGGCTTGCCCAGGGCGTCACCCGCCTGTGCCATGGCTCCAATCATCATGCCATTCCAGGCGGTCAGGATTTTGTCATCCTGTCCGGGCCGGATGCGTGATGTGCGTGCTTGCAACAGTATTTTTTGTGCCTCTGAAATTTCTTTTTCAACAGCCGCTTCATCCAGCTTATTTTCTTTCGCGACGGCTTGAATCGTTTTTAGCGCATGAAAATGCCACTGGCCATCAAAGTTAGCTTTGCCGGAAAGTTTGTAGCGTGACTTCAGCAACTTCCATTGCAGAGGGCTAACCAGTTTTTTGATCTGATCGGCTTGCCAGATATAGAACAGGCCTTCTTCGCCTTCAGAATCGGCATCGAGGCTGGAATAGTAGCCGCCTTCGGCTGACTGCATTTCTCTACTTACCCAGGCACAGGTGTTATCTGCCGTGGCAAACATCTCTGGCGCATCACAACTTATTGCGGCATTGAGATAGAGGGGGATCAACTGGGCGTTGTCATAGAGCATTTTTTCGAAATGCGGGATCATCCATAGCTCATCGGTGGAGTAGCGGTAGAAGCCGCCGCCGATGTGATCATAGAGGCCACCTTCGGACATCCTGTTTAATGTGAATCGGCACAACTCAAGCAATAACTTTGCAGTGTGTTCGTTATTGCAGAAATAGGCATGCCGCAGGCAGCGTTCAAGATTGGTGGGATGAGGGAACTTGGGCGCACCACCAAAACCGCCGTGCACCGGGTCAAAGGTTTCCTGCAGGGCGCTGGCGGCAAGTTCTAGTGGTTCATTGGCCAGGCTTACCGTATTACTGGAGGATCTATTTTCGGTGATGCTGGAAAATGCCGCCATCATCTGCTGCTTATGCTCTTTCAGTTCTTCTCTATGCTGCCGAAAATGGTCGGAAATACGTTTTAGCACGACTTTGAAGGGTGGCATGCCGTGGCGGGCATCAGGTGGAAAATAGGTGCCACCAAAAAACGGCAGCTGATCTTCCGGGCTGAGAAACATGTTTAACGGCCAGCCACCGGGTTTCTGGTTCAGCATCTGGTAAGCCGTCTGGTAGATCTTGTCCAGGTCAGGTCGCTCTTCACGGTCCACCTTGATACAAATAAAGTGACGATTCATGATGTCAGCGGTCGCCTGATCCTCAAAAGACTCATGTTCCATAACGTGACACCAGTGGCAAGCGGCGTAACCAATAGACAACAGTATTGGTTTATCTTCCTCTACTGCAAGAGTTAGTGATTTTTGTGTCCAGGGATACCAGTTCACCGGGTTCTTTGCATGTTGCAGAAGATAAGGGCTGGTTTCATTGATAAGTGAGTTTGTCATTCACTAAGATTGGCAATTTTTCAGGCTTTTAACAAGACTGGGAGAGTAGGGGGATTCAGATTATGCTGCGTATCCTGAGAATCTCATTTTTCTCTCCAGATGGCTTTTTTCCGTAAAGTGAAACTGATAATGCCGCTGATAGACAACAGTAATATTACGATTCCTGTCAGGTCGATGAGCAGGATGCCCGGTAATTTAAAGAATCGCCCACTATGTAAATCTTGAATCACTCGTTCCCAGCTTGGGCCATAGGCAGGCAGCAACAATTTGAGTTTGGCTTCTGTATCCGAGGGGATCGCTTCAAGTTTTGACCAGGAGGCACCAGATTCCAGATCACTAACGGGTAGCCAGTTGAGTAAGTCAGCATCACTGATATAGATCTGTTGGCCGGATTGTATTAACAGTCCTGCGTCAGCCCGTCCTATCCGCTCTATTTGTCCCGGTAGTCCGCTGCTGCGGGTCAATGTTTCAATGATTTCCCCATTTGGAGTAAGTAACAGTATCGAATTATTCAGTGCGACGATCAAAAGTTGATCGAGAGCGGCGGCGCCGACAAGAGCAGAACTATATTGGCCGATGATGCGATCATCTATGAATAAGGTTTCACCGAGTTTAACTACCTTGTGCTCCCGAGTACTGGCGCTTATTCCCGTGGGTGGCTTGATGCCGTATAACTGTAATATCCACGAGCTGTCCAGACGCGACTTATCCAGGCCGAGATCATGACTGTGATTGAGCATCAAGCCGGTAATCGACAGATAGATAGCGATTAATGCAGCAAATACACCAATACGCCCGTGCCATTTACTCAAATGTTTGTGCATGATTATTTGTTGGTTTGTTGTTTCATCACATGGTCTGACAACTGCAATGCTACAGCGGCCAGTTTACGTACCGCATTGACCGACAAAGTTGCTCCGCTAATACCGTCAATACGACGGTTCAGTCGACGGTTGTTATCAAGCTCTGAACCGTCGAACTGTTCGGTAAAGGATGGGAAGCGTATCTCACCACCCCTGTTTTCCCGGAAAACAAGCACTTTCACAGAAACCAGTTTTTGATCCTGTACAACAAACCCTACCGTAATCGGTTTTTCTCGTCCGATTTCTTCCAGTATCCAGGCGCTGCGATGATCTTTGAGCCAGTATCTTACTCTGAGCGCCGGATAGTTGTGTCCCAGTGTTTTGCTGATATCAGTTTTGAGCGTGCCTTTTAGCCAGACCGTTTTAACCTCTGGTACGTCACCATTAAAGGACTGCTTGAGGAAGTCATTATTACTTAAATAAACGATTGCTTTCGTGCCAGAGGACCATGCCGGGAACGCCAGTGCTGAGAGAATGAAAATCATTATAGCAGTACTGGTAAAAGGCCATTTTTTAATAGTCTTTAGCATCTAAAATTGATATCCAACTCCCATGTTGAAACCGTCCAGTTCTTTTGCACCTTCAGGTGCATTCTGGTCCTGCAGGTCGAACTTGAATACGACATGTTCATTCAACCAGTAGTTAGCGCCGATACTTGACTGAGTGTACTGGCTATCTATCTGGGCTCCGGCAGTATTATCCCATTGTTCATAGCGTGCGAACAAACCGAAAGCCTGATTGATGCGCCATGCCGGTTCTATATACCAGCCTAGTTGTTTGTCTGCACCAATACTGGCAGGTCCATCGCCATCAAGATTCCACTGTGCATACAGGGCACGTAATCCAAAGGCTCCTCGTTCTAAAATAAGATGCGTTTCAGCCAGTGTTGCGGCACCGGCTAATGGATCTTCTCCCTGTGTTATATTGTCCTGATATTGTAAGGATGCAGCGAGTTCAAGGCCGGGCAGGCCTGTCCACTTAAGGCGTCCAGTGAAGGCCCCATTGTTGGCTACGGCTTCGCTGACATTCTGACGGCCTTTGCGGGGTTTATATTTATCATCAACCGACGTTTTCAGGCCGGATGTCGCCGTGGCATCCCATGACCAGCCACTGGCGAATTTTCCAGTCAGACCAAGTCCACCTGCCCACCAGGTTGTGGGGATGATATTTTTTTCAACCTGATTGCGCTCTACTCCGTAGAATGTGTTTGGTTCATGCGTTTCGTTCAGAATTCCGACAGGTAACATAAATAGTCCGGCCTTGCCAGAAAGGTTTGTTGATATATCATGTTCGATATAGGCTTGCTCCAGTTCTATCTCACCTTTTTTGCCATCACCGGCGATGGAATGCTCTAGCTCCATTTCTGAAAAGAAGCGGGTTTTCTCATTAAACTCATGGCCGAAAAATAGCACAAAACGATGGAAGTCGATTTCATTCTTTTTTGTCCCACTGGGTTTGTCTTTGAGATTGTTATAATGAAGCTCACCATAACCACCAACCTGTGTTTTTGAAACTCGGGTCGTTTGTTGTTGGTCAACTACATCAGCGGTGGCTTCAACCATAGACACTGTTTCATCGATTTTTGCATCACTTGATTTCTGTTGTGACATCAATGTTTCAATCTGTTTTTGTTGTTGCTGGATTATCTTCCACATTTCTTCACGGGTAGGGAGATCATCCTTAGCAAGTGCTACACTACTTATAGCGAGCATGCAGGTGGATAAGAAAAGCGAGCGAAATACGTTCATATGAGATATACCTGAAATAGCCTGATTTGAAAGGGGAGCCATTCTAATCTAAATAAGAATCGTTATCAATAGAAATGAAGAAAATATTGATACTAATGTAATGAAAAATACAGGCGAGGTGCCCTCTATTTTATTCACCGCTTAATTTTATTATTTTTATTTTTCTATTTTTCTATTTTTCTATTTTTCTATTAGTCGTTTAGGGCGATAATAGGCTGATGGGTACCTCTATTGATTCTGGATATATCAGATTGGATTCAAAATCTGTCAGATCAAGGCAAGAATCGTGCGTAATAGCCAGCTATTGCGAAGATTCTTAACACAGAGGTGGCTGGTTTTGGATCCAATATGACTATTCATAAATTAATAGAGGTGCCCATTGTTTACATATCCTGAAATCAATCCTGTCTTGCTCAGTATCGGTCCACTGAAAGTCCACTGGTACGGCATAATGTATTTATTTGGTTTTTTAGCAGCCTGGTTGCTGGGCAACTGGCGTGCAGCAAAGGGTGAGAGCTGGAACAAGGAGGAGGTTGGTGATCTAGTCCTCTACGGGGCACTGGGAGCCGTACTTGGCGGTCGCGTGGGTTACATCCTGTTTTACAAGCCGGGAGAGTATCTGGCGCAGCCACTGGATATCTTTAAGATATGGGAAGGTGGGATGTCCTTCCATGGAGGCCTGATCGGGGTGCTGGTGGCAATTTGGCTATTTGGTAGAAAAACAGATAGAAGCTTCTTTCAGGTCAGTGACTTTGTCGCACCGCTGGTACCAATCGGCCTTTTCTTTGGACGCATCGGCAACTTTATTAATCAGGAATTATGGGGGCGTATCACGGATATGCCATGGGGGATGGTTTTCCCTCTGGCCGGTACTACACCACGTCATCCCTCACAAATCTACGAGGCAATACTTGAAGGCTTGGTGCTGTTTGCCATTCTCTGGGGCTACAGCGCCGTTCCACGACCGGTAGCAAAAGTCTCGGGCCTGTTCCTGGTTCTTTATGGTACATTCCGTTTTTTCGTAGAGTTTACTCGTGAACCGGATAACTATCTTGGTTTTATCGCCCTGGACTGGATGACCATGGGGCAGATATTATCGCTACCAATGATAGTGTTCGGTCTACTGATTATGTGGTTATCAGGTAATCAACGCTTTAACTATAAGGGCGAGACCGGTAAGAAAAGTCACTAGTTCAAATGCACGTTAAATTGAACTGCTGTGGCTTTTGATCGCGAGATGTGCGCTACTATAGCCACCTATTATCGATCCCAGTATCAGGACAGGCAGCCATGACCATTGCACTGTGC
>VAOU01098789.1_pt1 | contig 10249 bp, 8 predicted proteins | sample 3393871 | NCBI WGS metagenome assembly VAOU01 (sample SAMN08290440, study PRJNA428436) | hydrothermal vent metagenome | isolation source: Deep-sea hydrothermal vent chimney | place: Atlantic Ocean: South-mid Altantic Ridge | depth 1820 m m
AGGCGTGAGATACGAGTTCACGAATTGATCAGAGGTTCCTTAAACAATAACATCAAGCGGCAACGGTTGCTCCTCCATATGACGCGCCACCATTTCAAGCACCTCAGTATCAGGAACCGCCTTGCTGATTAAATATCCCTGTAGCAAATCGCAACCATGAGCCTGTAAAAAATCCAGCTGATCGATTGTTTCTACACCTTCGGCAACTACTTCCATGCCAAATGAATGCCCCATCTGGATTATTGCCTTGACCAGACTGGCATCGCCTTTATCCTCTATAACATCCTGCACATAACTTTTATCAATTTTTAGTTGATCAAACTGAAAGGACCGGAGGTGGTCAAGCGATGACTGACCTGTACCAAAATCATCAATTGCCACCTTCACGCCAAGAGTTCTCAAGGCCTGCAGGGTCTCATTTGCATCATAGAAATATTCTGCCAATGCGTCTTCGGTCATTTCGATCACAAGCTTTTTCGGATCTGGTTTTTTATCCATCAAGCGTTTGAGTAGTTTGCTGGAAAATCCATCGTCCTGAAGCATCCTGGCAGTCAGGTTTATAGAAAGCTTCAATTCAAAACAACCTGAACTTGCGAATTTCTCATACATGTCAGTCGCCTGCTGCAGCAGCCACAAAGTCACTTTCTTAATTAATCCGGTCTCATCGAGCATGTCGATAAAATAAGCAGGTGGCAGAACACCACGTTCGGGATGGTTCCAGCGCAGCAAACATTCAAAGCCAACCAGTTGTTGCTCGTTCATAGTGACTACAGGCTGGTAATAGACCTCAAACTGCTTCTCAAGGACTGCCTGATGGAGCTCGTTTTCCAGTGCAAGTTTTTCTTTTACCATCCGAGACATATTTTCAGTAAAGAACCAATACCGGTTTCTACCCTGGCCCTTGGCTACATACATTGCTGTATCTGCAGCTTTTAATAGATCGCTCACTGAATCTGAATCTATCGGATACATCGCTATGCCAATCGATGTTGATACCCTTAGCATATTTGTTTTTATTTTGAAGGGCGAATGAAATATCTGCAGGATTTTTTCACCAAGGAATACAATATGGCTTTTATCATTGATTCCTTCTGCAATAATGGCGAACTCATCACCGCCGAAGCGTGCCAGCTTACATTCTGGCAATGTACTTTCCAGTCGATTCGCAACCTTGCGCAGCAATTCATCACCCACACCATGTCCCAGAGTATCATTTATCTTCTTAAACCGATCCAGATCAAGAAAAAACAGGGCTACCAATTGTTCATTTTCTTTGCCTACTTTTATCGCTTTTTCGAGATACTGGTAAAAAAGCGCACGATTTGGCAAACCGGTTAACTCATCATGATGGGCCATGTAATCCAGTCTTTGCTGGCGTTCCTGTACCTGTGAACGCATGGTATGGAAAGCGTCAGCAAGCTCACGCGTTTCGCGTAATGCTTTTACCTGTTTTAAACTTACAAATTTTCCTGATGCCTGCTGCCGCAATGCATAAGTAGTCTCTTTAATGGGCCTGAGAACGAGTCGGTTGAATGTGAAAAAACCAAGCCACAAAAGTAAAATAACCGCCATGGTGATTGCCACTATAGTCAGCGTAAGACTACGTGCAGTTTTTGCCAGATCAGTAATATCGGTGGCAGACTGTTTGTCCAGCTCAGCCTGCAGGGAGGTAATGCGCTGCTGAAACCTCTCCAGCACAGGATAAATACTATATTTTAGAAAGGTTAAATCCTTACGCCAGCCTTCTTCTTTTAACTTAGTATTTAATGAATCAAACGCAATCATCCAGTTATCGTAATATTTTTTCAGTTCAATGATGGCTTCTTTGCCATATATACCAAGACGACCCTGTTCAGCAAATGCCTCCAGTGCATTAAGGTTTGATTTCAGGCTCGTTGAGTATTGCATCAGGTTCTCATATCGGCTCTCCATTCCTTTTTTAGTGTCTATTGAGAATACGCCAAAGCGATTGGCAACCATTAACCTCAGTTCTGCTGTCATCCTCACCCAGTCATAGCGAGTTTCCTGAACTTTATTATAGATTTCGAGTACATCATGATCCTTGCTATCTTCAAAAGTGAGGGCGATATCCTGTAGTAAGGTTATGGAATCAAGAAATCGAGGAAGTAATTTATTCTGTAACTCATCTGTAGCAGGAAACCACAGCATCTCATCTAATCGGATTTCTACCAGCCGGGCAGAGCGTGTATTTAACTCGTCAAGATCTCTCTTAAGCTCATTTACAATCAGGTGTTTCTGAGATGTATTGATACTTGCTTCATTTTGTAAATGCTCAATATCGGAATAGAGATTTTGGAATATCCCAGGGATTTTATCCAGGGTTTTTTTATTCGGTTCAATAACGACATTTTGCAGCAATCCGAGAATCCTGTTCTCTCCTTCGCCCAGGTTCGCCAATATTGTTGATACACGATTTCGATGCGTGATGCGTTGAAAATGTAGGTCACTAGCCTCTTCTACCTGTTCATAACCTATCCAGGCAACCATGCCAAGCGCCAGGGTGAGTATTGCGCCCAGCAATAAATACCTGTTCCGGTAAGAATCAAAAATTGAACTGCTTTGTATATCCTTACTACTCATTTCCAATAACTGTTCTTCTGTATGTGTTAAGGGTAGCTCTAATAATTCTGGATATGTCAGATTTTGATTCAATATGATTATTCATGAAATGATAGAGATATTCCCAAAATTATTCTTTTTTCCGGATCAACAATTCAGTTATCTTCCAAGGCTGCAGCCCTATTTCTTTTTTTCATTTCCTTACAGTGTATAAATAAGTATTAACCGGTATCTAGCAAATAGCTAGTTGATTGTGAATAAAAGTAGGATTAGCATCATCCTGACAGGGATTTCCAGCTCGATAGATTCCCGTTTTATTCAGAACAATCAGGGTTTTATTTTTTTCCACAGAATCTGTGGATAAGTCTGTGCAACAATCCAAATAGCTGCCGTCAACGCCCTCGCCCGTGGATGATGCTGCGATTCTGCCTAATTTTTAAGCAGATTTTATTTTTATATTAATATCAATGAGTTATATTTTATATATGTGGAGTCTTTGCAAGCATACTGCTATTCCAATAACATCCACATGGTTTTTTTTGATGATTGTGAACAAGTTAATCTAAGTGATTGTTTTTTTAAGGATGCCTCTATTGATTCTGATTATTCATGTTTTAATAGATGTCTTGAATTCAGGTGTGCCCTTAAGTTGTATAAAAACCAGGTCTAAATATGAATAATGTAGATAACCAGCAAACTGTAGGGTTTTTCCGGCTTACTGCATCCATCTTTTATGATGCTCTTTTACTGACTGCAGTCCTGTTTTTTGCAACTATACCTCTTATTTTTATCCCTGAGGATATGCAATCTATCCAGCTAGTGGAGGGAATGAAAATTTTTTGGTACCTGTTGGTGAGTTATATCTATTTCGCAGGATTCTGGCTAAAAGGCGGACAAACACCTGGAATGAGGCCCTGGAAAATTACCCTGGTAGACGTGCAGGGCGGGAAACCGAACAAAAAACAGGTAACGGTGAGATTTTTTTCTGCCATATTATCATGGGCCCTGGCAGGCCTTGGCTTTCTCTGGATGATTGTTGATCGCGATCATTTCAGTCTGCATGATCATCTTTCGAGTAGCAAACTTGTGTTGGTGAAGAAACCATAGGGTTCTTTTTTGTTTTTTGTACTGGTACACAGCGGTGAGTATCGTCTATTCATTTGCTAGAGAAAACTGATCAGATCGCTCTTAACTGAGTGACCGTGATATCGGGGTAGAACAAATATTGGTAAGTTGATACGCATACTACACAGTCCGTTGATATTTGATCGAGATAGATGTAACAGGAAAAGTAGTCAGTCATGGGTAATCAATTGATGCCGGCAAACCAGCGTATACCCCCCGGCTGGATCAATAGAATGTCAGTCGGTCAGTGGTATCGCATATCCGGTCATCGCCCCGATCTCGGACTACCAGCGACTGTGCCCGGCACCCGATATCTGGCGGATAACGACCCAGCCCGGGACCCCACTCTAAATCCCGCCGTCGGATTCCATGAATACCTGCGACGATGCCTCGGACGTGCACCGCATTCACCGTGGCATGGCCGGATGGGGCTTTGTGCCATAACGGAAGCCTGGAATGGTGCCGTTTTTGCTACCGGCATTGGCGACAGCGGTGCCATGGTCGTGTTTGGCGGCGGCCATAACGACTATTTCGGCTCCGATGTCCATGCATTTGACCTACAGTCACGACAGTGGTCGCGACTTACAGATGGATATACGAACGGGGATCCGGGCGCCTATGGCGCAGGTGCCGTTTATGCCGATGCCGAATATCCAGATGGATCACCGTTACCACCGCACACTTATGAATATGTTCAATACGATCCGATCGAGAATGATTTGATCCTGTTCAAAGGCCAGAGCGAACTTGGTCCCGACGTCAAGGCAATTGCGATCCCGCACATGCTTCACCTGCCTACACGTCGCTGGCGACGCGGGCCACAGCACCCCGTCGCCCGACTAAATTCCGGCGGTTGCACCACCTGGGATGAGAAACGGCGAGTGATATGGGGCCATTCGGGCGATGCCGATAACGGCAACGCCTTTCTGATGTTTCGCCCCGATGGCGAACATAGTGATGGTACATTCGGTTCATGGGGCACGCACTACCCCAACAAACTGCCCGGCACGGCCGATCACAATGCCATGCAGATCGACCCGCTGCGCGACATCATCGTCATGCCCGTTCACGCACGCAATGAACTGGTGGCAATCGATCCGAATCGACCCGACAGGCCCGCATTATCGCTGCACTCCACGAACCAGCGCCCACTGATCAAACCCTTTTCGGCGATCGAGTATGCACCAAATCTGGACGCGTTCATCTATTACTCGGCCACCGACGGCGCGCCTATCTACTCAATCTCGGCCCCTGACAGATCGTCTTTTGCCAAACTGTCCGCAGGACAATGGCACTGGCGCAACCTACTCGACCAGGACAACACCCTGGATCCGATTGCCGATGCGCAGGCGCTGTCGTCGTACCCGGTGAATCATGATCATACGTTCGGCCGCCTGCGCGTCGCGAGTTTCGGCTCGACCGATCTGGCTATCCTGATCCGACACATCGATTCACCGGTTTACGCACTGCTGTTGAACCCTCATGCGCCGATCAGACGATAGACTGCTAACATTGAAGAAAAAGTAGGAAATTTCAAGCGACCCCTTTTTGTACGCAGGGTGAAGGCTATGGATGGCCTTCATAAATGAACTCGTCCATGAAGGACGAAAAACGTAGACAAATTTAAAAATTATAAAATTTAACATCCCATGAAAGGTGAAATTCTCACCCGTGCACCAGCACAATAAATACCCTCAAGCTACCTTCTTCAACATAACCAACGCTATACCCAAAAATATCAACAAAGGAATAAACGCCCCCGCCAGCGGCGGAATACCATAAATAAGGACAAGAAACCCAAAACCCTTTGCCAAAGCAAAGAACACCAGCCCAAGCATGATTCCAAGAAACAGCGTACCCCCCATCCCTCCACTTCTGACATTACGAAAAACAAAGGGAATACCCAGCAAAACCATCACAATGATTGCCAGGGGTGACGAGATTTTTTGCCAGAACGCCAGTTCAAAACGGTCTGTGTTCTGTGAGTTTTGCTCTAGATGTTTTATGTATCTATTCAGATCAACGGCGGACAACTGCTCAGGTCTGACAAGAAAAACTTTGAGCACTTTCGGCCCCATTTCTGAACGCCAGTTTGCCGATTTAAGGCGTATGGTCTCAATTCCCTTCTCGGAAAAAATACTTTGACGCAGATTGTAGAGTACCCATTGATTGTTATCAAACTTGCCGCTGTCCGCGACCGCAGCTGCACGCAATTTGCCGTCTTCATCAAACTCAAATATTTTTATATTCAGAAGTTTCAGATCAGGCAGCATCTCTCCTACCTTAATAATGGAATTATCATCACGCATCCATAAACCAAAATCTGAATGCTGACTGACACTTTTCTGCAGGGCCACAGAGCGACCACGCTGTGCCTGCGTTTCTGTAAAAGGTGTAATAAATTCACCAATCAATACTGCTGATAGAATGATTATTGCTGCGGTCTTCATGACAGAGAGGGATATTCCCACGATGGACATACCCGCAGCGCGCATAACGATCAGTTCAGAACCAACTGCCAGCGAAGACAGGCCAAGCATGGTTCCTAACAGAGCTGCCATAGGGAAAATTTCGTAGATAACACGCGGTGTACTTAGGACAAGAAAAACCATCATATCGAAGAAACCATAGTTACCGGTGCCAACACGCGTAATCTCATCCAGAAACTGGATAAACATAAACAGGCCAACCAGCACAAATATCACAATAGAAGTGTATTTGAAAATGGTACGTCCAAGGTACCAGTCAAGGATATTCATCAGTTCCGCAGCCAGTCGAATCCAGGCATCAGGGAACGGTTAGCTACCCGGCGATGTAGCATATAAAAAGCAAAAATCAGGAAAATACCGTGCACCCACCACATGCCGACAAACACTGGTAATGTTTCAGATTTTAGTAATGTATGTGCAAAACCAAGCATATTGGAATAAAGAAAATAGACACCTATAGCGCCCATGATGCGACCAAGCCGCCCCCGTCGCACATCCAGAGAACTGAAGGCCAGTGCCAGTATGGCCAGCACTGGAACGATTGCAATCTTTGACAGGCGCCACTGGATTTCAACCTTGTAAATTCTTTCATTACTTTCCAGCAGATCACCAAAGGACATTTCTTTGGGATACAGCTTTTCAGATACTTTTTTTACCGGCTTTATCCTGATGGCGTAAGTTTCAAAATCAATCATGCGGTAATCAGCATTGCCGGGTATCCCTTCATAACGAGTACCATTTTTCAGGACAATAAATCTGTCACCGGTGTTCTCATCAATCTGTTGAAAGCCTTTTTCGGCTACCACCACCCCTTCCCTTTGCTGTGCCTCACCGTAAACAAAAATATTGCGCAATGTGTTGTTATCCAGCCCCACTTCTTCTACGTAGTAGACTGCCTGACCATTTTGCGCCTCATTGAAAATACCGGGCGTAATTGCTGAGACCATGGCCCGTTCTAGCCCTTCCTTTTTGAGTGTTTTCGCCTTAACATCCGCGTCGGGTGCGATAAACAAAGAAAATATAGCAATTACTGATGCCAGCACCAGTCCCATCACAATCAATGGTCTTAAAAATCGTCCTAGTCCAACACCGCTAGCTGCCCATATAGTAAGCTCGTTATCGTGTATCCAGCGATCCATAACCATCAAAATGGCAAGAAAAAACATTACCGGCAGCAGGACATCAAAAGTTGAAACCAGTCGTAAACCGAGGAGGGTCAATACCAGGTCAGCCGGCACGTCGCCTCTGGCCGCCTGCGACAACAACGACACTAGCCTTGCGACCAGAAATATGCTGAAAATTATGATGGTGGCAGCTATACCGGTGTATGTAATTTCTCGAGTTAGCGAGCGATCGAGTATCAATGTATGCCCCTGTAAATCCCGTTATAATATTCCCGGAGAACAATATATCATACGGCCCTGAAGCACGAAATCCTGAGGAATAAATGATGGAATATAAAGTAAAAAGTGGCAGTCCAGAAAAACAACGCTCAGCCTGTTTAGTACTGGCTGTATTTAAAGATCGGCTACTGAGCCCCGCTGCCAGTAGCATTGATAAAGCGACCGGGCACACGATTTCATCCATACTAAAGCGTGGCGACATCACCGGCGAATGCGCAACTTTTCTAATGCTACCGCAAGCTCCCGGTATCGCTGCACAACGTATCTTGCTGGTTGCCTGTGGAAAAAAAGCTGAATTCGATAACAAAAAACTGCTTAAAATAACGGCCGGGGTCATTCGAAATCTACGACATTATAACATTATTGAGGCATCTTTATTTCTGCCTGAAGTCGCTATAGACAACACTGATATCGGCAAACGCATAGAACAGATAATTATTCAGGCAACACATAGCAGTTATAAATCCGACAGCCTGAAAACAGATACGCAGGAAGACAAATTACCGCTTCAGAAGATTACGCTGTTTGTTCCCGAACGCAGAGATCTGACTGCCGCCAGGCAAGCACTGCAGGACGGCCAGGCGATCGCCGCAGGCGTTAATATGGCCCGCCGGCTGGGCGACCTGCCCGGTAATATCTGCACGCCTTCCTACCTGGCGGGACAGGCAGCGGAGATTGCTGAAGATTTCGGCATGAAGATCAAAGTGCTAAATGAAAAAGCTATGGAAAAGCTGTCTATGGGCGCATTACTGTCTGTATCTCGCGGTAGCCGGCAGGAAGCCAGGTTGATCGTCCTCGAACACAGGGGTGGCAGTAGCAAGGAGGCCCCCATAGTACTGGTCGGAAAAGGGCTGACTTTCGATGCCGGTGGTATCTCTTTAAAGCCCTCATCGGCGATGGATGAAATGAAATATGACATGTGTGGTGGCGCAAGTGTTCTTGGTACCATGCGTGCCATCGCAGAGATGAAACTGCCGCTGAATGTTATCGCAATTGTGCCAAGCTCAGAAAACCTTCCTGACGGGGATGCCAATAAACCGGGCGATATCGTGACCAGTATGTCAGGGCAAACCATCGAGATTCTGAATACTGATGCTGAAGGCAGATTGATACTGTGTGACGCCCTGACCTATGCTGAACGATTCAATCCCTCGACTGTCATTGATATCGCCACGCTTACAGGTGCATGTGTCGTTGCCCTGGGCGCACATGCCAGTGGAGTATTCAGTAAGGACGAATCCCTCACTGAGGAACTGGTAAATGCCGGCACGGCGTCACAGGATAGAGTCTGGCCTATGCCGCTGTGGGACGAATATGATCATCAGCTAAAAAGCAATTTTGCTGATATGGCCAATATTGGCGGCTCAAAAGCCGGAGCGGTAACTGCGGCCTGTTTTCTGGCTCGTTACACAGAAGATTATAACTGGGCACATCTGGATATCGCAGGCACAGCATGGTTAAGCGGCTCGAAAAAAGGGGCTACCGGCCGACCCGTCAGACTACTTTGCGAATTTCTGCGTAGCAGAGCGGCTTCCACCACGTGAGTCAGATTGACTTCCATATCCTTGATAACAAGGATAATTCATCATTATTAGTGTATGCCTGCCGCGTTGCACGAAAAGCCTATAAAAATGGCTACAGTGTATATATACGGGTGGAAAATGAACAGGACATGCAGCAACTCGATGCTTTATTGTGGACATTCAGTGAGCTAGATTTCATCCCCCATGCCAGCATTGCTACAGAATGCGGACAGGAAGCGGTAATTATTGGTATGATTGAGTATACGGGCGACAGCAATATGGTGCTTATAAATATAAGCACAAAAATGGCCAGTAATTATTCTCGCTATTCACGGGTCATTGAGCTTATTAGCAATGACCCCGGTTGTAAGTCTGCCGGCAGAAATCGTTATCGTAAATACCAACAGATGAATGAAAAACTGAACAATCACCTGGTATCTGTAAACTGACATGAGTAAAAATAAAAAAACAGCCGGCGGCACGCATTTATCGGATGCCATCCGTTCGTTGCAAGATTTACTGGATGATGTCAGTACGGAGGCTTTTGATGCAACGGATGAGGCTGTAGACGTAAAGTTTGAAGAAACCACAGAATTCGCACCCGATGAAACGTCTGAAGTTAATACATTGACCACAGAACCGGCTTCATTTGATATTGACAGTCATTTTGATATGAATATCCCCCCTGCACTTCCGGATGAAGATGAGGAGATGAATGATGTCATTCCCACCCTGTCAGAAACAATAGTTGAAGGCGATATTCCTGTACTCAATGAAATCGTAAAATTACCTGACGGCAGCACCATTCCTGAACCTGACCCGAATATGACGCTAGAGATGGCAGTTCATAGCGGCAACCTGCCCACGCCGGTGTCCGATGCAGCTGATGCTGCAGCTGATGCGGTCATGATCATACTTGCCCGTTATCGAAGTAAACCACTAACACCTGAAGTGCGTAAAGAAATCAAATCTGCAGTAACAGAAGTACTGAACAATTCCCCCGAACTGGAAATACCCGATTCAATCATCTAAGGAACCTCTGATTAATTATGCCATACCTCTGGCTTACAGGCTGATTCACAATCAAGGCGGAGCTTTGAAGGCATGCCTGGGCCTGGTGAAAAGTGAC
>VAOU01042024.1_pt1 | contig 10235 bp, 6 predicted proteins | sample 3393871 | NCBI WGS metagenome assembly VAOU01 (sample SAMN08290440, study PRJNA428436) | hydrothermal vent metagenome | isolation source: Deep-sea hydrothermal vent chimney | place: Atlantic Ocean: South-mid Altantic Ridge | depth 1820 m m
TGAATTTTTGGCTTGCCTGTAACATGTTTTGACTATGACACACACTCCAGGAGTATTGCAACATCGATTTACGATATTACGTAAACCGTAACACGTAAAGCATAAAACTTTCTAATAAAAAATAATTCAGTCCGAATCTTCCCCAGAACTATCACCATCCTCGCCTTCCAGATCTTCCTTCCTCTTCTTCCGCTGCAACAAAGCAGTAACCGGCCCAGAAACAAGGTAAATGAAGAAACCCGCGAACAAGACCCTGGGCGGGTCATAAACAATCACCACCAGGGCAATAACTATACCCAGGACTACGATAAAAGGGACATTGCTTTTCAGGTCAAAATCCTTGAAGCTGCGGAATGGCACGTTGCTAACCATGAGGATGGCAGCCGCCAGGGTCAGCAACAAAATAGGTATTTTGAAATCTACTCCTGACATGCCGTAGTCATTAACCACCCAGATGAAAGCGGCAAGGATAGCTGCCGCAGAGGGGCTGGGTAGTCCCTGAAAAAAAGATTTCTCATCGGCCGCATGGGTATTAAAACGTGCCAGTCTTAGAGCTGCGGCCACTGTGTAGATAAATGCGACCAACCAACCAAGCTTACCCATGGAATTTAAAGACCATTCATAAACCACCAGTGCGGGTGCCAGACCAAATGAAACCATGTCTGACAGGCTGTCATACTGGATACCAAATTCACTGGTAGTATTTGTCATACGTGCTACACGTCCATCGAGGCCATCGAGCACCATGGCAACAAAAATAAGAATCGCCGCCAGTTCAAAATCACCCTTGCTTGCCTGTATGATTGCTGAAAAACCAGCAAATAGTGCGCCGGTGGTAAGCGAATTGGGCAGGATATAGATACCCTTGCGTATTGATTTATCTGATTTTCCAGTCATTTTACGTACCCGTAGCCGAGAATAGCCATTATACATCCTTGTCATCCAGGTTCAGCATCTGTACTAAACTCGTTTCGTCAATCATCTCAATACCCAACTCTGCGGCCTTCATGGCTTTTGATCCCGGGTTTTCTCCAACTACCACATAATCTGTTTTGCCGGAGACACTGCTGTTGACTTTAGCCCCCAGAGCCTGTAGCCCAGCTCTGGCTTCACTGCGTGACATTTTCGACAGTGTGCCGGTTATTACAAACACCTTGCCCATAAGCGCAGATTCATGCTGCATGTGCTTCTCAATAGTCGGCCAATAAATACCCGCCATGATTAGCCGTTCTATCACCTCGAGATTGTGGGCCTGTCTAAAAAATGTCGCAATATCGAGTGCTACGACAGGCCCAACATCATCAAGCGACTGCAATTCTTCTATTGATGCAGATCGTATGCTGTCTATGTCGGTAAAATGCCTTGCCAGGGTTAAGGCGGTGGCTTCACCGACCTGAGGAATACCGAGTGCATAAAGAAAACGAGGCAGTGTTGTCTGCTTGCTCTTCTCAATGGCATTGATCAAATTCGCAGCTGATTTTTCAGCCATACGTTCCAGCTTAAGTAACTGTTCCATCTGCAAATGATAGATATCGCTGACATCCCTGATCAAACAGGCATCCACTAACTGCTCAACCAGCTTATTTCCCATGCCATCAATATCCATGGCATTTCTGGAAACAAAATGTTTAATGCTTTGTTTCCGCTGAGCATCACAGAACAGACCACCTGAACAACGTGAAATGATTCCCCCTTCTTCCACCGCAACGTCTGATCCACAGACAGGACAGGTTTCAGGAAATTCATAAGGGACTGCGTTTTCCGGTCTTCTGGACAGTACCACGCCGGTAATCTTGGGAATGACATCTCCTGCCCGGTGGACAATAACTGTATCACCCACTCGCACATCAAGCCGTTTAATTTCAGCTGCATTGTGTAAGGTCGCATTATTAATAGTGACGCCGCCGACAAAAACTGGCTTAAGCCGGGCAACTGGAGTCAGTGCGCCGGTACGGCCAACCTGAACATCAATAGCTTCAAGGATGGTCATCTCTTCCTGTGGAGGAAATTTATGTGCAATAGCCCAACGCGGTGCACGTGAGATACTGCCAAGGGCTTCCTGCTGCGCTATGTCATTCACCTTGTAGACGACTCCGTCAATCTCATAGGGCAGGTCTATGCGCTTACTGCCAAGAAGTTCCATATACGCGAGACAGGCATCGATGCCCATAACCACATCGACCTCAGGACAGACCCGGAGCCCTAGCTTTTTTAATGAGGTAAGCCGGCCCGACTGGGTTCCCGGCAATTCGATACCATCTACCTGGCCAATGGCATAACAAAACATATCCAGCGGTCTCGATGCCGTAATCCTTGGGTCAAGCTGGCGCAGACTTCCCGCTGCGGCATTGCGCGGATTGGCGAATGGTTTTCTACCCACCTCCTGCTGCTTTTTATTCAGCTCCTCGAAACCGGCTTTTGGCATATAGACTTCGCCTCGTACTTCAAGTACTGCTGGTGGCTTATCTCCTCTAAGCCGCAAAGGAATGCTATCGATGGTGCGAATATTCTGTGTAACATCTTCACCTACGGTGCCGTCACCACGAGTGGCTGCCCGCACCAGGCTGCCTTGTTCATACAATATACTGACTGCCAGGCCATCAAGCTTCGGTTCAACGTTATACTCGACAATATCCTGTTCCAGTTTCTGTCTGACTCTTTGATCAAATGCCCTGACTTCTTCGTCATCCATGGCATTCGTTAATGAAAGCATAGGGCGCGGATGCCGAACAGCTTCAAAGTGAGACTGGGGTTTATCACCAACCCGGCAGGTAGGCGAATCCGGCGTCAGGTACTCCGGATACTGCTGTTCAAGACGAAGTAGACGCCTAAACTGGCGATCATACTCGGCATCAGGTACCAGGGGATCGTCCAGCACATAATAGTGGTAGTTATAGTCCCTTATCTGCTGCCTAAGCTTTTCGATCTGCTCTGCAGTAGCCATCAGTAGTGCCCCGCGCTCAAATATCTAAAACAGACGCCTAGCCAGTTCGCTGCCGGCAGGAATATTTCGCGCATCCATGCTGCCGGCTATTTTCATGATTGCTTTAGTCTGGCTGACAGTCATGCTTTCATTTACAGGGTGCGTCTCCTGATCAACTAGAATAGCATTCAGGCGCTTCGCCAGGCTTGTAGCCGTTTTAATCATATCTGCATATACGTCAACTGGACTGGTCACAGATACCAGACGCATAAACAATGTCAGGCCACTGGTATGCATATCAGAATTATCTTTTACTAATTCACCCGGCTTGAACATGTTCGCCATACTGAACAATACGTCTACCTGATGATCTGCATTCATACGAATACGCTCATATATTTTCTCTTTACTGTAGCGCAAGCCCAATTTCTCTGCTTCACGATGAATAGCCGCCATCGTTAAGCCATGTTCGCTACGCGCAATAATGCTGACTATGAGTATGGTATCCATTTCTTTTCTAAAGCGATCCAGTTCCTGCGCATGGGTGATCCCTTCATCAAAGTCCATGGAAAAGACAATAGGCCGATCTAACTCTTCAGCAACCTCGAGACTCATTTGCGAAAAGCGATGCAGTTCAGACTCCGAAACTGGCCCTTCAGGATCAGCCATTTGTATGGTAAGGCAAATATCTCGATATTCTGAACTTTGCTCTTCCTGTTCAAGGTTACGCCACAATCCATTTGCGATATTGAATCCATAAATCCTGTTCGGCTTTTCCATCGTATATTCATGTAGACGATAGACACCCAATACCCGATCCCGTGTGATTGGTTCAGCCCCCCGAATCAGGGCAACATATTCAATTGCTTTTTGCGGACCCTGATCAACCATCTGGTTTGATGGTTGCAGGTTTAGAGTAAGACTTTCAGGTTCCCTCATGTCACTTCCGTCAATAACTAACGGTGCCGGATCTACTTCCTGCTTATTCTGATAATTTACTTCATCTGATCCCTCCATCTTCGATACACTTTTCTCATTTAATGAAGACTTGGCTGTGACCAATGGCCCCTGCCGTGGTTCAAATAATGGATCAACTTCATCATCGTTTTTATGACCAAAACGATGCATCTTTTTAGGCAATTTATAGGTCTGTTGCCGTGATCTGTGGTATGAGATAAAAGCGATGATAACGATCACTATCATACCAATTAAAAATAAGGCAGTACGTAATTCCATTTAACTGGCCACCAGCTGCTCTGCATCATTGAGATTTACGCTGACAATCCGTGATACCCCCGCTTCAGCCATGGTGACACCAATCAATGTTCCGGCGGATTCCATTGTCACCTTGTTATGTGTGATAAAGATCAGTTGTGTGTGATCCGTCATAGATTTCAGTGTCTCACAGTAACGTGATACATTGGTATCATCCAGTGGGGCATCAACCTCATCCAATAGACAAAATGGCGCCGGATTGAGCTCGAAAATCGAAAACAACATGGCCACGGCAGTCAGTGCTTTTTCGCCACCGGACAACAAATGGATAGTGCTATTTCGTTTCCCGGGTGGACGCGCCATCACAGCGACACCAGCATCCAGCAGATCATCGCCTGTCAGTTCCAGATAGGCATGACCGCCGCCAAAAAGCTTAGGAAAAAAACGCTGGAACCCGTCATTGATCAAGTCAAAGGTTTCCTTGAAACGTGTGCGCGTCTCACGATCTATCTTTCCCATAACCCCTTCCAGTGTAGACAGGGCTTCAGACAGGTCTGCATGCTGTTTGTCGAGATAATCCTTACGTTCGGATCGCTCTTCAAATTCCTCTATCGCCATCAGATTAACGGCACCCAAACGGGTAATTTTGCGGGTAATGGTCTCCAGCTTTTCTTCCCACACCGTGAAATCGGCCTCTGCCGGTAGACTGGCCAGTGTTTCTTCTACTTCCAGCTCCAGGTCATCCAGTTGTTCTTCCAGCGTCTGACGGCGCACAAACTGTTCCTGACGCTTCATTTTCTCCTGCTCCAGCGCTTCTCTTAAAGACGTACAGGTATGTTCTTCGTTCTGGCGCTGCAGTGCCATTTCACGGGTTTCCTGATCAAGGCCATTGGCCTGCTCACGGAAATTCTTTAGTATTGTTTCCTGCTCAACTTTTTGCTGCAGCAAATCCACCAGCTGCGCCTGCATCTCCCGCTCTGGCTGTTCTCTGTCTGCCAGTATGCTGTTGAGGTCCTTTTCGCGCTGCTTAAGCAGCTCAATCTGCTGCTGGCCACGTCGGACACTTTCCTGCAGCGAACGCCGGCTTATTTCCCACTCCTGTCGTTGAAGCTGTAAATGATGCAATGACTCATTTGTGCTGCGCGCTTCCTGACGCTCTTTATCCAGTGCTACCTGCTGTGCTGTTCGTGCAGCGAGCAGCTCTTCGCGCTGCTGTTCAATCTCGTCTACATTGCGACTTGCATCGCGTAATATACCGTCTGAAGTGGTTAGTTCTGACTGATCATTGACCACCTGTTCGTCAATCTCGCTCAGTTCATTTTCCACCTGTGTTAAGCGCCTGCGAACCTGATCCAGCTGGGCCTCCAGCCGATGCAACTGCGCATTATCCTCATTGTTTTTAGCCGTTTCACGGTCCAATTGTTGCCGATTATCATGCCTTAGCGCGTCTTTCTCAGACAATTTTCTCTGTAAAACATTAAAACGCGCAGCCAACTCTTCGACACTTGATTTCGATGATTCCTGATGGCCGGCCAGTTTTTCTATCTCGGCCTGACGTGCCATGACACCCGCTTCATCATCCTGCCCCCCTGTCAGTGACAGCCAGTCATGACCAACCAGCGTGCCATCACGCGTGACAGTAATAGCCTCAGCGGGCAGTTCAGACCGCATAGTAATCGCTTTCTCAATATTCTCAGCTATATATATATTTGCCAGACGCGCATTCAGATCTACATCTGTCGAAGAGATACGTGATAGCAGCAATGTTTGCTCAGACGTGCTGCCACAGGCCTTATGTTCGAAGAAGGTAGAGCCTTTTCCGGCAAGTTCATCGAGTGCAGCAAACGGTAGTTTCTGATCATGCAGACAGACTGCTTTCAGGGCACTTCCAAGCACCCGGTCAACAGCATTTTCCCATCCGGCTTCTACCTGTATGGCATCTGCCAGTCGTATTGTATCTACCAGACCTGTTTGTTGCAGCCATTGCGGTAAAGACTGGTCTTTTTGACCCAGCGCCGCATCCTGCAGCTCGCGCAGTGTTTCCAGCCGGGAAGTATTATGCTGCTGGCTGACTTTTGCCTGATTGAGTTCACTACTGGCTTTCTCTATCTGCTGGCGTATACCTGAAATTTCTTTATCGAGTTGTTCAATCGCCGCACTTACTTCTGTACAGGCAACCAGCCGTTTTTCCAGCTGTTGCCGCAATTCAGTAGTGTTATCTTTATGAATATTAGCAGAAAGCCACTGTTTCTCATCTTCCAGGCGAGTACGCCGCCGTTGCAGGTGCTGTAAGTGATCATTGATCTGTATTATGCGGGCACTCTGTACGTCTTTTTCACGTGCAGGCTGGGCTGCGCTGGTGGAAAAATTCTCCCAGCGCTGTTGCCAATCACGCATAACAGTTTCCGCTTCTGCAAGGCTGGCAGTTGTTTTTTCACCTTTTTGCAGTAATTCTGCATACGTGGACTCTGACAACTGCAATTTTTCTGTCAGGGTCTTTTCCTGTTTGCAATCGTTGAGGTAATTACTCTGCGCTTCTCCTATGCTAACCCCTAGTTGTGACTTCTCGCGTAGCTTCTCCTGATAGGTATCACGCACATGTTTTATTGACTGTTCCAGCCTGGTCACCTCAGCACCGGTCTGGTAGAAATTCCCCTGTGCCTGATTCAGCGATTCATTTAAGTCGTGCAGTTGCTGGCGTTTTTTCTCGATACCGGTCTCGGTTTCTCGTTGTTTTGCCAATTGTCCATCGAGTTCGGTCTGGCGTTTGCCAAGCTCAACTTCCTCGTATTTAATCTGCTCAGTCAGCTCCTTCCAACGCAAGGTCAACAGCTCACCCTGCAGCTTGCGCTCTTCCAGCTTGTGCTCTTTGTAGCGTCGCGCAGCACTGGCCTGACGTTTCAGCCGCGCCAGCTGGGTCTCCAGTTCTGAGCGTATGTCATCAACCCGAGAAAGGTTTTCCCGGGTACGATGTATGCGGTTCTCTGTTTCACGTCGACGCTCTTTATAGCGTGATATTCCAGCTGCCTCTTCAACGAAGACCCGCAGGTCTTCGGGCCTGGACTCAATTATCCGGGTCACCATGCCCTGTTCAATAATGGAATAGGCACGCGGACCGAGGCCCGTACCAAAAAAAATACCTGTGATGTCTTTCTTACGGCAGCGGGTACGATTGAGGAAATAATCCGAACGCTCGTCGCGGCTTAATTCACGCCGGATAGATATTTCTGCATAACGGGCATAGTCACCGGCTGCTTTCTTCCCCACGGTATTGTCAAAAATCAGTTCGACAAATGCCTTGCTCACCGGCTTTCGTGCCTGAGAGCCACAAAAAATAACATCTTCCATACTCTCACCACGCAGATTTTTGGCTGAAGATTCGCCCATCACCCAGCGCACTGCATCTATAATATTCGATTTTCCACAGCCATTAGGGCCGACGACACCGGTCAGGAGATGAGGAAACTCTATAGATGTGGGATCAACGAAGGACTTGAAGCCTGCGAGTTTAATCTTCTTTAGACGCATTCCGTTCCATGTGTCATTGTAAATCGGCTAAAATAATGTCTGTCATCTGTAACAATCTAATAATCGTTGGAAACCAATTCATGTCTACAAAACCAGGTAAAGAACTCGACGTATTTGATAACCCCAATTCAGATCGTGATTATACCATCAGCATCCGCATGCCGGAGTTTACCTGTCTGTGCCCGAAGACCGGTCAGCCGGATTTTGCCACGCTATATCTGGACTACATCCCGGATAAATTCTGTGTCGAACTAAAGGCACTAAAACTTTACATCTGGTCATATCGTGATGAAGGCACCTTTCACGAAGCCGTCACCAATACTATCCTTGATGACCTGGTGACTGCGGCTTCCCCACGCTACCTGAGACTCTGTGCCCGCTTCTATGTGAGAGGTGGAATCTATACCACTGTCACCGCGCAATATTCTAAACCAGACTGGCAAGGAACCATACCCTCAGATCCACAATTCAGCGACTGATTCAGGATTTATTTCCGGTTATGGATAGCTTCCTGGGTCTGGATATCGGCACCTCCGGTGTCAGGGCAACTCTGATTAGCGATAATGGCCAGATCCTGGCTTCCTCTAGCACTACTCTACCTGTTAGTTTCAGTAAGCAGAAAATGCTAAGCCAACAGCCTGAGGACTGGTGGCAAGCCGTGCTTGACTGCCTGGAGCAACTATCCTCCCAATATGATCTGGCCGGTTTGCAGGCAATTTCAATAGATGGCACATCCGGCACTACTTTACTGACAGATGTCCAAAACAGGCCCGTCAGCCCGGTATTGATGTATAACGACGTGCGACCTGCCGAACTGGTCAAAGAATTATGCGGCATAGCCCCTGCTGTCCCTGCCTGCAGCCGGACCAGCGCTCTTGCCAAGGCTGTCTGGCTGTTCCAGAACTATACTCCCGTAGGTGGGTATTTCATCCAGCAACAGACAGACTGGGTGCTGTCACAGTTTACAGGCAGTCCTGGTATCAGCGACTGGAATAATGCCCTGAAACTGGGCTTTGACCCTGAAACCCTGACCTGGCCTGAATGGCTGACAGCAATTGATATGGGTAAGGGACAGTTTCCACATGTTCTTCCTCCCGGTATGCCTGTAGCAGACATATCACCCCGTGTGGCCAGGCAACTTGGTCTTCCTGAATCCACGCGACTGCATGCAGGGACTACAGACAGCATCGCTGCCTTTCTCGCCAGCGGCGCAGGACAGCCGGGCGAGGCCGTCACCTCACTGGGCTCCACATTGGTACTTAAACTCTGTACACATAAGTCCATCAACTCAAATACCCATGGAATATACAGCCATCGCCTGGATCAACAACGTTGGCTGGCAGGCGGTGCATCGAATTCAGGTGGTGCCGTATTGAAAGCGAATTTCTCTATTGGCGAACTGCTCAGCCTGTCAGAACAGATAAAACCAGATCAGGATACAGGGCTAAAATACTATCCCCTACCATCAAAAGGTGAACGATTTCCCTTCCCTGACCCTGACAAAATGCCCATCATGCAGCCTGTACCCGATAATAGATCAGAATACCTGCAGGCCATATTTGAAGGCATCGCACGGATTGAAAAACAGGGATACGAACTTCTTGAAGAACTGGCAAACGAACCCGTTTTATCCGTTCGATCCTGCGGCGGCGGTGCTACCAACCCGGCCTGGACAAGGATAAGACAACGGATAGTTGATCGTCCCTTCCTGCAGGCAAAACAAACACAGGCTGCCTACGGTAGCGCACTTCTTGCTGCAGGCAGGTTATAATCAACACCTGAACACTTTTTCACCACAGAGTACACGGAGGTTTTCTGTATGATTTACCCATCTCTAAATATTGCCCCATTTGTAGGTTCGAATTTATTCGGACATAACAATGTTTGTTTACACTGCTTGTGCGAATGAATTCGCACCTACATGTGGGACATGTGATTTATGAATGTAAACCTTCGTGTCCTCTGTGGTGAAAAGTTTTTTTTAAACCATCCTTCAAATATGAAATATTTATATGAAAGGCAATCTATTTACTGGTGCTGGCTATTTCGCTAAAGGCCTGGCTCTAATCTGGAAACCGGGCATCCGCCCATTTACTCTGTGGCCGATACTTATCACTCTGGTGGTATTTATTGCGCTGGCCTATGTCGGCATCGGATATTTCGAGCTGATGATGGAACGATTCCTGCCATCCGGTAACAGCTGGTGGGCCAGCGGTCTACGCTATTTGCTCTGGCCATTGCTGGCAATTAGCTTTCTACTTATCTGGTATTTCACCTTTACGATTATTGCGAATCTAATTGGTGCACCGTTTAATGGATTTCTGGCTGAACGCGTGGAAGCACATCTGAAAGGCAAAGCCTATACACCCTTTGACAGCGGTAATTTTATAAAAGAAATCATACCAGCACTAATAAACGAACTGGGTAAAATCACTTACTTTATACTCTGGGCAATTCCATTGCTGGTCCTGTTTGTTATTCCTGTGTTAAATCTAGCAGCACCTTTTTTCTGGGCCTATTTCATAGCATGGATACTGTCACTGGAATATACCGATTACCCGATGGATAA
>VAOU01070929.1_pt1 | contig 10233 bp, 10 predicted proteins | sample 3393871 | NCBI WGS metagenome assembly VAOU01 (sample SAMN08290440, study PRJNA428436) | hydrothermal vent metagenome | isolation source: Deep-sea hydrothermal vent chimney | place: Atlantic Ocean: South-mid Altantic Ridge | depth 1820 m m
GTAACTTCTCAATAACCCCGTGGATTCACTGAGGGATTGTAGCAGTCCCACGCACTAGATCGGGCAGATAAGGGATCGCGTTTTTTTGGGTCACCCGGTCGAGCAGGTACTCCCAGAAGGCGATACCCTGTTTTTTGCAGGTCTTTTTCAGACTGGTAAAGGTATCCCGACATCGTCGCCCCTCATCGGATCGAGTACTGCCGCTGATCTTCCGTTTGATGACATATTCTCGGATATCCCGTTCGCTCAGGTTGTTGTGCAGCGGGATATCCGGTCTATCCAGGACCAGCAGCAATTCGGCCTTGTTGTTGGCCAGTCGTTTGAGCGCCTGGTTGAGGGTTTGGAAACAGGTTTTGGTTCGACAAATTTCATCGAAACGCGCCGCTAGTTCCTGCTTGGCGGCCTGGGTGGGTGATCGCTTATAGCGCTTGAGATCGGCATAGAGATCCCAGAGCTGTGATCTGACCCACTCCAGTGCTTTAGCGTGCTGTTCGTTGAGTGGGAGAATACGTTGGAAGACGCGCTCGGCGTGGATCCAGCACAAGGCATGGTTGAACACGTCAAACTGCCCGGCATCATCACTCACGATAACCAGTTCCCGCGGAAAGCCATGGTGGATAAGGCTGCCGACCAAGGCACCTTCGGTGGCGATGCGCACATGCCGGGCCTGGGTGATGCCTAAGCGCTGGAGGTGAGATGTCCAGGCGGTGTGATCCGCGAAGTACTTTGCCCCCTGGCGCAAGGCTTCGATCCGATCCATGGCGAGGCGTTGCGCCTGCAGGTAGGCCAAGGCGGGCGGGTTGATTAGGTAGTCCGTCTTGGGGCCGCGTAAGAGTTCCAGGAAGTTGATACGGCTTTTCGAGGACGTACTCTCGAAGTAGGCAAAGCGCTCATTGCCCAGATGGGTGCAGTAGCCGTTTTTCCCGCCATGGCGGGCGCCGGTGTCGTCCACATGCAGATAGGCGCCGTATTTCAGCCCAGCGGACAGCAAATCGGTTTTTTCGGCGTGGAAGCGGTCTTTGTCTTCGGTGACGATTCGGTTCAACTGCCCGCTGGAGATCTCTATCTCCCATTCCCGCAACTGCTGTAACAACAAAGGCTGGGTGACGCGTTGGTGATGGTATTGGTAGAGAATATAGCTTTGCAAGGTAGCGCCGAAGTGGGTGCCTTGTAGGTGTGGGGGTAATTGTCCGGTCAGATGTCTTCCCTCCGGCGTACGATAACGCGCCAGGCGATAGCGGGTATTACAGGATTCGATGAGAAGGTCCTGGACCGGATAATCCTGGTAGCCCAACAGGCGTGAACCTGCGGGTAGGTCTTTTGGGGCAATCATGACCGAGCGATGAATCTTGAGTCTTTTCCGGCGTTTCTTCGATCCTGCTCGTGGGGTAGGGGTAGAAGAGCTCCCACCACCGGCCGGCGGACCCTCATCCTCTTCATCATCATCGTCTTGGTTCAGGGTGCTGGGTTTGATCTTGGGGCGGGGTGGCAGTTTTTTCAGTCGTGCCACTTCAGCTTCCAACAGTGCAATGCGCTCTTCGAGTTGGGTATTCGTGGTGTGGAGTTGTTCGATGATGGCCAGGAGCAACCGTACCGTGGGGGTTTGTTCCCGCACTGGGATCGGGGGCAGGATGAAGCCGCGCTTGCTCATCGCGCCCGCCCGGGAGAACACAATCGGGCCCGAAAGTGTTTGTCCAGCGGATAGAGCCACACCGTCTTAATCGGGACCTGGCGGCGCTGGTGGCGGGAATTACGGCTGCGCCCGGTCGTCTCACCGGCCCGAACCCAGTTGGCGGCCGCATAACAGGTCCCGCGAAAACGACCGGTCTCCACAAAGGTTTCCAGCAAGGCGATGGGGTGACCGTATTTGCGCTCCCAGTCCCGTGACAGACGCCGGCTCATTTGCCCCAGCAGGTGGCTGGCCAAGTGTGGAACCCGCACCCCGGGCAAGATCAGAAAGCGCATGTTGTTGGCGATACGCGATAGACCCCGCTTGCGGGCCGCTTCATCCCAGCCAATAAAGTGATCCCGACTGGCAACCCGCCAAGCGGCAGCGCCATACAGCATGCACCCCAGCAGACGGCCCTGACGATCGTCGATCAGATACTGGAGGTTCTCGCCAACGGGACCGGTATATCCCAGATAGTGGTGCTGTTGCAAAAGGCCACGAAACAGCCGCCCATCCACCGCGCCCTCTACACGGCGAATCTGGATGGGCTGCAGTCCCGATAGCGCATCTGCAATAAGTGCCGTTTCCAGATCAGGCGTATTCTTTGCCGTGGAGCGGTTACGCAATCCATTGTTGGCAGAGCGAACGGGAGCAGGAAGCTCGATCAATCCCGCGCTATCGAGCTTTCGCAACAAGGCGCGGGCGGCCATGTCCTTCAGTCGACCCTTCTCATTGACCCAGTTCCAGAGCCGACAGAGTTCCTGTGAAAGTCGAGTACGATGCCAATCCGGGTGCGTAGAAATCAAATCGCGGATGGTGGAAAGATCATCCGCTGCGACCTGCCTGCCTTGAAAAGTGCGTATCGATTCCATGGGGTAAAATATAACCCCATGCGTCTTGGGAGTCCAGTGCTATTTGATACAATGCACGGACTTATTGAGAAGTTACGGATTTGTTCCCTAACTCCTTGAATTTGCACAGGTGGCAAAAAGGCAACGCAGGGGTGCATGAGCACCTATGCGGTTAATTGAAATTGTTTCTTTTCCTTGCCTGGTTAGCAGGGGCTATTCGCTTGTTGCGACGTTGTATTACTTCTGAATATTAGTCAATGCTAATTGACATATGAGACGTTACGTTGTTTTATTGTGGTCTACAGATAACGATACGGAATGGAGGCCGCTATGCACATACTCTCCCGCCGAATAGGCGAATCCTCGCCTTTTTCCTCGCGCACGACATTGATGCTGATATGACGGTCAAAGAATTGTTAATGAATGGACCGATGATGGTTGCTTCTTTGGGCGCTAAGGGTGGTCAAACAAAAATTGGTATCAATGCAAGGGTGAAACGCTAGCCAAGGCAATGACGTACAAATCACGTGGCAGCGGTGAAAAAGGAAGAAATGACTTGGTCATTGGATGATTTACTATTAAATAATCACGAAGAATTTGCTTTTCACCTTGAAAATCTCTCTGAGAAAATGGCGATGAGCATCCTGGAGAAGCTTAAAGTTAAGCAATGATCCATGGGGTTTCTTAAAAGATGAGTAAAACCACGTTACAAGAAAGGCCATTATGGTCTTTTACATAGGAGAAGGACTAATGACCAAAGGCGAGCCATTCGTAAGAGCGTTATTCCTCATAGCTTTAGGTTTCCTTCTTTCATTCAAAAGTATAGCAGGAGATATTGAAGCCGGATTGGCGGCATATAAGGCTAGGGACTATGAGTCAGCGGCACACCTGTTACGACCCTTGGCTGAGCAAGGTGATGCTGAGGCTTTATATATGTTGGGACGTATGTATCACTATGGTTACGGCGTACAAAGAGATGGGCGTAAGGGGATGGAATTGATAACCAAATCCGCTAAGCGAGGACACCCTGAGGCCCAGTTAAGTTTTGCGCAAATGTTAGATGTTGCCGGTCTTTATGTTGAAGAAAGTAAATGGGTGCGCAAAGCAGCGAAACAAGGAAATGGGGCTGCCCAACTACGAATGGGATATTTGTATGCAAAGGGTAGAGGGGTGCCTAAAAATAAATCCAAGGCGGTTAACTGGTGGCGTAAAGCAGCGAAGCAAGGCAATGCTGGAGGACAAAACAAATTAGGTTTCGCGTATTACAACGGTTTTGGGGTAACTAAGGATGAGGCTGAAGCAGTCAAGTGGTGGCAAGAAGCTGCAAAGACATGGCGTCGAGCGGCAGGAAACGGTATTGCGTCTGCGCAATATATGCTCGGTACCGCGTATTTAGAGGGGAATGGCATAGCAAAGAGTGGAGCTGAGGCCGCGAGATGGTATCGCAAGGCTGCTGATCAAGGATACGTAAAGGCGCAAACAAGTCTGGGGGCGTTGTATTACTATGGCCGAGGTGTTCCTAAAAACACAGCTGAAGCCGTAAAGTGGTCGCGGAAAGCGGCAGAGAGCGGTTCAGCTAATGCGCAATACAATCTCGGGATTGCATACCATTTGGGTTCAGGAGTACCAAAAAGTGAGACTAAAGCACTTAAATGGTGGCGTAAGGCTGCAAAAAAAGGACATGCCGGGGCGAAGCGAAAGCTGAGTGAGTGAGGCTTTTGATAATTCTTCTGCGTTGTATTCATAATAGGGAGAAACAAAAATAGACAAATTATTCGGATTATTTCTGATAACAACCATTCTCTTTTCTGCCGAGGTGGGGGCCGTGGACGAACCCGCAGTCGATCCCTTTGGTTTTCTTGGCATAAAGTGGGGTGCGGACATTTCTCAAGTCCCAAATATGAAGCCGAGATATAAGTGGGAACGGGACCCAGAGCTATCTGAAATTAAGATGTACGTACGTACGACGGATAAGCTGAAAATTGGTGGGAAAGAGACTGTGCGTCCAGTATATACGTTCTACAAAGGGATGTTCGGTAGAGTATCTTTTCGGTACAGAAGGTTCAGCAGCTTCAAATCACTCAAAGTTGCCTTAGACGAAGCGTACGGGGAACCAGATACTACTACTGTTTTGCATGCATCGTACTCAACAAAGTACACTTGGACTAAGGGGGATGTAATCGCTCGTCTGTTTTTCAGCAGAAGTGCAAACCCCAACGATGAAAATAGCAGTCTCGAATATACCTACATGCCCATTAAAACCCAAATGGATCGCTATATACTGGATGTCAACCTCAGGGATGATGACGACAACTAATGTGCCCGTATCCTCTGTAGTTGGGTATGCGCCAACAATGGCGTTGCTCAGGATTACCTCAAATGATTGAGCATTCGCCATTGTAAGATATTATACAGTAGATGCCTACTGCTTCTTGATGCCGGTGCCCCGTCCTGATCAGTGTCTGAATGTGGTTAATTTGGCGCTTACCCCAAATGGGCTGGAAGTAAAGGAATATCAATTATTTAAAGCTCTGGACGGCACCTGAGTACTGGCGAAATTGACTCATTGGAGTGTCAATGCGGCTGCGCCAACACATTGCGCCGGTCCTGCCCCCACCCCTCAAATCGTCGCAAAGCACTGCGAATAAAGGCTTTTTCAATCCTGATGTTTTTGGTCAACTATACTGACATTTGTTCGCCGACAGTGTAGGATTGCGCACCCGCAGTACACAGCAACCGGAGATCAATCTTCATGTCGGCAACCCAAGCGCAAATCGAGGCGGCGCTGAAAGAGGTCATTGATCCTCACCTCGACCAAGACCCTGTCACCAGCAAGTGCGTCAAGTCTGTCCAGATTGAGGGTGACAAGGTCACCGTGGATGTGGTGTTGGGTTATCCCGCCAAGACTTGGACCGACCAATATGCCCAACAGCTCAAGGCCAAGGTAGACGCGGTGGAGGGTGTGGGCGACACCACTGTCAACGTAACCACCAAGATTGTTGCCCACACGGTGCAACAGGGCGTCTCGCCGCTGGAAGGTGTCAAGAACATGATTGCCATCGCCTCGGGCAAGGGTGGGGTCGGTAAATCCACCACCGCTGTAAATTTGGCCCTGGCGTTGTCGGCGGAGGGCGCCACGGTCGGTATCCTGGATGCCGATATCTATGGCCCCAGCCAGCCCCGTATGCTGGGTATCTCGGCCAAGCCCGAGTCTAAAGACGGCCGCAGCATGGAACCGGTGGTGAGTTACCACCTGCAATCCATGTCCATCGGCTATCTGGTCGAGGAAGAGACCCCCATGATCTGGCGTGGGCCCATGGTGACCCAGGCCCTGGAACAGTTGCTTAAAGATACCCAGTGGAAGGATGTTGACTACCTTATTATTGATCTGCCCCCAGGGACGGGTGATGTCCAGCTGACCCTGGCGCAAAAGGTGCCGGTGTCGGGTGCAGTCATTGTGACAACGCCCCAGGACATTGCCCTGTTAGATGCCCGTAAGGCCTATAAGATGTTTGAGAAGGTCGAAGTGCCGGTATTAGGTGTGATTGAGAATATGAGCATTCATATTTGTAGTAAATGTGGTCATGAAGAACATATCTTCGGTGAAGGGGGTGGCCTGAGGATGGCCGAGCAGTATGACGCAAACTACCTTGGTGCATTGCCTCTGGATTTGCGTATCCGAGTCGACACCGACGAAGGTAAGCCGACGGTGGTGGCCGACCCCGACGGCCGGGTGAGTCAGATTTACAGGGAAATTGCCCGCCGAACTGCGGCCAAGTTATCCATGAAGAAAAAGGATTACTCTGACGCCTTTCCTTCTATTGTCATAGAGAATACTTAAGGAACCTCTGATTAATTCCAGCCCGGTCATTCCCGCGTAGGCGGGAATCCAGTAATGTATTGATTTTACTACTCGGTTTTGTAGTTAATACAACACTCTATAACTCAGAGATTAACCCAGCATTGAGCATTAAATCAGACAATTGGATCCGTCGTATGGCCCGGGATCACGGCATGATCGAGCCGTTTGAATCCGAACAAGTGCGGACTGTGGATAATCGTCGTGTGGTGTCCTATGGCACCTCAAGCTATGGTTACGATATTCGATGTTCGGGCGAGTTTAAGATCTTTACCAATATCAATTCTGCGGTAGTCGATCCGAAAAACTTCGATCCCAACAGCTTTGTGGATTTCGAGGGTGAGGTGTGTGTTATCCCGCCCAATTCCTTTGCCTTGGCGCGGACCGTTGAGTATTTCAGAATCCCGCGGAATGTATTGACGATCTGTTTGGGTAAATCCACCTATGCTCGTTGCGGCATTATCGTCAATGTGACTCCCTTTGAGCCAGAGTGGGAAGGTTATGTCACTCTGGAGTTTTCTAACACCACACCTTTGCCTGCCAAGATATATGCCAATGAGGGCGTGGCCCAGGTGATTTTTTTCGAGGCCGATGAGGAGTGCTCGGTGTCTTACAAAGATCGTGGCGGTAAATACCAGGGCCAGCAAGGCGTCACCTTACCCAAGGCCTGAGAAAACCATGGAAGCACCCAAGACTGTCAATGCATTTGTCGATTTGATTGAGCAGGCAATCTTTGAGGTCAAAGACCTGTTGTCCAGCATCGAATATGATGAATTGCGCGAGTACGACGAATTTGTACCTGCCTATCAGACCTTGATAGAACAGTTGGCGCAACTCAAAAGGGCGGTTACAGAGGGCGGCCATCTATTCGCCGACGGCACGGATCTGGCTTTCTACGAGTTGGCCAAACAAAACAGGCGTTCCATGCCTTATTACACGATGTTTGAGGCGCTCAACGTAGCCCATCATGCCGGTGTCGAGTAGTCGTCCTGTCCATAGATCAGGCTTTTGCGATTATCTGGATAATTTACATTTCACCACGGAGGTCACAGAGGTCACGGAGGGAAACACTGGCTTTATTTCTCTGTGCACTCTGTGACCTCCGTGGTGAAATATCATTCAACGGAAGGGATAAGTCAAAATGGCCGGGTCACTTTCGCACCCCCTTGTTAAGTGCCATCCGTGCCTGTTTCTAAGATGCTATCTATCAGGGTACCGGTTGGCCTTGACGCCCTAAGCCGGTAACATGTCCCCATGTCGGGTAACTCCATCGGAAAGCTTTTTACGTTAACGACCTTTGGCGAGAGCCATGGCCCTGCCTTGGGTGGGATTGTGGATGGCTGCCCACCAGGGCTCGCCCTGGTGGCGGCGGACCTGCAATCGGACCTGGATCGGCGCAAACCCGGAAAATCAAAATATACGACTCAACGGCGTGAAGATGATGCTGTGGAGATTCTTTCCGGTGTATTCGAGGGCCGTACCACGGGCACCCCCATCGGTCTTTCGATCAAAAACCAGGACCAGCGCTCCCGGGACTATTCGGAGATCATGGACCGGTTTCGTCCTGGTCACGCCGATTACACCTACCAGCAAAAATACGGCGTGCGTGATTATCGTGGCGGTGGACGTTCGTCGGCCCGGGAGACGGCCATTCGTGTGGCCGCCGGTGCAATTGCCAAAAAATATCTGCATGAACGTTATGGTGTCACGATTCGTGGTTACCTTTCCCAACTGGGCGAGATCAAGGCCGAGGCATTGGATTGGAATGAGGTCGATCAAAATCCATTCTTCTGTCCCGATGCCAGCAAGGTGGCCGAGATGGAGGTCTGTATCGACAAGTTGAGGAAGGAAGGCGATTCTATCGGCGCCCGCATCAACGTGGTGGCCAGTGGACTCCCTGTAGGGCTCGGTGAACCGGTATTTGACAGGCTGGATGCGGACATTGCCCATGCCATGATGTGTATCAATGCGGTAAAGGGTGTGGAGATTGGTGCCGGTTTTGAGAGTGTGACCCAGCGCGGCACCCAACATCGTGATGAAATGACCCCCGAAGGGTTTTTGAGCAACCACGCCGGTGGTGTACTCGGCGGCATCTCCAGTGGTCAGGACATCCTAGTGAGCATTGCCCTCAAACCTACCTCGAGTATCACCACCCCGTGCCGTTCGGTGGATGTAGACGGCCATGCAGTCGAAGTGGTGACTAAAGGTCGCCACGATCCCTGCGTCGGTATTCGCGCCACCCCCATTGCCGAGGCCATGCTCGCCATTGTGTTGATGGATCATGTGTTGCGCCATCGGGCCCAGAATATGGATGTGGAATCGGCGACGCCTGTTATTTCAGCCGGGAAGTAAGTTCCTGGTTTTGGCGCGAAAAGGAACTGGCCCAGTCACGCCATTTAAGCGTCAAGTGACAAGTGACAAGAAATATTTAGATTTAAATTTTAAAGGCACTTCTATTAATACCCTCTCCCTCCGGGAGAGGGAGAGGGAGAGCAAGGATACGTTATTGATTTTAATATCCCCTCGTCCCCGGATCGAGTCCGGGGCAGGCTCTAACCTTCTCCCGGAGGGACCTCGGTGCCCCCTCGTGGGGTAGAAGGGATTATCAATTAATAGAAGTGCCCTTAAGTTGGTTTACAGAAACATTCTTGTATCTTGTCGCTTGTATCTTGAAGACTGGTTTTATAACAATGCCCTACTGGCGCCTGTCCGCTTTTTATCTTTTTTATTTTGCTACCCTGGGTACGCTCATACCTTATTGGGGGCCTTATCTGCGCTCAATCGGGTTTTCGGCGATCGAGATCGGTAATCTTGTCGCGCTAATACTGGCGACCAAGATTGTCGCCCCCAATGTATGGGGTTGGATTGCTGATCGCAGTGGCCGCTGTATGGGTGTAGTGCGCCTGGCGGCCCTGTTGACCGTGGTGTGTTACATCGGTGTGTTTTTTGGCCGGGAATTCTGGTGGTTGGCCCTGGTGATGACCTTGTTCAGTTTTTTCTGGAATGCGTCTCTACCGCAACTCGAGGCGACCACGCTAAATTATGTGGACGGAGGCAACGGACACTATGGCCGGGTGCGGCTGTGGGGCTCTATCGGATTTATCGTGGCGGTGTGGTCCATGGGCGCCCTGGTCGATGTTAAAGGCGAAGCGATAATACTGCCCGTCTTACTTGTGCTGATGATAGGTATTTGGTTATCCAGTTTACTGGTGCCAGAGAGTGCCTGTCAGATGAAACACGTGCCCCACGCGCCCTTGCTACGGGTGTTCAAAAGTCCGGCGGTCGTTGTGTTTCTGTTGGTTAGTTTTTTGATGCAGGCCAGTCATGCGCCTTATTATACTTTTTACACCATCTATTTAAGTGACTACGGCTACACCAAGAGCTTGATCGGATTTCTTTGGGCCTTTGGTGTGGTCTGTGAGATTGGCATCTTTCTGGTCATGCACCGTATGAAGCTGTGGGTGAGCCTGCCCTATGTTATTCTGGCCTGCTTCGGAGTGGCGATAATCCGTTGGATATTGATTGCCCAGTTTCCTGCCGAGCTATGGATTCTCGTAGTTGCTCAGGCCATGCATGCACTGACCTTTGGTGCATTCCATGCCAGTGCAGTGCAGTTGATCCACCAGTACTTTATAGGCCCCCATCAGCACCGTGGCCAAGCGCTATACAGCAGTGTCAGTTTTGGCATGGGGGGCGCGGTGGGAAGTTTTTATAGTGGCTACAGTTGGGCGTGGTGGGGGGCGACGACGACTTTTATGTTAGCGGCGCTGATATCCGCTATTGCCTTGCTGTTAACGTATTTCTATTTATGCAGAGGGGCTGGACACCCGGCGATTCGGTAACAGTTCGACAAC
>VAOU01056539.1_pt1 | contig 10203 bp, 10 predicted proteins | sample 3393871 | NCBI WGS metagenome assembly VAOU01 (sample SAMN08290440, study PRJNA428436) | hydrothermal vent metagenome | isolation source: Deep-sea hydrothermal vent chimney | place: Atlantic Ocean: South-mid Altantic Ridge | depth 1820 m m
ATCTACCTTCATGATCGGCTCCATCAGCTGCGGACCCGCTTTTGGCATCGTACCACGATAGGCTGCACGCGCTGCCAGCTCATAGGCCACGGCCGAAGAGTCAACCGGGTGGTAAGCACCATCCGTCAGAGTAACCTTGAAATCGAGGCAAGGATAACCGGCTAATACGCCCTTTTCCATGCTCTGTGCAAAGCCTTTTTGTACGGCAGGCCAGTATTCACGTGGTACATTACCGCCGGTTACTTTTGATTCAAATTCGTAACCACTGCCTGGCTCGCCCGGTTCGATGGTGAAATCAATCTTCGCATACTGCCCCGATCCACCGGTCTGCTTCTTGTGCGTGTAGGTGTCTTCGACTCGCTTGGTGATGGTTTCGCGATAGGCTACCTGTGGCTTGCCCACCTCTACTTCTACACCGTGGGTACGCTTGAGAATATCAATCTTGATATCCAGATGCAGTTCACCCATACCTTTAAGGATAGTTTCGCCACTGTCTTCATCTGTTTCAACACGGAAGGAAGGATCTTCCTGAATCATTTTACCTATCGCCACACCCATCTTTTCAGAAGCAGCCTTGTCTTTAGGCGAAACAGCAATAGAGATAACCGGATCAGGGAACACCATCGGCTCCAGTGTGGCTGGATTCTTGGGGTCACACAGGGTGTGGCCGGTCTGTACATTTTTCATACCCAGTACGGCAACAATGTCACCCGCCTGTGCACTGTCCAGCTCGATACGTTCGTCGGCATGCATTTCTACGATACGACCAATACGTTCGGTCTTGCCGGTAAAGGTATTCAAGACTGTTGTACCCTTTTCAATCTTGCCTGAGTAAATACGGATAAAGGTTAACGCACCAAAACGGTCATCCATAATTTTGAATGCCAGTGCGCGTAAAGGTTTGTCTGGGTCAACGACTGCAAATTCACCCGTCTCATTACCTTCCATATCCACTTCGGGCTGCGGTTTAACTTCCATCGGGTTGGGCAAGAAATCTACAACCGCATTCAGAACATTTTGCACGCCCTTGTTCTTGAATGCAGAACCACAATAGGTCGGGAAAAAGTCCAGTGCAATAGTGCCCTTACGGATACAGTACTTGATCTCATCAATGGTGGGCTCTTCGCCATCCAGATATTTTTCCATGATGTCATCATCTTGCTCAACGGCGGTTTCGATCATCTTTTCACGCCATTCTTCGATCAGATCTGTCATGTCAGCAGGTGGTTCCTGCAATTCATAATTCATTGGGTCGTCGGAGTTATCCCATACCCATGCCTTACGGGTCAGTAAATCTACCACACCGACAAAGTCATCCTCGATACCAATAGGCAATACCATGATCAGCGCGTTGGCGCCCAGTACATCTTTAACCTGCTTGGTGACGCGATAGAAATCGGCACCGATACGGTCTAGCTTGTTAACAAAGATGACACGCGCCACTTCCGATTCATTGGCATAGCGCCAGTTGGTTTCAGATTGAGGTTCAACACCACCAGAGCCACAGAAAACACCCACGCCGCCATCAAGAACCTTCAATGAGCGATACACTTCAATGGTGAAATCAACGTGCCCTGGTGTATCAATAATATTAAAGCGGTGGTCGTCCCACACGCAGGATGTCGCTGCAGACTGAATGGTAATACCGCGCTCCTGTTCCTGATCCATAAAGTCAGTAGTTGCCGCACCGTCATGAACCTCGCCCAGCTTATGGATCTTGCCGGTCAGTTTCAGAATACGTTCAGTGGTGGTGGTCTTGCCAGCATCCACGTGTGCGAAAATACCAATATTTCTATAATTAGTTAGATCAGTCATGTCTTTAACTCTATATTAATCATCTAAAAATGCGGACCATTGACCGCCTGTCCAGGCTCGTATCCGTTGTCAGCCGTGTTCGTCAAAACCAGCAGCGCCGCATTATATCCTAAAGTGACGTAAGATGTGTATAACATTACATGTTCACGCACTTTCAGCGCCATACAGGCAGCAACAGCCATAAAAAGGCAATGATAGCCTACGAATTCAATCGTTGACACCCTGTATGCTTACACTGACTAAACAGTTTGCGGATCTGATATAGATTCAACATTACTAAATGAATAATTAACATATAATACAACTAGATACTATGTATTGTTAATCCTTATTATTTGTATTTTCTGATAGAGTAAAAGCCATGCCAGCAAAACAGAAAACAGCAGTCGTCACCGGTGCCAATAAGGGCCTGGGTCGGGAAATCTGCAGGCAACTACTGGCTGATGGGTTTCGTGTGATATTGACCGCCAGAGATGAGTCAAATGGACGTGCTGCCAGCGAGCGGCTGGCTACTGATTACCCCGATATCGAGTTCTTCGCCGTGGATGTCACCGTACAATCGGATGTGGATGCGCTCAGGCATTATCTGGATGACCGTTATCAGCGCTGTGATGTACTGGTCAACAACGCCGGTATCTTTCCTGACCCGCGCCATGACCTTGATAACCCGTGGCCCAGTATACTTACAGCGAACATCGATACCATCCGACTAGGGCTGGAAACCAATACCTACGGCGCACTACGCCTTTGTCAGGCCCTGATTCCACTGATGCAGGCCAATCAATACGGGCGTATCGTGAATATGTCCAGCGGCATGGGGCAGCTTTCAGATATGAATGGCTGCTGCCCGGGATATCGTATTTCCAAAACAGCACTTAACGTGATCACACGCGTATTGGCTGACGAGTTACAAGACACAGATATCCTGATCAATAGTATGTGTCCGGGCTGGGTTAAAACAGATCTGGGTGGTGAAGGCGCTAGCAGAGATGTGTCAGAGGGGGCAGATACGGCAATATGGCTGGCTACACTACCTACGGGTGGTCCCAGTGGCCTGTTCTTCCGGGATCGAGAACCTATCCCCTGGTAATAAAACTTACTTTACGGCTGTTTTGACCGCGTCCAGCTCCTCTTGCAGCATGCTTTTTAGCTTGGCCCGGCAATTGAATACCATGCATTCTTCACTATGGATACAGCTGAGGCGAAGGTAGCGGATCTGGTCATCTTCTACATCCAGTAAGGAAACCAGAGCAATCTCCTGTCTCTCGCGATCCGTGGTGGCCTGTTCCAGTAGCAAAAGTGTGCTGACGCCTTCAATAAAACGCTTTCTGGCAAAATAGGCAATATTATCAAAATCGTAGTTGCCCATACATCCTGGGTTGTGGCAAGACATCCTTAAAACCTCTGTTTCTAAAAAAGTTTAGGCCTATAACCATATCTATAACCATAAAAATATCCCGTTTTAATTCAAAATGCCTTGACATGCGTCACAATACCGTCATATTTAGCAAGGATATAGCCGTAATACGCAACTTTGTATAAAAGCTCGTTGAGCGGCGGCCGAAGGGTCTGATAGCTGTTTTTCGTTGCGGCTCCTACAATACCTGTATGACTAAGTTAGAGATTAACAATGCCCGGAACTCCTGTGCCTGATCTCCATCAGATATAGTATGGCAATAGTAAGCTGATCATTTAACCCTGACCCATTAGCAAGGAACTCCTGAATAGTCATGGACAGTCAAAGCATAAAGAAGCCAGTCTACAAACCAGCTGTAATAGGTTTTGGGCTGATTATCGTAGCCATCCTTGCAGCAATGTCAGGCCCGTTGGGCAATCGTCTCGACTGGTGGGGTTTCGAGGCAGCAGTCAATATCGCAAAGTGGGCCGCTTACGCTGGTCTTTTTGCTTCTATCCTTAGTCTGTCAGGACTGATAGCCGCTAGACCAGGGGGAAAACGCCGGGGGTTTATCTATAGCATAATGGGACTACTCATTATCGCGCCTACCCTCATGTACCTGCAATCGTGGAAAGAGGCTAAACAGACCCTGCCACCTATTCAGGATATTAGTACCGACATTGAAAACCCGCCTTCATTCTGGTATGCACCCAACACTCGGGTATATGGTGGATTTGAGGCAATTAGCTGGCAGGAAGAGGCCTACCCGGATATTCAACCGTTAATCTTGTCTGTTTCGGCTAATAAGGCCTATGACCTTGTCCTTGAACTCATCAGCAAAAGAGGCTGGAGACTTTGGGAGCCTAACCGTGATGATATGCATATAGAAGCGACAGAAACGACATTCTGGTTTGGATATAAAGACGATGTGGTCATTCATATCACCGAAATTAACGGCAAAAAAAGCCGGATAGATATGCGATCAGCCTCTCGTTACGGTACGGGTGGCGATGGAGGAACCAACGCAAACCGGATTCGTTCACTGTTCAGTGATCTTGAAAAACAATCAGAAAAACTGGATAAATAATATGATGAAGCCCAGGATCATCGCCGTATCAATATTATTCATTATAGCTATCAGCATTAATGCACATGCAGCCCTTAAGGCTGGTACCCAGGCTCCTCCTTTTACCTTGAAAAGCCTCGATGGCAAACAGGTCTCATTAAAAAATCTGCGCGCCAAAGGCCCCGTCATGCTGGTTTTCTGGACTACAGAATGTGTCTATTGCTTCATGCACATCGGCGAGCTTAATGAACTGCAGGAAAAGTATCGGGACAAGGGATTCACCATAGCTGCAATCAATTTTGCCGGTGAACATGAGCAGGAGGTACGCGAATACGTATCCGACAACGGTCTGAAATACCTGATGCTGACTGATCGCCTGAAAAATATAGACGTAGCGCAGGCCTACAAGGTCATTGGCACCCCTACCATCGTTTTGATAGCACCGGATGGCAAGATCCTGACATACGGTTATAGCATTCCTGATCTAACCAGATGGATCAAATAAGGTATACGCTACAGTATTCCGATCAGGTCGCCAAACCCCCATATCAAGGTACCCAGCACCAGCATCAATAAACCGGACTTCTCATTCATCCACGTATGTTCAATATCATCATGGATAAATTCATATTTCGATTCCTTCGCCCAGTCGCGCTGAATTTGCGAGGCTCGTCGGTGCTGCAAATGGTTAAGATTATGCATATGCACAAAAATATGGTGTGAAGTAAGAATAATACCGTAAACCACAATCAGTGAGCCTGATCGTGAAAACCAGTTCCAGTCATCCAGATCGATACTTAAAACCACACCCACTGCCAGCGTCACCAGAGCAGCCATATAGGCCTTGATAGTGTATCGAACGGACTTCACTTGAAATCAGAACTCATATATCATCGATATGTCAGCTTTTATCAGGATATTCATCAAATACAGGCAGACCACCTGCACCACACGACCAGTCCGCACGGGAAGCCCAGAATATCCTCGCGCCAGGTGCAATCGGAGACTCGCTGTCCATCGACCCCGCACCCACTAATACACCCTCCAGCTCCCTTACTACCCTGGGCATAGGGCTACCGCATTGCTTGCAAAACAAATTATAGAAACGTTCAGCCTCAGGTACTTTATAGCGCTGCAGCATATCTTCACCTTTTATCCAGGTAAGTGCCGACATGGGCTGTACAAAAAGATTAGAGGCATGCCCGGTACCTGTTAACTTGCGACAACGCTGGCAGTGACAATGATAAAAACGTACAGCATCACCTTTAACCTGATATTCGACCGCTCCACACAAACAACTTCCCTTTACCACTGTATCTGACATCTTAGCTCTCCTTAAACCAGTACCTGGAATAATTCCAGACGCGCGCTACCCACTATACTTAATTACTATATAGACAATAAGTCTGATACAGTAAAAATCACTACACGGAGTTAGCTGACCACAGGAAGATAAATTCCCGTCAGAGTGTAGTATTTAGATAAAAATATCATATACTTATAGTTCAACTACCTGTTTGGCTACAGTAATTTCTGTCAATGAAAGAAAATAATAAAAAGGCTAAGGTTGATTTAGTCAGTAAAGCTGATCATTCCTTACTCACCTGCACAGGTGAGTGGTCTTTACATAGTATTACTGATGCTGCAAAAAAATTAAAAACTGCAATACGCCAGGTCCCGGATCAATCAAGAATAATTCTGGACATATCATCCGTGTCAGAACTGGACAGTGCCGGAACTATCCTGCTTTTGCAATTTATTAACGCAGCTGAGCGCAGCATGAATGAAATTGATATTGTTGGCGCAAACAAAAAACATCAGATAATGTTCAAGATGTATAAGGACCAGATACACGACAAGCCAACTAAAAAACGTATAGACAATATATTAACCCGGTTACTTATCAAAACCGGTAAGACAACTCTGTCTTCACTCAATGAGGTAATTTTGTTTGTCGCTTTTCTGGGTGAAAGCGTTACAGCTTTGCTGTTTTATATTCGCCACCCCTCCTCTATCCGTTTTGGCGCTATCGCAAAAAACATTGAAGAAGCAGGCATCAGGGCCTTGCCTATCGTCGCACTTACATCGTTTTTGATTGGCGTTGTTATTGCTTATCAAAGCGCTGTCCAGCTGGAAAAGTTTGGTGCCAATATCTTTATTGTAGATATGATTGGCATCTCGGTTACCCGCGAGCTAGCTCCCCTTATAACTGCCATCGTCGTAGCAGGACGTAGCGGTTCCTCCTACACAGCACAAATTGGCGTAATGAAATTAACTGAAGAAATCGATGCAATGAAGACTATGGGCTTCAATCCATTCAGATTTCTGGTGTTACCAAGAATGATTGCATTAATGATAGCGATGCCACTTATGATCTTTCTTGCCGATATCATGGGTATTGCAGGTGGGATGCTAATATCCAAACTACAATTAAACCTGTCTTTTTCAGAATTTATACAACGGCTGCAAAACGTCGTAGACACAAAACATTTATGGGTAGGCCTGATCAAAGGCCCTGTCTTTGCCTGGCTAATTGCTACAGTAGGATGTTTCAGAGGATTTCAGGTCTCTTACAATACTGAAAGCATTGGTCGCTACACAACCATCAGTGTTGTTAACGCCATTTTTCTGGTAATTGCCAGTGATGCAATATTTTCAATTATCTTTACGGAGCTGGGTATTTGACAAAAATAGTAGTCAAAATGGAGAATATCGTGACGAGGTTTGGCGAAAATCTTGTACATGACGATGTGAGCCTTTCAGTACGTGAAGGTGAAATATACGGATTACTGGGTGGCAGCGGTTCCGGTAAATCTACCTTGCTCAGAGAAATGATTATGCTACTCAAGCCAGATAGTGGTAGCGTTACTGTACTGGATACAGATGTGCTGAACTTAAGTGCACGGGAGGCTGAAACAATAAGAATCAAGTGGGGCGTATTATTCCAGTCCGGTGCGCTTTATACTTCACTGACTATCGCAGAAAATATTGGTATCGGTCTAAAAGAATACACCGACATACCCGTAGAACTTCGTGATGATATTGTAAGAGCAAAAATCAGCATGGTAGGGTTACCGGAATACGCTGCGGGATTATATCCGTCAGAACTAAGTGGCGGAATGGTCAAGCGTGCGTCGCTGGCCAGGGCTTTGGCAATGGACCCCAGCATCCTGTTTCTGGATGAACCCACATCGGGACTTGACCCGGTAGGTGCCGAGGCATTTGACAAGCTCATTCTGGCCTTAAGAGATAGTTTAGGATTTACTGTGGTTATGGTAACCCATGATCTTGATTCTATCTGGACAATAGTTGATCGATTTTGTGTTTTAGGTGACAGGAAAGTAATTGCAGAAGGAATACTGGATGATGTTATGCAAATAGATCACCCTGTGATTCACAACTTCTTCAAAGGCAACAGAGGCGCTATACGAAGCAAGGCTCAGTATGGAAAGTAGAATAAATTACATCATTACGGGTGCTTTTGTGGTTGTGTTTACCACAGGCCTGATCGTGTTTGCGTTCTGGCTGGGTAAATACAGCGATCAGGGTGAGTATCTATACTACAAGGCGCACATGAAAGAGTCCGTGTCAGGATTAAGTAATGATGCCTCAGTCAAATACAGGGGTGTTAACGTCGGCACAGTTGAGAGCATAAAAATCAACCCACGCAATAGTGAAGAAATAAACCTGATTCTGAAAATAAAAAAAGACACACCGATCAAGCAGGATATGAAAGTGATGCTGAAGTTCTATGGCCTTACCGGACTGGCCTTTATTGAAATAGAAGGAGGAAGTAATAGCTCGCCTCTTATTGAACATAAGAAAGGTGTTATTCCGACTATTGAATATTCGCCATCTATCTACTCGAACTTCACCCAGTCACTAACGAAAATAGCCGGAAAGCTGTCAATTATACTGGATAATCTGGATGTTCTGCTTAACAAGAAAAATGCAGATAATATCAGCCAGACCCTGAGTAACTTCAATGACTTGAGTCAAGACATAAAAAGCTATCAGTCAGAAATTCGCAAACTGGTAGAGAACGGTGTCGTAATGGAAAACAAGATAATTGCAACATCCAAAAAGGTTGCGGATGCCTCTGACAAAATGAAAAATCTGCTCACACGTGTAGACAATAGTCTTCAACAGGGTGACTATAACTTAAAAGAACTGAGTACGCACACCTTTGAGCAGATCGATGAGCTAATGTATAACCTTAACGTTCTGACAAAAGAAATTCAGGAAACAGTATCATCCATTAAACGCAGCCCGAGTGATTTATTATTCAAACGCGCAAACCCGAAAACCGGACCAGGAGAATAACTGCTCATGATGCGCAAGCCCTTTCAGATAATTGTTGCAACCGTGTCTATACTCCTGACTGGCTGTGCCGGACAGACGATGCCGGAAATTACATCATATGCTGTTGCCATGTATGGTATGAATGACACAACTGCCAATACAGAACCAGCCTTTTCAAAAATATTGAAAGTTTCAATCCCCGAAAGCTCATCAGCCATCATGAGCAGAGATATCCTCTACCAGGGGGAAGATTACGCCCTTAATGCCTATGCCTACAGTCGCTGGAGTGATACACCGAACCAGATGCTTGAGAGCCTGTTTATATCCTCGATCAGAAAAAGTAATGTGTTCTCATCTGTATTACCCGTTTCTTCGAGAGGTAGAGGTGACTACATACTGGAAAGCACACTGTATGAATTTCAGCAGCAGATAAAACCCGGCAACAAGTCGGAAGCCAAAATAAAAATCCTGTTTGATCTCATAAACAAGAAAAATGGTGCTGTAGTCGCGTCAAAGGAAATATCAGCCAGTGAACCTGCTGTTTCTGTCGACGTAAAAGGGGGTGTCGGTGCACTAAACAAGGCCTCTATCACACTCGCTGGTAAGCTGAATGAATGGTTGCACTCATTAAATATCCAATAAGGTAATGCTGATTCCCGACAAGCTGAAGAGCGCAGATGTTCTGATTATTGGCGCAAGCGCATCAGGTTTAATGTGTGCGATTGAAGCAGGAAAACGTCAGCGCAAGGTCATTGTTCTTGATCATGCCAGCAAGGCTGGTAAAAAAATTCTTTTATCGGGTGGCGGGCGCTGTAATTTTACCAATCTCGATGTCAGTTCCAGCAACTACGTTTCTCATAACCCTCATTTTTGTAAATCGGCACTTAGTCGCTTTAACCAGTGGGATTTCATCGCCATGGTTAATGACCACCACATTCCGTTCCATGAACGTAAGCATGGCCAATTATTCTGCGACAACAGTGCCAAAGATATTCTCAAGATGTTACTCTCTGAATCCACAAGGAATGATGTCACTATACAACTTGATTGCGAGATTAAGAAAATCAAACAATCAGACGACGGATTATTTTCAGTTGATACCTCGACAGGATGCTATCATGTAAAATCGCTGGTTGTCGCCAGTGGCGGCTTATCGTTCCCCAAAATGGGTGCCAGCCCGTTTGGATATAATATTGCCCAACAATTCGGCCATTCTTTATTGCCAACTCGCGCCGGTCTGGTTCCATTTACACTACAGCCGCATGACAAAGACAGGTTCGCCGATCTGTCCGGTATTGCGGTTGAAGCAGAAGTGAGCACAGAGAAGACACAATTCAGGGAGAATATCCTTATTACCCACAGAGGGCTGAGTGGACCTGTCATATTACAGATCTCATCATACTGGCAACCCGGTGAGGTTATTACCATTAACCTGTTGCCTGATGTAGATGTAACAGACTATATTATATCACGACAAACTGAACAGCCAAAATGTAAATTAAAAACAGTTATGGGTGAGCTGCTGCCTAAACGGCTGTTACTCGCATTATTGGGAAAGAATACCGTCAACACTGCTTTGCAGTCTCTATCGCATGCCCGTTTTTCAGAGATTGCCATACAGTTA
>VAOU01042172.1_pt1 | contig 10175 bp, 7 predicted proteins | sample 3393871 | NCBI WGS metagenome assembly VAOU01 (sample SAMN08290440, study PRJNA428436) | hydrothermal vent metagenome | isolation source: Deep-sea hydrothermal vent chimney | place: Atlantic Ocean: South-mid Altantic Ridge | depth 1820 m m
CTCAGTAATAAGGCTGCAACTTTCAGGGTGGTGGACCCGGCGTATCTTCCCCTCTATCCTGTTAAGCCAAACATGATAAAGATGATAATGTTGGGAATATTCCTGGGTATTGCCTCAGGAGTTGCTCTTTCATATGTACTTGAGAGCCTTGCAGGGACGTTTAGAGATGAAACCTCAATTGAAAACAGGTTCAAAATACCCGTACTTGCCTCTATTCCGGAGATACTTACAGAGGCGGATAAACTGAAAATAAAAAGACGCGACAGAAAGGTCTTTGCTGCCGCAGGTCTTTATCTCGTGGTTATCCTCGTGGCCTTGGCAGGAGAGGTGCTCTACCGGTATATGGGGATCAAACTTATTAATTTTTAATACCCGCCGTCTTTGAGGCGGGAAGTTTTCATCCTGGATGCTGATGATGAGGAATATATAATGAGCCGGATAGAGAAAGCAATGGAAAAGGCTGCAAGGATAAGGGGATCTGCTGAACTATCCCCCTCAGTGGATAAGCCCCCGGCTATTCACAGGGATCAGCCGTGTCTTGAGGGCATTGAGACGGTAATAGAGCGGGCTATGACAGATAAATATATAGTCTCTGTAATGGAGCCTCAATCCACGGCTGCCGAACAGTATAGAACACTGCGTGCAAGAATCCTGAAGGCGATAAAAACTAAAAATGACCCCATTAATACCATTATGATTACAAGCTCGGATAAGAGAGAGGGCAAGACGATAACAGCAATCAACCTTGCTGTTGCCATGGCAAATGTGATTGATTATCCGGTTGTCCTCGTTGATGCTGACTTAAGAAATCCTTCCGTACACAGATACCTTGGGATTGAGCCCGAATATGGTCTCAGCGATTACCTTACCGGTAAGGCGAGCCTCTCCGATATCCTGCTCAGGACGGGCATAGGAGAGCTGATTATCCTGCCGGGGGGACTCCCTCCTGAAAACCCGGCAGAACTCCTCTCTTCAGAAAAGATGAAAAAACTTGTCCATGAATTGAAGCTCCGGCATAGAGAGGGCTCCGTAATATTTGATTCATCCCCCATACTCTTAACATCAGACCCCCTGTCTCTGGGCAGTCTGATGGATGGCGTCCTTTTTATAATCCATGCAGCCCTTACCTCTGAAAAGAGCGCATCTGAGGCTATATCCCTGATAAAGGGCTGCAAGATTCTCGGCATCGTATTCAATGACGTGCAGAACTATCCTGCAAAGGCCCCCTATCCATATTATTCCACTGAGGGCAAGGACAAAGGCGCAGAACAGAGGAAGGCTAAGGCGCATAGAGCATAGCGTGAACTCCCCAGGGATAAGACAAGACGCGGAGCGCAAGGCGCTCCTGCTTTACGCTATGCCCCATGTGTTTTAGTCTTTGTTTTTTACGCTCTGCGCTATGCTCTATGCGCCTTTTCCCCTTGCGCCTTTTAAATAATCAATTGTCAATTAAAAATCGTCAATCCCATAGGGGGGCCCGGTTATGAAACAGACATCCTTTCAGATCAACGGAAACACAGTAGAGCAACATAGCTCTTCGCTTCTTTTCAGTCATTACCTTTGCGACAAGGATTACGGGTTATATCTTGAGGATTATTTCAAGGAGATACTCCATCTGGAGAGAAAGAGGACGGAACGTTCGAAAAAACCTTTTTTGTTGATGCTGATTGATTTCAAAAGGTTCAATGATTTTGCAGAAAAGAATGAAAATATGAAGGGGGCTGCAGGAGTACTCCTTTCAGTGACGAGAGAGATCGATTTGAAGGGCTGGTACGAATATAATTCTGTTATGGGGGTTATCTTTACAGAGATAAACGGGACTGACAAAGACTCCCTGAGGCAGAAGATGGATAATCATTTGTGCCAGGTCCTGGACAGGGGACAGATGTCCGGGATCGATATATCCTGTCATATTTTTCCCGAAGAGGGTGTGGAACAAAAGGCGGAGGCCGACATGGAGTTATATCCTGATTTAGAGAAGAGGGATGACTCTAAAAGGCTCGCTCTTTTTCTCAAAAGGACTACGGATATTATCGGCAGTCTCCTGGGTATTCTCCTCTTTTCTCCCTTTTTTATTATTCTTTCGATCCTGATCAAGTTTACTTCGGAAGGTCCTGTTTTTTTCAGGCAGGAGAGGGTTGGACGCTATGGAAAGAAATTTACTTTCCTTAAATTCAGGTCAATGTATATAAACAATGATCCTGCTATTCACAAGGAGTATACCAGGAAACTTATCTCCGGTCAGCAGGATGGCAAAGGTGCCGACGGGAAGGGGAATTGTTCCTATAAAATAAAGGATGATTCGAGGGTTACATCAATAGGAAAGTTTTTACGAAAGAGCAGCATGGACGAACTCCCACAGTTTTTTAATGTCTTAAAGGGTGAGATGTCACTTGTAGGGCCAAGGCCACCCATCCCCTATGAGCTGGAAGCCTATGATATCTGGCATAGGAGAAGGCTTCTTGAAATCAAACCCGGAATCACCGGTATCTGGCAGGTTCACGGCAGGAGTTCCACCACCTTTGATGAGATGGTTCGCATGGATATTAAATATATAAGAGAATGGTCGGTATGGATGGACATCAAGCTCCTGCTCAAAACCCCCTGGGTAGTCCTGACCGGTAAAGGGGCGTATTGAAAGGAAAGTTCGGGAGTGGAAGAGTTCAGGAGTTAGGGAGTTACAGCTTCAAGATAAGATGCAAAAAGAAGTTTTCCAGCTTCACGATACCTTCGAGATAGCCACAAGATAAGAAACAGAGAAAATATTTTTAGTTTTTGAGAATCGTGAGAGATCATGAAGTAATCAAGAGGCTGAAAAGAAGTTTTTTAGCTTCACGATGCCTTCGAGATAACCTCAAGATTAAGAAACAGAGAGAAAGAAAATGTTTAGTTTTTTTTAAAAATCGTGAGAAATCTTGAGGTAATCAAGAGGCTGAAAAAGAAGTTCTTGAGCTTCACGATGCCTTCGAGATAGCCTCAAGATTAAGAAACAGAGAAAATATTTTTAGTTTTTAAAAATCGTGAGAAATCTTGAGGTAATCGAGAGGCTGAAAAAGAAGTTCTTGAGCTTCACGATGCCTTCGAGATAGCCTCAGGATTAAGAAACAGAGAAAATATTTTTAGTTTTTGAGAATCGTGAGAAATCTCGAAGTTATCGAGAGGCTAAAAGAGAAAGTTTTTAAGCTTCTTTATGCATTAGAAAAAATAAAAAAGTAATTTAGTCTGTATATAGAGAAATCTTGAAGTAATCGTGTGGCTAAAGAAGAAGAGAGTTCAGGAGTTAATGAGGGTGGAGTTGAGGAGTATGCAAGGTTTTATGAATTGTTGTTGTCAGTTAACTCCTTAACCCCGGAACTCCTTAACTCCTCAACTCTAAAAAACGGGGGAACTATATGATTCATGTTGGCGTGATCGGATATGGCTATTGGGGGCCTAATATCGTACGGAATTTCAACAGCATTGACAGTGCCGGGGTCATAGCTGTATGTGACAAAAACAAAAGCACACTGCAGAGGCTTGGTAAGGTCTATCCGGATATAGATCTATCCCGAGACTGTCAGGAGATAATAACCGCTGCGGATATTGATGCAGTGGCAGTGGTTACCCCTGTTTCAACGCATTTTGATCTGGCCCGAAAAGTCCTTCAGAACGGAAAGCATCTTTTTGTTGAAAAACCCTTTACGGCAACCATTGCGCAGGCAGAGGAACTTATCGAGTTGGCGGAGAGGAAGAATCTAACAATAATGGTAGACCATACCCTGCTCTTTACAGGGGCTGTCAGGAAGATAAAAGAGTTTATAGATGAAGGTGTTCTTGGTGAACTGTATTATTATGATTCCACAAGAGTGAACTTAGGACTTTTTCAGCATGATGTGAATGTAATCTGGGACCTTGCTCCTCATGATTTTTCCGTAATGAATTATCTCATCAAGGAGAGGCCTGTTGCTATATCCACATGTGGAAAGGCACACTTTAACAATCTGGAAGATATTGCTTATGTTACTGTCTACTTTGCGAATAACATGATCGCTCACTTCAATGTGAACTGGCTGTCCCCTGTTAAGGTGAGATCAACTCTTATAGGCGGTGAGAAAAAGATGCTTGTCTATAATGACATGAGTCCTGATGAGAAGATAAAGGTATACGATAAAGGGGTTGACGTAAAGAACAAACAGGGTGTTTACGACCTGCTGGTCAGTTACCGCTCTGGTGATATGTGGGCTCCAAGGGTACATCAGACAGAAGCCCTCCGGGTAGAATCAGAGTATTTTGTTGATTGTATCCAGGATGACAAGATCCCGATTAATGATGGTCATGCCGGCCTGAGAGTTGTCAGGATACTCGAGGCATGTAATGAATCCCTGAAAAATAACGGCAGGATGGTGAACCTGTGAAGGGTCTTCTTTATATTGATAAATATAGCACCTGCGGTCTCTGCCACAAAGTAGTTTAAATGAAATACCAATCCATAGCAGATGATGTTCAATTAGGAAAAGACGTAAAATTATCAAGGTTTATCAACCTTTACGGGTGCTCTATCGGTGACGATACAAAAATCGGCACCTTTGTAGAGATACAGAAAAATGCCGCAATTGGAAAACATTGCAAAATTCAGAGCCATACATTCATATGTGAAGGGGTAGTTATTGAAGACAATGTCTTTGTAGGACACAGCGTTACCTTCATCAATGACAAATATCCCCGTGCCACCAATCCTGACGGAGGACTGCAGACGGAGGATGACTGGAAAGTAGAACCAACACTAATAAAACAGGGTGCAACAATCGGCTCCGGAGCGACCATCCTCTCCAATATAACGATAGGTGAAAACGCCATAATAGGCGCCGGAAGCGTAGTAACCAAAGACGTCCCTCCCAATTCCATAGTAGCCGGAAATCCAGCGAGGGGAGTGAGGAAAGATAAGGCTCATAGGGCATAGCTTGAACTTTCAGGGATAAGATGCAGAACACTTACGCTCTGCTCTCTGCAAATTCCCAAGAGGCAAAAAGAAGTTTTAAGCTTCACGATGCCTTCGAGATAGCCTCAAGATTAAGAAAAGAAGAAAATGTTTTTAGACTTTGAAAAATCGAGAGTAATCTTGAAGTAATCGAGAGGCAAAAAGAAGTTTTAAGCTTCACGATACCCTTGAGATAGCCTCAAGATAGCCTCAAGATTAAGAAAAGGAGAAAATGTTTTTAGACTTTGAAAAATCGGGAGTAATCTTGAAGTAATCGAGAGGCAAAAAGAAGTTTTAAGCTTCACGATGCCTTCGAGATAACCTCAAGATTAAGAAACAGAGAGAAAGAAAATGTTTAGTTTTTTTTAGAATCGTGAGAAATCTTGAGGTAATCGAGAGGCAAAAAGAAGTTTTAAGCTTCACGATGCCTTCGAGATAGCCTCAAGATAAGAAATAAAAGAAGATGTTTTAGTTTTTAAAATCGGGATGTGATCTCGAAGTAATCGTGAAGCTGAAAGAAGTCTTTTAGTTGTATGATGAGCTTATGATAAAAAGAAATTTGATTAAGGGCAATAATAAATATCAGCATAAAGAGTTAACAGAAAAAATCATTAAATGTGTTTTTGAAGTTCATAATATTTTGGGAAGTGGTTTTTTAGAGAAAGTTTATGAAAATGCACTTGTTGAAGAGTTGCAAGAGAATGGTTTGAAAGCAATATCACAAATGCCAATAAGTGTACTGTATAAAGGAAAGAATGTAGGTGAATACACAGCTGACATTGTGGTTGAAGATAAAATAATTATAGAAATCAAGGCAGTAGAAAAGATAATCGATATTCATGAATTGCAAATAAAGAATTATTTAAAAGCAACCGGGTTAGAAGTTGGGTTATTGATTAATTTTGGCAAAAATGTAGAAGTTAAAAGAAAATATGTGAAAAATCTTGAAGTAATCGAGAAGCAAAAAAGGACTCTGTAGCCTCACGATGCCTTCACGATGTCTTCACGATAAGAAATATAAAGAAGATATTTTAGTTTTTACAGATCGTGAGTAATCTTGAGGTAATCGTGAAGCTAAGAAAAAATCTGTAGCTTCTTGATGCTTTTCAAAAAATTAAAAGAGAATGTGATTTAGTTTTATCGTGAGAAAACTCGAAGTAATCGCGAAGCTAAAAGAAGTTTTTGAGCCTCACGATGCCTTCAAGATAACCACAAGATAAGAAAGAGAAAGAAGATATTTTTAGTTTTTAAAAATCGTGAGGTAATCTTGAAGAAATCGCGAGGCTAAAAAAAGTCTGTATCCCCGGAACTCCTTAACTCTAATAAAACCATGCCAAATAACAAAATACCTTTTTTAGACCTTATCACCCCCCACTCGGAATTAGAGGACGAGCTGATATCAGTCTTTCGTGATGCCCTGAGATCCGGAAGATTCGTTGGTGGTCCGGTGGTGGAGGAGTTTGAAGAGGAGTTTGCCCGGTATTGTGATACAAAACATTGTGTTGGGGTGAGCAGTGGTACCGATGCCCTCAGATTTGCATTGATTGCTGCCGGCATCAGAGAGGGAGATACGGTGATTACAGTTCCAAATACCTTTATTGCAACCACCGAGGCAATAACCCAGGCAGGTGCAAAGGTGGCCTTTGTGGATATCGACCCTGAAACATATAATATTGATGTCAACAAGCTGGACGATTACCTGAAAAAAAGCCATGCGCTTGACTCCGGACGTTCTGCCTGTGTGCCCAGGGCTGTAATCCCGGTTCATCTCTATGGACAGATAGCTGATATGGATTCAATCATGGAAATCGCTCAGAAATATGACCTGGTCGTCATTGAAGATGCCTGCCAGGCCCATGGGGCTGAGTATTTCTCACAGAAAGGGGACTGCTGGAGAAAGGCAGGCTCCATAGGTCGGGCTGCTGCCTTCAGCTTTTATCCAGGGAAAAATCTCGGCGCCTGCGGAGAGGGTGGGGCGGTTACGACAAATGACGATGATGTTGCCCAAAAGATCCGTATGCTCCGTGACCATGGTCAGGCAAAAAAATATATACACGGGATGGAAGGGTACAATGGAAGGCTTGACGCCATACAGGCTGGCATTTTAAAGAGCAAACTTAAAAAACTTCCTGAATGGTCTGAAAAGCGTCGCCAAAATGCATACTTTTATAACGAACTTCTTTGCAATCTGGATGGTCTTGTCACACCGTATGAACCTCGATGGGTAAAGTCTGTCTATCATCTCTTTGTAATCAGAACACAAAAAAGAGAAGCACTCCAGGAGTTTCTTGCCGAAAAGAACATTTCCACAGGACTTCACTACCCAATACCACTCCATCTCCAGGAGGCATATAAACATCTGGGATATAAAGAAGGAGATTTCCCTGTATCCGAGGAAATTGCAGGAGAAATACTCTCCTTACCCATGTATCCCGATCTTGCAGACGACCAACAGAGACAGGTAGCGGAAACGATCAAGAGTTTTATCCAGACCTATTAGTCCGCAGATTACACAGATTACGCAGATTTTCAAGAGAAACCCTTACAGACTACCAACAGAGATAGGTGGCGGAAAGAATCAGAGAATTTACCCTGACTATTAATTTGCATAAAAGACTCCGTCAGCTTTTATATTTAAAGAGAAAAAATCTGAGAAATCTGCGTAATCTGCGGAAAAACTTCTTAATGCTGTATGTCTTCAAGAGAGAAAATCTGCGTAAATCTGCGTAATCTGCGGAAAAAAACTCTTAGTCTTTTAATATCTGAAGAGGAAAAAATCTGAGTAATCTGAGCAATCTGCGGAAAGAATTTTTAGTGACTCGAATTTCAGAGAAAGATCCCCAAACATATAAAGCTATCGGAGCTGCTATAGAAGTGCATTGAGAATTAGGTCCCGGTTTTCTTGAGGCTGTCTATCAAGAGGCATTAAGCATTGAGTTTTCTTCCAGGAAGATACCTTTTAAGAAAGAAGTAGATTTACCCGTCTATTACAAAGAAACGGTTCTTTCAATAAGTTACAGAGCCGACTTTTTATGCTATGAGAGTGTAATTGTGGAGTTGAAAGCAATAAACCGACTTAGCGGAACAGAAGAGTCCCAAATCATAAACTATCTTAAAGCCACAGGGGTGGAAACCGGTCTTCTTCTTAATTTCGGAACGAGCAGTCTGGAGTATAAGCGTTATATATTTAAAGACAAGAAATCCTGGTAGTCCGCAGATTGCTCAGATTTCAAAGAAAGACTCCATACAGACTACAAGCAGAAACAGATCATAAAAATAATCAAGAAGGTTGCCCAGACCTATAGTCTTCGTAAAAACTTCTTAACCTTTTATATTTACAGAGAGAAGAAATCTGCGAAAATCTGTGTAATCTGCGGAGAAAAAGTCTTAGTTCTTTGTATGTAAAGAGAGAAAATCTGTGGAAGAAAATTCTTCGTGCCTCTGAATTTAAAGATCATAAATCCCATTAATTACAACAACTGGGATGAACTGCTGCTTTCAACTAACGATTACTCTTTCTTCCATACGTCACACTGGGCAAGGGTTCTTCACGAATCCTATGGATACAGGCCGCTCTATTTCAGCGTTATTAACAACGGAAGTTTACGATTCTCACTTCCGCTTATGGAGATAAAGAGTCGATTGACCGGCAAGAGGGGCGTATCCCTTCCCTTTACCGATTATTGTGACCCGATTGTTAACGAAGATATTCATTTTCAGGATATGATTGACTATGCAATAGAATATGGAGAACATGCTGGCTGGAAGTATATTGAAATACGCAGTCTCAGAAATATATCTGAAAACATTTTGCCCTCGTTGGAATATTACGGTCATACCCTGGAGCTTTCAAAAGATGAAGACCTTATCTATTCACAACTCAGGAGCAGCACGCGGAGAAATATAAAAAAGGCAGCAAGAGATGGCGTGGAAATTCAGATGGGTAATTCTCCTGAGTCAATGAGGGAATTTTACCGTCTGAATTGCACGACGAGAAAGATGCACGGTATACCTCCACAGCCCTGGAATTTTTTCAGAAATATATATGATCATGTTATTTCCGAAAATCATGGAAACGTGATATTGGCCTCGTATAAAGGAGTTACAATTGCAGGAGCCGTATATTTTCATTTCGGCAAAAAAGTGATTTTCAAGTACGGCGCTTCAGATAAAAGATATCACCACCTCAGGCCGAATAATCTTGTCATGTGGGAAGCGATAAAGGAGTACTGCAACAGAGGCTATAAGACATTCTGCCTTGGAAGAACTGAATCGGAGAACCAGGGTCTCAGGCAATTCAAGAATGGATGGGGTGCATCAGAGAAGATTATCAAGTATTACAGGTATGATTTCAGGAGAAATCGTTTTCTAAACGGCAATTCTCATGTGTCGGGGTTTCACAATAAGGTATTTAACAGGATGCCGGTTCCTATGCTAAAGATGATAGGTTCCGCTCTGTACAAACATATGGGGTGAAGGGGCAGAGCGATAACTGACAAGACAAGGAAAGGGCGCATAGAGCATGGCGCAGAGCGTTAACTGACAAGACAAAGGATAAGGCGCATATGTGGGCATCGTCACATGGCGCTCTGCCTTAACGCCTTGCTTTTTACGCTATGCGCTATGCGTCTTTCCCCCCTGCGCTTTGTCCTTAACTCTATGCCCTATGCCCTATGCTCTATGCGCTTTTGTCCTCCCTGTGCCATGCTTTCAGAATTTAAAACAAAAACCTTTATCCATGGAGTTGATGGCTGATGATATCCATGTTTGGTCTGTTTCCCTGGATCAATTAGCGTCACGCGTTCAGACACTATCACAGACTCTCTCTCCGGACGAACTCATGAGGGCTGAACGATTTCATTTTGAAAGAGACAGGAATCGTTACATTATTGGTCGGGGGGTACTGAGGACGATTATCGGTTACTATTCAGGCGTTGAAGCAGGTAAATTGCAGTTTCGTTACGGAAGATATGGGAAGCCTGCCCTCGCTGATACGTTTGGAAAGGAAGCGATTTGTTTTAATTTATCTCACTCACAAGGGCTTTCACTTTATGCGTTTACTCGTGACCGCGAAATAGGTATAGATATTGAACATATTCGTGACATTCCTGAGATGGAACATATCGTTGAAGGTTTTTTCTCCGAAAGGGAAAAGGTTGTGTTTCGTGCCCTGCCGGAGAGTAAGAGAAAAGAAGCTTTTTTTCATTGTTGGACACGC
>VAOU01015574.1_pt1 | contig 10160 bp, 8 predicted proteins | sample 3393871 | NCBI WGS metagenome assembly VAOU01 (sample SAMN08290440, study PRJNA428436) | hydrothermal vent metagenome | isolation source: Deep-sea hydrothermal vent chimney | place: Atlantic Ocean: South-mid Altantic Ridge | depth 1820 m m
ATAATTAACACATCATAATTGGAGGGTAGTTATGTGGTTTGTTTATATAATTAAAAGTACTTCTAAAAAATATACCTATATCGGTTCAACAAATAACATCGAAAGAAGACTCTCTGAACATAATCAAGGACTTGTCAAATCCACCAAACCTTATACACCATTTAAATTATCTGCATACATAGCTGTTCAAACCGAGTCAAAAGCGAGGCAACTTGAAAAGTATTTTAAGACCGGCTCGGGGAAAGCTGTTTTGAATAAAAGAATTTTATCAGACGAAGTTCGGTGAAACCGAACGTAGTCTGGCCACCCTCTCCGCAAAAATAAAATTATATTTTAATTAAATATATTTTTATTTTGTACCCTAATATGATAAAGCCTAAGCTAAAAATTTCCTTATACTTTTTTATTCTAATATTTACCTTAACTATTTCAAATACTTTTTCTCAATCCCTCAAGTCTGAAATTGATTCTGTAAATAATATGCCATATCACAGGATTGTTTCTAATCTTCAAACTAATATGAAGATATTTAAGGAAAACCTTAAGAAGGCTGAAATAATCAACTACAAATACGGAATTGCTAAAACTTTGATGAACTTAAGTCTTGTTTATTACCTCAAAGGTAATTACGATGAAAATACAAAATATGTTCTGCGTGCAATTAAGATTTTTGAGGAATCAAATTTCTTAAAAGATCTTGCAGAAAGTTACGGTGTATTCGGCTTTCAGCTTAAAAGACGCAATATTACAAAAGCAAAAAAATATATGCAGATGGGTATTAATATTGCCGAGAAATATAATCTTCTTCTTCCTTTATCAACATTATATGATAACTACGGTGTTGTATTAGTAATAGCTAATTCAATTGACAGTGCTATTTACTTTTATGACAAAAGCCTGCAGATAAATCATGCTTTAAATAATTTGGTTGGAATTCCTTTCAATTTGAATCACTTGGCGGATGTCAATACTTTAAAAGGAAATTATAAAACAGCTTTAAAATATTTGAAACAATCCGATAAGTATAGAGCTAAAGAAGAGGGTGATTACGGGAGAGCTGAAAATCTTGTCTTGTATGCAGACTTATATTACTCCATGGGTAATTACGAGTTTGCATTTAAAAAGTATAACGAAGGCTTAACCCTTGCAAAAAAAATCAGCAACAATTATATGATTAGTTACTGTTATGATTATTTGACTAAGATATCTGTGAAAACAAAAAATTATAAAGAAGCGTATGAATATTTTAAACTATTTAGTGCATATAAAGACAGCCTAATTAATGTTGAAACAAATTCAAAGATTGCGCAATTAGAAATCGATTACGAAACCGAAAAGAAAGACAAACAAATTGTACAGAACATGTTACAGATACGTAAAAGGAACAGCCAGCTTATCGCAGCAAGCGGGCTAATAATATTTTTAATACTTCTTTCTTATTTGGTTTATCGTATCCAAAAGTTAAAAAGAGAACGTGTTAAAAGGGAATTTGTATTAAATAACAAATTGAAACAAGCCGAATACGAAAAAAAAATAATAGATGAAAAGTTAAGAGTATCCAGGGACTTACACGATAACATCGGTTCAAATTTAACTTTCTTAATAAGTTCAATGGATAATCTTTCTTACTCCGGCAAATATTCAAATATTAAAGATAAGCTTAATAATTTGAGCAGTTACGGAAGAGAAACATTAAGCGAGTTACGTAATACTATTTGGGCTATGAAAACGGAAGGCGGTAATATTAAAAAGCTCGTTTTAAAAATAACCGAATTGAAGCAAAACCTGGGTAATCAAATAAGTGATATTAATATAGAATTGGATGATGAGATACAAAATGATTTTGCTTTATCTTCAAGTCAAATGTTAAACATATACAGAATTGTACAGGAAGCTGTTCAAAATATTGTAAAATATGCTGAAGCATCCTTAATTAAAATATCATTTAAAGAAATCCCTACCGGATTTGTCGTTACAATTGAAGACGACGGAATAGGATTTGATCTGAATGCTGCAAAAGATGGAAATGGATTAGATAATATGTGTTTCAGATGTAAAGAATCGGGCGGGCAATTTAAAATAAACAGCTCGAATAAGGGAACGATTATATCCTGCATCTTTAACACAAAATAGGGCATTTGACCTATTGCATCAATTTAATAACAAACCTATTTTATTTTTATAAAATTATGAAGATAAAAGTATCAATAGCTGAAGATAATCCTGCACTGGCAAAATCGATTAAAGAAAAGATAGAGCTTTTTAATAATGATATTAAATATAAATTTGCTGCAGTAAACGGGATTGATCTCCTTGGTCAACTTACTCACGACCATAATGTAGACTGTATATTAATGGATATTGAAATGCCGAAAATGGACGGGATAAAAGCTACGGAATTGATCAAACAAAAATACCCCCAAATTAAAATTATAATGTTAACGGTTTTTGATGATGAAGATAAAATCTTCAGATCAATCCAAGCAGGTGCGAACGGTTATTTACTGAAAGATGAAACTCCTGATAAAATTTATGAGGGAATAAAAATGATAATGGAAGGGGGAGCACCTATGTCACCGACAATTGCAACTAAATCGTTGCAGCTTTTGCGAAACTCTTTACAATTAAATACTGAGGCGGAAAATGTGAATTTTCCTATTTCGAGTAGGGAAAAAGATATTTTGGAACAATTAAGTAAAGGGCTTACCTACAAACAAATTGCTGATAACTTGAATATCTCACCTTCAACTGTAAGAAAACATATCGAAAATATTTATAAAAAACTCCAAGTACATAACAAACTACAGGCAGTTCAAAAAGCCAAAAAACATAATATTATTTAACAAATAATGTGAACTCGGAATTTAAATTTCAACCTTTAAAAATATATCATTTGTCCTTTTGAGCTATTTCGTACGGTTCAATACTTTATATAATAATAATTTATATGGATATCCTCATACATATTAAATGACTATAAACGAGAAATTAAGAATTATTTATACTTTTACTTAATTTCTTATTTTTATATCATTAGTCCTAAATCCTTAATTATCAATTGATTATAGTTGCTTTTCTTAAAAATAATATTAAATTTCAGTTATTAAACTTTATAATTATAAAGGTTTGATGCGGAGGGCTTTCTTCTAAAATTTTTTTAAGAAGAATGTAGGAGAGAGAGAATGTCAATATTTTTAATAATACTTGGAATTTTACTTCTTTTGTTTTTGATTGATTTTGTCATGTACAAATTTTTCAAAGCATCCGGTGTATTACGCTTCCTAATTATTACAGGTTTAATATTACTGTTACTCGGAGTTTATTCATTACCATATATTGCAATTAGTGGTACAGTAATACTTATAACATTAGGAATAATTTTACTTGCGAGTTTTATTCTATTTCTACTTAGTAAATTTATAACACCCGGAGTAGTAAAAGCTCTTGTTGTATTAAGCGTTGTAGTTTTGCTTCTTAGTATTTTCTTAGTTTCATTTACAACATTTAAAACCGACAAGGAAAATGCTAAACAAATAGTGAGAACCAAAAGCACTGATAAATTATTTGTTTCGGTAAATGACTTGGGTTTTAATCCCGGATATTCTATGAAAGAATTAGACAGCTTAACAGCTCAAGCAAACAAAAGTTTCGTCTATGGGAAAGATATTTCCCCAAGTGATTTAGTGATTACCAAAAAATCGAGACGGATCGGTAGTTAATACTAAGAATTTAAACAACTTTTTTTTTAAGTCTGAAGTGTAACTTCAGACTTTTTTTTTATTTTTATGTGAACTTACTCCATAATATGTTATTGCTTCAATGAACGAATATAAAACACATTTAATAAAAACGATGAAATTAGCTTACCCTGTCATAATAGGTCAGTTGGGTTTTATACTTATGGGAGTAGTTGACAGCATTATGGTGGGGGAATTAGGTGCAACTTCCTTAGCCGCTGCTTCCGTTGCAAACGGTTTATTTATTTTCATATTTGTGATAGGGATAGGTGTTTCCTTTGCTATAACTCCATTGGTGGCAATAGCCGTAGGTGCAAAAAAATACGATGATTGTGGCATTATTTTCAGGCAGGCTTTGTTGGTAGATATGGTCTTGGGTGTAATGCTACTTGTTATGGCTTATGTCGGTGCAGATTTTATTCAATATTTAAATCAACCGGAAGGTGTAGCTGGGTTGGCAACATCTTACGGTAAATTGCTTGGATACTCTATTGTTCCTGCGATGTTATTCCAAACCTATAAACAATTTATAGAAGGTCTTTCAGTGATGAGACCCGCTATGGTGATTGTTTTACTTGCAAATATTATAAACGCTTTTATAAACTGGCTGCTTATTTATGGAAACCTTGGGTTTCCGGCTTTGGGGTTAGACGGTGCAGGATGGGCAACATTTACTTCCAGATTGTTTATGGCTTTTGTTTTGGTGTGGTATGTTATGAAATCCAACCGTTTTAAACAATTTGATGTTACTCTTCATTTTAAGTCTATTAATATTAAAATGATAAAGAAGCTTCTCGGATTAGGTTTGCCGAGTGCCGTGCAATATGTTTTTGAGGTGGGTGCTTTTTTCTTTGCAGTAATAATGGTGGGGTGGTTGGGAACAAAGCAATTAGCTGCACATCAAATAGCTTTAAACCTTGCATCAATTTCTTTTATGGCTGCTTTGGGTGTCTCAGCAGCGGGAGGGATAAGAGTGGCAAATGAAGTAGGGAAGCAAAATATTGCAGAAGTTAGGAGAGCCGGTTTTTCCGCAATTATTTTGGGCGGTTCAATAATGGCGTGCTTTGGAATTGTTTTTATCACCCTTAGAAATTTTTTACCGACACTCTATATCGATGATGCAAGCGTTGTAAGTATAGCCTCAACTTTATTAATTATTGCATCTATATTTCAAATCGCAGACGGTGTTCAGGCTGTAGGGATAGGAGTCTTAAGAGGGCTGACAGATGTTAAATGGCCGACGTTAATTACTTTCATTGCCTATTGGGTTTTGGGTCTTCCATCTGCGTACCTATTTGGGTTCATTCTAAAATTTAACGTGCAGGGTGTATGGATCGGGTTACTAATTGGTTTACTTTCATCTGCAATAATGCTTACAACACGTTTTAACAAAAAGAGCAAACATCTGATTAAAGTGTAAGTAGTTATTCAGGAATAGTGCGTTTGCCACCTCTTTTATTCTGTGAGTCCTTATCCCAACAATTATGCGAACCCTTTGATTAAGTCTAAAATTATTCTCCTTCATTTTTGTCTTTAAATTTTGCACAGCGTTTTGCGGCTATGGTGCGTGCTGCTTTTTGCTATATAGCCTGTGCCATTTTATCGCCTATAAATCAAGTTAATTTCTGATAATTCGTAACCGCTGGGGAATGATCAACTAACTTTTCTAATTACAAACAATTATTTATATTGTTCATCATACAATTCATTACTTGCAATTATTATTACCGATAAATTTTATGGCAAAGAATATCCGCATATTATTTCTTAATAATTCCCATCTTCTTGGAATGCTATTAGATGAAAATGAAGAGCACGATGTGGATTGGAAAGAATTTCTTCGCCGTTTTTCAAATTTAATATTAAAAGTAATCTGGCAATTAGAAAAAGATAAAGACGAAGTAATGAATAAATATCTTGTAGTTTGTACAAAACTTGCAGAGAATAAATTTTCTATCTTAAGAAAATATATAGAAAACCACACACAGAAAAGTCCAAAATTTACTACATGGCTGGTTGTTGTTGTAAGAAATATATGTATTGACGAACATAGGGCAATGCACGGTCGGAAAAGATTTCCAAAAGCCTTATTAGCCTTATCCGAATTAGACAGAAAAGTGTTTGAACTTTATTTTTGGAAAGGATATAGTGAAGAAGAAATAGGCAATATCATTAACAAGAACGATAAAACAATTTTAATATCCGAATCAATTGCACTAATAGAAAAATCTTTAAAGCGTTCACGGGATTACATATATAATAATAATTCTCCGGTTAAAACAATCCGCTATGATGATGAAAAATTATATGCTGAATATGAAGAACGAAATGATTCTAACGAGTCGGAAAAATTATTGGAAAAATGGCTTTCGGAATTGAATGAAACAGAAAGATTAATAATCAGGTTGAAATTTTGGGAAGACCTTAGCGTTAAAGAGATAGCCGGAATTCTTAAAACACTTTCCGAACAAAAGATTTATTCAATAATAAGGAAGGCATTTGAAACTTTAAGAGAAAAAAAATGTTGAATTATAAAAAAATATTTTAAAATGTCCGTATAATATAAATAACAGATAAAAAAAATAAATTAGATATGCACACAGACGATAAAATAATTATTCTATTTCTTGAAAATAAATTAACTGAAAAAGAGCGCATTGAAGTTCAAAAACATTTGGCTGATTGTGCTGCTTGTACTGAAAAATTAGCAGATATTTACCGGTTGGAAAGTGGGATTAAAAAAGCTCGAGTTCCTAAAATAAGTAAAGAACTAAAAAAGAAAGTAGAAGAAATTGTAAGTAAAGACAGCAACATAACCACCAAAAAAATCAGGTCTAATTCATCTATACTAAAATTAGCACTTACCGGAGTTTTTACAGTAATTATAATCACTGTTTATTTCTTCTTCTTTAATTATAATAACAGCCCGTCTAAATTTAGGGATTTAAATAAAATTGAAAATTCAATTATTATCCAACCTAAAAATGAAGCATTATTAACACCTGATGAGCTTAATTTTAAATGGAAAAAAGTTAAAAAATCTGTAGCCTACAACTTTATATTGTATAAAGATAACGGTAAATTGTTGTGGGAAAAGCAATCGAAGAAAAATTCTTTAATGTTACCTTCTTCTTTAAAAATGGAGATTGACAAAAAGTATTTATGGAGGGTTGAAATTATTTTCCCCGATAATTCGAAGAAACGCTCTAAACTTTATGTTTTCACTTATAAAAAACAATAAAAAAATATTATCATTTTTATTCCTTTCTCTAATAATCACAACTGTTTCAATACTTTCATTCCATAAATCTTTTGAAGAAAGATTTTTAGAAGCTGAACAATTAGCAGATAACTGGCAGTTACAAAAATCTAATCTAATTTTAGAAACATTATTAAAAGACAATCCGAATGATGTTGAATTAAACGAGTTGTACGGCAGCGTTTTATTAAAAATGGGTGAGTTGTATAAATCAAGAGAAGTTTATTTAAAACTTATATCACAAACGAATTCTAATAATATAAAGAACAAATTTAATTTAGCGTTTACCTATTTTTATTTAAACCAACTTGACTCTGCCGGAATTGCTTTAAACGAAATCACAACAAATACTAATCCGATAAATAATCCAATATTATTTTCCCAAATATTAAATCTTAAAGGATTGATGGAATTTAATATTGGCAAATATGGATTAGCGAGAAATTATCAGCAAAAAAGTTTGGACCTGGCAAAAAAGCATAATGCAATAAATGAACAGGCAAATGCCTTAAGACAGTTGGGCGTGTTGGATTGGTACAGCGGTAAATTAGATTCGGTGATTGATAAATATTATAAACCGGCTTTGGTTTTATACAGGCTAAGTGGTGACAAAAAAGGTGAAGCAACTACACTTAGTAATATTGGGCTTATATATTGGAATTATGACAATTGGTTTGAAGATCTTAAATACCAATTAAAGGCATTTCAAATTAGAAAAGAAATAAATGACCGGATTGGACTTGCCGACAGCTACTATTTTTTAACATACGATTTACCTGAAAACAAAAATGGATATAAATTTGCTTATTCCTATAGTCAAAAAAGTTATAAACTCAGTTCAAAAATAGGCTATGCTTGGGGTAAAGAAATAGCTTCAAGAAGCTTAGTAGGCTTAAGAACTAAGTCTATTGTAAACTTAACAGAAATAAAAGAAGATAGTGTCTTTAATTATTCAGTTGAAAATAGAATAAATAATATTTGGATAAAAGCTATTAGTTCTTATGAAAAAAAAGAATTTAAAACATCTGCAATATTATTTAGAAAAAGCTTTGAGCTTAGTGAATTAAACAAAATATATGTTGGCATTGAAAATTCAATGATTATTTATTCGGATGTTTTAATGCAATTAGGCAGGTTTAAAGAAGCCCAAAAAAATATTGAAGAAGCTATGAAGATTACTCTTTCTTTAAATAGACCGAACGGCTATGCCGAATCCTTATATGTATTGGCAAAACTTAAATCAATGGAAAACAAAAAGGAAGAAGCTCTGAAAATATTCCCCAAGCTGATAGGATTTTATGATTCACTTTACGTAAGTGATCTAAAGAGTGTAAATCCTTCATTAGCTTATGAATCCGCACTAAGAAGTACGCACAAAATGCGTTCTAAAATTTACAATGATTATATCAAAACTCTAATTCAATTGAAGAAATACCCGGCTGCTTTTGATGTAATGGAAAAGGAAAGGTCTCTTCCGTTGTGGGATAGTGAAAATGATTCCGGTAAAAACGGAAAGAGTTATACATTCTCACAGATTGTTAAAATAATTGAAAACATTGACAATAAAAGTAATTTGTATGATAAAAAAACAGAAGCTCTATTAGACAGTATTTATAATAAACTTCTATTAAAGAAAGAAATAAATACTAAAGCATATTCAAATTATTCCAACAAGATAAAATATAAATTAAATGATGTAATGAAAGTACTTCTAAATAATGAAGTTCTGTTGGAATATTTTGTAAATGACAATAATGTTTATGTGTTTGTAGTCAGGCACGATAAATTTAAAGTTATAAAACTTGAAATTGAATCAAATGAATTGGCTGCAGCTATTGATGTTTTTGATGAAGCTATTTTGTCGGGCAAAAACTCGCCTTCAAATAATTTATGGGAAAGTCCTTCCAAGTATTTATATAATGTGTTGATAGAACCTTTAAGGGAAAAATCGTTGTTAAACGATACGGATAATTTAATAATTGCAGCTCATCAATTTATTAATTTCATTCCTTTTTCTTCACTTTTAGATTCTAATAATAAATTTTTGACAGAGGAATATATATTGTCCTATATTCCATCGGCTAACTATTTGGTGGATAAAAAAAATAAAAAGCACGATAGGATTAAAAATATTTTGGCATTTGCACCTGATATGAATTCTCTGCCTTATACTGAAAAAGAAATAGATGCTATTGATGAAACTGAATTTAATTCCGTTAAATTACTGAAAGAAGAAAATGCAACTGCTGAAAAATTATTTTCGCTTGCCGATAAATATGATTTGATCCACATAGCTTCGCACGGAAAAATAAACCCGGAAAATCCTCTTCGGTCATATTTAAAATTTTCAGAGCGGAATGTTAAATTAAACGAAATTTTGTTTTTGAAATTAAAAGCGAAATTGATTTTAATTACTGCGTGTGAGACCGGGCTAAGCGAGAGTAAATTTGAAGTTTACCCAAGCGGACCCGATATTATAAGCTTTCCCCGGGCATTTATAACTGCAGGTGCTTCATCTGTAATTTCACCGCTTTGGCTCGTAGAGGATAAATCTACTTCAGAATTAATAACTCTTTTCTATAAATATCTTTTAATATATAGAGATAAAAACATACCTAATATTTATGCCCTGGCATTAAATTCTGCACAAAGAGAATTTGTATCTGTAAGTAGAAAAACAAAAATCAAAAATCATCCGTTTTATTGGGCGGGTTTTTATCTGATGGGATACAATAATTAATCATCTGTTAAGGAAATAATATTTATTTCCGTAGGGGCCGGATACATCCGCCGCCTTACTAAAATGTAGAGCGAATCTCCTGATTCGTTTGTTTTATTAGCATTATTTACATTTCTACAGGCAAGCGAAACGGAGTTTCGCTCTACAGAAAATAGAAGTTGTGGTTATATTATAATTGTCTCATACTTCAAAAAAAATCTAAAGTGTAGAGCGAATCTCCTGATTCGCTAGTTTTTATTAGCATTATTTACATTTCTACAGACAAGCGAAACGGAGTTTCGCTCTACAAAAAATAGCAATCGTGGTTGTTCAATAATTGTCTCTCTAATAAACTGCAAAATAAAAAACATGTTTCTTGTAAAAAAAATCCAATCTAAAATAATTTTTTCAAAAAAAAACAAAAAAAATCTCCGGTTTGTCCGTG
>VAOU01058839.1_pt1 | contig 10146 bp, 8 predicted proteins | sample 3393871 | NCBI WGS metagenome assembly VAOU01 (sample SAMN08290440, study PRJNA428436) | hydrothermal vent metagenome | isolation source: Deep-sea hydrothermal vent chimney | place: Atlantic Ocean: South-mid Altantic Ridge | depth 1820 m m
AATCATAAAAAATAACATTTTCAGCTTTTGGTTTTCTTGCTCGGCAGGCCGGCCGGCAAAATATCCCCGTGGTTTTGACGGCCGTGATAAAAAGACCTTCATAAAAAGAGTCCTTTCTACCTATTGCAGCATATTTTTCCTGAAATGTTAGCTTGCTCACCAAAGATATTCCGCCTGTATTTACCTTGAATTTAACACCACCGATTTTTTGCAGCTACCGAAAAATTGACAACTATATTTGCCCCAAGATGGTGAATCGTGAACGTCTTAAACCCCATTTTAGTGTATCTGGTTTCTGGAAGGGGCGCAGGAAACACACAAGAATAACCCGGTAATCTAATAAGGAAAAAAGAAAACCGAATAACAAAAACCTACACCGGGGTCGCTTCCATGTTGAACAAATTACTAACGGGCAATCTCAGCGTTGCCGTCGTGTCACTCTTCCTGATGGTTGGCTTTCAAACAACTACCGCTAAGGTTTCACTATCTCGGTGATTGTTTCACCGAAAGATGTAGCCGTTGTCACGAAAAAGAGACCCGGGAATTTGATAAAAGCCACCACGCAACCGCAGGTAATATTCTCAGTCCACTGGATAACGTCCTGGCTGAAGTGATAGAAGGTGCGCCTTTGTTACACGGCACATCGCCAGTTGTGCGGGTTAACTCCGATGGTTCATTAAATTCCGCCGCCTGGCCAAATACCGGCATGGGCCGTCAACCCGGATGGCTCAAAAGGGGCCTGCTCAGCGTGTCACTTGAGACATACTTTTTCTGCGGAACAGGCTCGTCACCCGGATAATTGTGGGCGTTGTCATTTAGGCCCGATCACCCACAAAAAGAAATTCATGAAGAGCCAGTGCACGGTATCACCTTCCACATAAAAATTGCCGGTATTAATTCACATATATTATGCGTATAAATTAGCGCCTTAAGTCATCACCGGCAAATTGACCTGGATCAAGGTCTTCAATCTCCCACTTTCTACGGTTTGGACATATTAGTAAATACTAATCTATTAACGGGTAGCAAAGAGAGGCCCTAACCTAAGCTTTTTCCCTAAAAAGCCGATGATAATAAAGTGGTTGATCGTTTTATGGGGCCCCAATTGGGTTACCCGGATAATCGTAGAAAAGAACTGTGTGACGTATGGCAAAGCTGATCGTTCAAACTGGAGAAAATAAGGGCATGCGCTTCCCGGTGCGTGATCAGGTCTTCCTTGGTCGCTCGCGTAAACATACCCAACGACACAAAGAATACATCAACCTGCAAGACGCTGACATCAGCAGAAATCATCTAAAAATCTTCAAACAGGACGAAAACTATTTTATTCAGGATCTCAACTCGTCTAACGGTACATTTCTGAATGAGGAATATCTTACTCCTGGAGACGTCTACCCTCTCCATCACCGAAGTGAAATTCGTATTGGTGGTGCAAATATTTTATTCACTCAAACTGAACCCGCCTATGGCTCCCTGAAAAAAGAATACCTTGAGCCGGCTGATTTTATCGACAACCACTACGCTGGAAACATCGACCTGCAGCTAGTATCACAAGAAGTGCGCGAGCCTGAGGTAAGCATGCTGCTGGACGCCTCGGCACTCATGAAAAACTTGCAGGAAAAGCCTGATGAGCGTGAATCAAAAAACATAGAGTTGATTCGCCGCCTCCAGGCCATTACCAAGGTAAGTATTTCACTTGGAGCCATCAGAGAGCGTGAAGAACTGATGGAGACTATTCTTGATAGTATTTTTGAAATATACCCCACCATTGAACGCGCGTTTATCGTTCTTGCCGGACAAAAAGGCGGGCCACTTATTCCTCTCGCGATTCGTACCCATGACTCCACCGTCCCCCTGAATGAAATTAGCATATCCAGAACCATCGTTGACAAAGTCATCAAGGGCGGGAAATCGTTATTGATAATGGATGCAATGGGCGACGAGCAATATAGCGCCCAGGAATCCATTGCAAACCTTTCGATTCGCAGTGTCATGTGTAGCCCGCTTCTGTTTAAAGGTGAAGTACTTGGCATGCTTCAGGTTGATACGGCGAAAAGCCCTCAATTATTTACCCAGGAAGATCTTGAAGTCTTGACCGGTATTTCAGCTATGATCGCCATCTCGGTAAAAAATTCACAACTCTACGAAGAAATAGAAAACCTGTTTGAAGGATTTGTATCGGCCTCTGTCCAGGCCATCGAAGCACGGGATCCGGTCACCGCGGGTCATTCATTCAGGGTCGCCAAATTTACAGAAAACCTGCTTATCGCCATCGACAGAAATACGTCACCCGAATTAAAAAAAATAAATTTCACTAAAGACCAGTTGCAGGAAATTCGCTACGCCGCCCTGTTACACGATTTTGGAAAAGTAGGCGTCAGGGAAAGCATACTTACAAAAGAGAAAAAGCTGCACCTGCATGAACTGGATCGAGTAAAACAACGTTTCAAATACGCGAGGGCCTGCTTAAAGTTAAAAGGTTATCGTGACCTTGTTGAATCGCACATGACGAACCCGTTAGAATTCGATAAATTTATGGCGCAGCGAGAAAAACTCGAAAAGGATCTTTCAACTGAATCAGAACGACTTGATGAATATATTGCCATGATCATCCGCAGCAACGAGCCTTCCATCAACTACTCTGAGATACCGGACGAACTCGCAGATATTGCAAAATACCAGTTTATTGATCACCAGGGTCATCAGATACAACTGCTCTCAAATTTCGAATTCTCTGCCCTGGAACTGTCGCGCGGCAGCCTGAGTCCAGAAGAACGGCTAGCGATTGAAGCACATGTCAGTCACACCTACATGTTTCTTAATCTGATCCCCTGGACAGGTCACTTGTCCAACGTAGCCGCCATTGCCCATGCACATCACGAAAAACTCGATGGCAGCGGTTACCCGCTTCGTTTAACGGCCGATGATATACCCATTCAATCCAAGATTATGGCCATCGCTGATATCTTTGATGCACTGACCTCGGCAGACCGCCCCTATAAAACCAGCATGTCGGTCGAGGGTGCGCTGCAAACGCTACAAACAGAAGCGAACAATGGAAAGCTGGATAAAAATTTCTTTAGAGTCTTTCTCGAATCAAAAATCTACATTAACTAAGCACTCGCATAAACGCCGACAGGGACCATTGTAGGGTAATCGCCTGGTTGTTCTATAAATTCACGCGCTAAGCGCAAACCCGATTGCAGCAGAAAAAACCAGGCTATGCATAAGGGTCGCCTGACTCGGCACCAGAAGCATCAATCTTCCCGGCTCATTTTTTATATAAATAAAGACTGGCCTGATCTTTGTATTTAGAAAAAGACCTAACATGACAAGCGCTTGAATCTGTAGTAAGAGTAGAAACATCTCCAGGCCAACCGCATCAACAAATAGTGCCAGATTTGCCATTTCTGGGTTAAACAGGATAACGACCACCACTAATACCGTTGCAAATTTCCATATTTTATTTTTCCAGTTCATATTCGTTTTTTTGAGTTATTTCTTATTATTTTTTGGAAAACGGGATGCCAGGCGCATAAAATTTGCCAGGTTCCGCATCAATGCGTGAACGTCTATTGTCTCAAGGTTACATGATTTCCCCTTTTCCTGAGTGATTGAGTATTTGTACTGTTTCATGACTATCTTTACATTCCGTTCTTCAAAATAATTCTGGAACAGAGTGGTTGCCCTGGGTGCCGCAATGCTGTCTAAATCCTGGCCACAGTTTTGTGCAAGCTGATACGTTTTGCCCATTTCAGCGGCAATCCACTCACCGGAGGTAAGTAAAGTTTCTTTCGTCACACTATGCTCTTGTGCATATGCAGGTATGTGCATCATGCATACGAGCAGGATTGCTGTGATTTTACTCATGGCCCATTGCGTATAAGAATCTAATTATCTTACAAACAATTATAGTCGATCCCCGCTTGCCTAACGCCTCGACAAGGCTACCTTATGCTCGCGATTAAATACCCGAGAAAATTCATTAGGTATTATTATCTCCAAACGAGAGTACAACAATACCCAGTCTTTGTTCTGTTTCTACTCTCTGATGGGCTTCTGAAATCTTCTCGTAAGAATATATCTTATCCACTACAGATGTAATTTTACCTTCTTCAATCATGTTCTTTAGCGCGATTAGCTCTTCTTCTTTTTCACCCGCAAAGGCGAACATGGTTTCTTTATCTGTAAATCTTGATGTGAAAACCGATCGTAGCATGTCATATAGGCGAGGGCTTCCTAACAGGTAACGGCTACCTGAGTTTAGAATGCTTATAAAATCCGAGTAAGGGCAATTACGTCGTCCCTGTTCTTCAACCAAATCAGAACTACTACGCTACAATAGCCATTTCGATCAGCTCAACCAATAAATAACTTATCCCCTTCGCTACCCCTCTTGTCCTAACCCGCCTGTAAGGGTTCTAAGTACTTTCTGCGGCCATTTTATTTTAGACAAAAGTAGACTAGAATAGTAGAGAATTCTTATACTATATATAATAATTATGATTAGCGTACGAATATTATTGTCAATGGCTGATTTTAGCTCTCTCGGTGATGTTGAGCTGGTTGATTTAACAACTCACTCTGAAATCCATGAGTTCAAAATTGGAACGATGCTAGATGGGGGGGAATATAAGGCTAAGATAATCTACTTGTTATCTGGCACGCTTGATGTTTCTGACCCGGAGAATAAGTTACAAACCATTCAATCCAATACGCCCCGAGCACAGCACCCTGTCTTTCGGTTACGTCTACCCGGATATAAAGCTATATGCAGAAATGAATGTACCGCCCTCTTCATCGATGAAAAGATCTACGATAAATATATCGGCGCTGCATGGGATGGAGGAAATAGTACGATTAATCTCACTAACATACGCGATGAAGTGCCAAAAAATACCAACGAAAAACTTATCGCTGAGATAGAACAAAAATTCCTACATGATAAGGTAACATTACCAAGCCTCCCTGAAATGGCGCTTCATATACAAAGTGCATTGTCAGAAGAAGACCTAAGTATTAGTAAATTATCGGGCATTCTTCAGTCTGACCCAGCCATTACGACTCGAATTCTGAAAGTATCAAACAGCGCTATTTTTGGAAACAACCAAAATATAACCAGCATAAAAAAAGCGATCGCTCAAATTGGGCTGGATGCCGTTCGCGCTATCGTGATCAGTGTTGTGCTAAGAGACTTATTCAAACCAGAATCTGCTTTAATTAAGAAAACCATGGCGCGTTATTATGAAAATAGTATACGTATCGGTGTTATTTCCTACGTCTTAGCCAGAGGGATTACAGGTTATAACCGCGATCATGCTTTTTTGGCTGGCTTGTTGCACGATATAGGTGTCATTCCATTACTCGTTGTTGCCGATATTCATCCCGAACTATCACATCAGACAGGCCATTTGGACTCTATTATTGAACCGCTCAAAGGTAAAGTCGGAAGCATGTTACTAAAAAAATGGGATTTTGACGAAGGACTTTGTGACGTAGCGGCACATGCTCATGACTGGCAATGGCAGTCAGCGGAAAGTTCGTTCGATTATGTCGGGTTAGTCCAGATCGCACTCATGCATTCCTCACTTGTAGGTGGTGAAAAAATTAAAGGACCGCCATTATGTGATATTCCCGCGTTTAAAAAACTTGGCCTTGATAAAATTAATCCCGTAGAAGATTTACAGAAACTAAAAGAAGTCACTAAGCGCGTAACAGATATGATTAAAATATTATGTCACTAAGCCCAAATAGTGTTACCTATTTTTACTCTGACCCCAAATATTTATTAAAATATTATGCAACTAAGTGCTATTCAGCACCAGACCCCGTATTTGCGCATTTGCCTATAAGGGTCGCCTGACTCGGCACCAGAAGCATCCATCTTCCCGGCTCATTTTTATATAACTAAAATATATTTGGAGGGTATCTAAATAACTGTTCCTAACGGGTATCCACTTCATGCACTGTAGGTCGCCGGACAGATGTGTGTAGGAGCGGTCTCAGACCGCGATAGATTCTAATCGCAGTGTCGTCGGACGGCATCGCGGTCTGAGACCGCTCCACAAAATCAAACCCAAGGTTAATCTAAGGAACCTCTGTTTAATTCATTTATCGTCATTTCGGCGCATACCCTCTATTTCTTTTGAGGAGGGGCACGATGTTCCGGCCAAAACCATGCCAGAATAACGAGTGTTTTCTTATACGAAGTTCAGGTTATTTAGAAAGAATTGCTCTCTGACTCGGTTTTATACAGGTCTGAGATTTTGCTCATGATATTGACTTAGATCAAGTTTATGTTTTTACGTTTGCTGGATCTTTTAAACAATAACTGTACTATGGGTGGGTGATAATATAACTAAAAAAAGGGGGGTATTATATGTCTAACATCACACCCGGCAGTAATTTTTTCGCACACTGCAAAACTACACAACAGTGCAAATCAAATATTTTTTTCAGCATATTCCTGGTGCTTAGTCTGTTGTTACTCAGCGCCTGTAATAATGACAAAAGCTCTGCGGACACGACTGCCCCCGTTATCATACTATCTGGAATAGCATCGGTAAGTCTGCAAGTTAATGGTAGTTATACCGACGCAGGCGCTACCGCGACGGATAATATTGATGGCAACATTACGTCCAGCATTGTTACCGTCAACCCGGTTAATCCCGCTGTAGTCGGTGTCTACACAGTAACCTACAATGTTAGCGATGCCGCAGGCAACGCCGCCACGCAAGTAACACGAACCGTAAACGTAACCGTCACAATCGGGGTGGTCGGGGCCTATTATTCTGCCGCGTCCAACTGGAACGACTACGTTAAAAACGACAACACCACCCGGTTTGATGCCACCAACACCCCGGCCGATGGGGCAGAAACTGGCGACTACTCGGGGCTGATACACGGCGGTGAAATGCTTGCGGTGAATATAGGCGTGACCAATTGTACCGATCAGGTTGGTACAGATTCACTGGGGGTTTTTAATTGGGTATGTGATGACTCAACCGGGAGCGCGCGACTGGTTTCCACCGGGTTGAAAGAAGGCAAGAACCTGTCGGATTTGCTGGACTTTGCGACACCAGGTTGGTTAAACAACTCCGTCACGGTAACGGGAACCGGTTCAGGATTACCCTTTACCACTGTTGCCGCCGCATGGTGGAGTAACCCTGTTACTCTGGCAAACGCCGGTGGTAGCCTTGCTACTGTGGGTAGTGTTTATGTTGTTACCTCGAACCCGGCAGCCGCTTATACCCTGGATGCGAACAAGTTGGCGCTTGTGATCCAGCCCGGTGTTTCGATGTCCGGGGCGGCCTTGGCGGGTGATGTCATCTTTGCATCGACACAAAACTTTTTGTGGCTTGAAGGTGTGATTGATGCCGTGGATGATAACAACGGCTTATCCTGGTCTACGGTTAAATTTTCTGTTCTGCGCAATGTATCTGTGTCGAATGCCTTAAATTACGGGATTATTTTTCAGAGCTCTTCAAGTAACCGGCTGTTGAACATCATCGCCGCAAATAATAAATGGTACGGTGCTTATTTGTCTGCTAGTTCCTCGAACTCCTTGTCGAATATTATCGCCTCTAACAGTGTGGCATCCGGCATTTATATAGGCTCTTCTTCGGGTAACCGCCTGTTGAATATTACCGCTGTTAATAATAGCAATGGCGTTTATCTTGCTAATTCCTCGAACCATTTATTGTTAAACGTTACCACTGCGAATAATAATAGCGACGGAGTTTCTCTTTTTAATCCCTCGAATAATAATGCGTTGTTGAACATAGCATCGGTTAATAACTCTACGGGCGTTTTTCTTTACACTGGCCCTGATAGCAACTTATTGTCGAACATAGTCGCCGCTAATAATGAGGCTTATGGGCTGACGATTTTTGACTCTTCAAACAACATCTTTACTGGCCTTTTAAAAGTAGGGAATAATCCGACTACAGATTGTTTTGTGGGAGGAGGAACGACACTTCCAGGGTTGGTGGATACCACCTGTGCTAATAACGGTGCTTCAGACGCTACGCTAACCACCGGGGTAACACTTGCTGCATCCTTTGTTGGTAAAGTAATGACTGATGATACGGCAAATAGCAGCGATTCCAGCGGAACCGCTCTATACTCTACCGCTCTGGACTGGGTATCATTTGAAAATGTCTACCGTGATTGGAGTGTGGATGGCTCTGCGTTCCCTAACACTGACAATCGCGGGCAGTGGTTAAGTGGCAGTGGTCGTATCTGGGATTGGAGTGCCGCTAATGGCGACACGGGGGATGCGGGTAATCCAGTAATTCAGAGTGTTCTTACTGCACAACTTACTGGTAACGTGGCGAATAGCATTACGCACACATGGTCGGATGCATCAACCGTTACCTTCCTGCGCAATAGTCGGGAAATTATGGGTGATGGCATTGGTAACGACAACGGTTTGTGTGAAACGGATGAGACCTGTTTGTTCACACCGAACATCGGTGCGTATCAAGGACATGGCACGTTGATATCTGCTGGTACCTTTGTTGATGGCGATACGCTAACGGGCATCACCCTGATGAAATACACTACCAACGGGTATTAATAAAAATAAACTCACTTAAAGGCTGCCCCGGATAATACATCGTTGTACTAACCGGGGCCGTCACCTGTTTTATAAGGGTTTGTATTGGGTCGCCCATTATCGAGGTTATTGAGGGGTAATTCAGTATGGGCGCACCAGGAAAAAGTAATGGGCTTGACACCACCGTCGCGTGTTATGCGATTTATAATAACCCTTTTGCTTCTTCATTTGTTAGCTCTTTGCCAACCCATAATATTACCTTTGCAGCTCCTGCACTAACCGCTAACTCTCTAATTGCACGTTCCTCAATTTCAGCTAGACCACCCTCAATTTTTTCAATTGGATGAATTATAGCTACTGGTGATGGAGTGAACCATTTTGATTTATATAAGTTACGGATCCCTTCTTTTAATAATTTCTCGGCATTTGTAAAATTGCCCACAAGTAACCGTTGAGTACTAAATTGTTCAATGGCAACAAGTGTAATTTCTTTATTTGATTCTATATGCTTTATTGTAAATCGATTTTCTTTTATCTTTATATAGATTAATTCTGAAAATAGACTTAGCTTCATTTTATTTTTTACGCATGACGATCAGCTTAACCAGCGGCGCGTCTTTTTGCGCCGTCTGAGTTTAAGCGCTTGTTAGCTGCCTTTACCAATTGATATACACTCATTACAACTGCCCGGTATTTTCGTTGGTTTTTTACCGCCAATATAATAAGTTTTGTTCTGACTATCGGAAAATATTTTTGGTTTTTCTTTTGGATCATAAAACCAAATTCTATCTCCTGCACTCTCGGGAGGAATGTATGGCTTAGAGCCTTCTATAAATATTTGCCAGACAGATACATTAATTTGGTAGCGCCGGGTGTTTTTGGAGAAGCAAACAACTAGACCATCATCACGATATACACAGTCAGAATGATACGGTAGTTTTAACCATGCAATGGCTTCCTCAAGCGTATTGAAGTTTTGCTGTCCTTCTTCTACTACTCCCCTTTTTATTCCTTTATGCTCTTTCCAGTGTAATCCTGGACCGGGAAAATAAGCCCCATAACTACCATACCAACGACTCTTTCTAGGCCAGAGATCTGCGGTTCGGGTGGCACCCTCCCATGTGTAGTTACGAATTAAGCCTTTTCCTGCTTTAACTTGAATTTCTCCATTTGTTGTTTTCGCTCTTATTTCTATGCCGTTTGATATCACCAGTTCATTACTTTGTGGCTCAGACGCAGGGACAGAGGGAAAAGCCCCAGTTAGGAGAAATAGAAGCAGTGTACTTTTTTGGTGTATTGTCATTATTTATTGGCAGCTAATGAGACTGTAGAAAAACCTCGAAAATCTGCTTTTTTGCTGCTTTTCGACACAAGCTCTTTTTCTCGGGTCTGTAAAAATTTTTGATCATGCTTCCATATAAACCTGTATGCGAGATGTTTTTGTATCTTTTTACAAAGCCATCAAAAAAGATATTTTAATCGCTCAGAGCTTCTCTAATAAATAATTTCCAAAGTTAGAGGTTTTTCTACAGCCTCAATGTCTCGCTCACCTGGCGCTTTTGAGCACAGCGAAAAAGCGGTCAGGTGGA
>VAOU01035425.1_pt1 | contig 10122 bp, 8 predicted proteins | sample 3393871 | NCBI WGS metagenome assembly VAOU01 (sample SAMN08290440, study PRJNA428436) | hydrothermal vent metagenome | isolation source: Deep-sea hydrothermal vent chimney | place: Atlantic Ocean: South-mid Altantic Ridge | depth 1820 m m
CCCAGCGATGAAGTTGCCGGCTGCTCGCCAATCCCAGTTGTGCTGCAGTTTTGGACCGATGCTCATTTTCTGGGAGTCCAAAGATAATAGAAACCAGAGCCGATATCGAGCTCTTCGTGCATGCGAAAGTACTCGTGACTGCGCAGCAATTCCGCAACATTGCTGTTTTCATCTTCGATATCGCCGAAGCTCAAAGCATCGGCGATGCAGGCATTGACGCAGGCCGGGGTAGCCTCCGGGTCGATGCCAGGGATCAGGCCATTGGCCAGGCCGAAATCAACACGGTCAACGCAAAAGGTGCATTTTTGGGCCACTGCCCGACGCTCCAAATGCTCTACCCGTTGTTCGTGTTTCATCTGTACCCGGGTGCCATAGGCCCGGTTTGGAATATCCACCCGCTCCCGGGCCTGATAGGGACAGGCTTCAATGCAGTACGCGCAGCCGATACAGGTGTCATAGTTGATGGTGACGATACCATCCGGGCGTTTTTGTGTGGCTGTGGTGGGACAGACATCAGCACAGGGAGCATCCAGGCAATGATTACAGCCAACCGGAATAAAGGCCCGGTGAACATTTGGAAACCTGCCGGTCTCAAAGTCCAGGACCTTACGCCACTGTACCCCGGGAGCTGTGGCATTGGTATGTTTGCATGCGGCGGTACAGGTCTGACAACCGACACAGCGGTTGATATCAGCAACCATAACGTATCGGGTCATGCCTCACCACGCAGTTTGCTGATACTGACCCGTGCCAGGTCCGCACCCGAGCCGCTGGAATCGGTTAAATCCAGCAGCATCGGTACCAGGGAATTCATACTCGGCATGGCAAAATCCCTGGCAAATGGTGTGGCCCAATGATCAAATTGCCCCATCAGCATCACCGTATCCGGACGAATGCCCTGACGGGTGACCACGATGCCGCGGGTAGCACTCAGTGGAGAACGAATTTCCACCCGGTCACCATCCTCCAAGCCCAGTTCGTGGGCTCGGTCCGTATTCATCACCAGGCCGCCATGGGTACGAGTATTTTTTGAAACCTCGTGAATAATCTGGATCGAAGCGTTGCCACCCCAGGCGTATTGCATGCTGCGGGAAGTGATGAGCCAAAACGGATAGTCGTCGATGTTGATCTTGAAATTACGCTCCAGTGCCTGTTCCCAGATGCCCGGAAAATCCATCATGTCCGGTAGTGCGTGGTATTCCTCAAGCTGTTCGTCCCACCAACTGATGCCCCGGGAGTGCAGCCGCCTACCGAGTTGGGTGCCGACACGGGTCAGCTGTTCCTGATAGGGCATCTCATAACGCAGGCCCAGGTCTTCCATGGTAGGGGTCAGGTACCATTTAATGCGTTCAAACGGGATAAAGCGATAGCCGTTTTTGCGATAATAATCGAGCCCCTGGTGTTCCTTACCAGCACTCATTTCTGCACTGGCAGATTGGCAAACGGCTTCCCAGATGGCTTCAACAGTGTGTTCTTTGGTGATATCCAGACTGTGGTCGTAGATATCAGATTTCAGTGAAATACCCACAGCTCCATGATTCAGCGCTTCATTGTAGCTTTCCAACAGCCCGGAACGTTTGGCCAGTTCGGTGGTGATCCAGGTAAAGTCACGGCTATCGCCCTGGGGTTCGGCCACCGGCTGACGTAAGGCAAAACCCTGTACGTCCCAGAATTGCTCGATAAACTTGGTGCCACCCAGTCGGATCAGTTGCAACCCCTCCAGATCGGTACAATCCGGCAGTAGAATGTCGGCCATATGATTGGTTTCATCGGCCGTATAGGCAAAGCAGACCGTGAATGGGAACGTCGCCATGGTCTTGACCACATGGTTGGTGTCCCAGAATGAGATTGCAGGATTCGTGCGATAGACAAACCACAGATCAGGTGGTGTGGCCTGCGGCCAGTTATCCGGCCCTTTGACCTGTTGCATCCAGGCCAGATGCGTCGGCCCCAAGGCCTGACTCCAGGGGGAATTGGCAACCAGTGGTACCAGGGTGCGGTTGGCATTGCGCACATCCGGGCGTGCTAGCCAATGCTCTTCATCCGTGGGATTGAGCGGGTAGTCCATGAAACCATCGGCTGAGGGATGTACGCTCAAATTGCGGTCGGAAGCGGGGCGATTCAAGCGCACCGTTGTGCCCAATGTCCCACCCGGGACTTCCAGTCCACCGACCAAACAAGCCAGCAGGGTTCTGGCCCAGCAGCACTGATAGCCACCCCAGCCATTGTTGACGGTCTTGCCCAGCACCACGGCAACCGGTCGCAAGGGTAGGGTGCGGCCATCAATCACAGTGGTTTCTCCGATGCGGGCATGCTGCAAAAATTCCAGGGCGATGCGGCGGATAATTTTGTTGTCGATATCGCAGACCCTGGAGGCCCACAATGGGGTATAGGGTTTAATATGTTCGAGCAGGTGTTCAAAGGCGGTGGTGACCTTGATATCCTGATGTTCCCAGCGATCCTGATCCGCACCTCTTTCGCTACCACTGACAACAAAATGTCCTTCCAGTGCCAGATCTGTATCTACTGTATCAAAGGGTACGGCTTGCCCGGTTTTCAGGTCATAGACCAGGGGTTTATCGGTTTTTGGATCTCGCAGAAAAAACCCATTTGGGGCCACCAGATAAGGTGAGCCGGTACGTGATTTCAGGAATGGAAGGTCGAGATTCTCACGCTGTTCGTGCAGTAACACGTTCAACAATGCGAACATAAACGCCGGATCGGTCTTTGGTCGAATGGGTACCCACTCGGCGGAAGTGGCGCCGGTCTGGGATAAATGTGGCTCGATTTGTACCCGCTTGATGCCACGGTCACGGGCATCGGCATGTCGTTTGACCCCACAGACGCCACCGGAAGCTTCGATATTCATCCCAAAGGACAGAATATAATCACAGTTCGGCGTATCGGGAGCTACGATGAAGGCACGATGCCAGTATTCACCGTACAGGTGCTCAGAGTGATAGCATTTTACGCCCTGGCCACTGCCAAAGCCGAAGTCGATGGGGGCAATGGCTTTCAAAAAGGCTGGAAATGTGCCCATATAATAGGTTGACGTTCCGCCACCACCGAAACTGGCGGCAATACGGGGATAGCCGGAATCGTCGACCCCACCGCTGGCCTTGATTTCTTTAATCTTTTCGGCAATGGTATCAAGGGCTTCATCCCAACTGATGGGGATAAAGTCTGGATTCTCATCCCGGCCCTTGGTCGGATTGGTCCGCTTCATGGGGCTGAGAATCCGATGTGGATTGTACATTTTCTGAATCAGGCCATAGGCCTTGACGCAGACCTTGCCACCTACCGGTGATACGTCAGCAGCTTCGAAGTTGGGTTGAATCTGCGTTGCCGTGTCATCTTCTACCTGAACATCGAGTAAGTCCGGGCCGGCCACGCACTGGTAACAATAGGTGTGAACCTTTTTCTTTTCAGGCGGGCGATGTGATTCGTGAGTCATTGCCTAGGAGGCATCAGCTTGCGCAGCCTTGGCCCGCAATCGGCTTGCGGTTTTGGCTTTGTCGATCACAAAACGGTTATGACTGCCTCGAGCGATTTCTTCTACGCTGTCTCGAGCGATAAAATCAAAACCGATCTGGCGACGGTTGATTTCAGTGATTGACACCGCTACCTGCACCTGCATACCCAGCAGTGTGGCACCGGTATGATCCAGGACTACCCGGGTGCCGACAGAATCCTCACCCTCATGCAGATGTTCCAGAAGCAGGTCTCGACAGCAATTCTCGATATCCCTGAGTAAGCTGGGGGTCGAATAAACCCTACAATCATCCCCCACAAAGCCAATGGTGCGATCTTTGTCTATAGTAATGTGTGCGGTTTTTTCAAGACCGGTAATCAAGGTTTCTTTCATAGTCCAGTACCTGAGATATCAAAAAATGTATCATTAAAATGTAGTTTATGTGCTCATATAAAACATTAAATAATATATATAATAGTATAATAAATATAATGATATATGTTATTAAATAAATTATTCTTGCACTAATGGTGGATCGGGGTCATCATCCCAGCCGGGTTCTGGCTCGGGATACTGACGCTGTTTTTTCTTTAGAACGTCCGCAAAAACATGTGCATCTTTAGCGATCTCAATTGCGATCCGGGTAACCTCCGGGTCTGCCGTTTCTGTAGCAACATCATTGAAGAAGGTAATGGCTGATTCTTCGACATGAATGGCCAGAGCCAGGACCTGATAGGGCTGCATCAGATAATGGGCTACATGATTATCCTGCGTTTGCAGATTGACTGCGTCGTCCCAATTGTAATTCCACGGTTTGATATGTGGCAGCTTCAGACCCGCGCTGAGTTGCTTGACGATCGCACTGCGCTGGCTCTGCTTTTCTGTCAACCAGATGAATAATTTTGTCGCCTCCGGGTTATTGGCGACTTCCATTTGATCAGCGTACATTTCGTAGCGCTCGACCATTTCGTCAAGCATAATCGTTGCCTGGGCCAATAGCCCGGCTTTGCTGTTGATTCCAGGAGCTTGCCATTGTGTGTCGCTCATAGCTCAAAATCCTTTTCAATACTGGATAAATCATCAATCACAGGCGTCAAATCCGGTTGATAGGGTGGGCGATTGCCTTTATACAGGGTACCCAGGAAGAAATTATCGTCCGTCATCAGTCGATGTGCTGCGGTGACCGGGTTGGAGGTGGCTTCCACGGGGGCTGGTCGAACCATTTTTTTCCAATCCCGTTGTTCCGGGCGAAAAGTGATGCAAGGGCTTAAAATATGAACGAAAGAAAAGCCCGGATGGCGGATCGCATCGACGATGACTTTCGCTGCTCCGTTCGGGTCGCTGCTCGAGGCCCGAGCGATGAAGTTCGCTCCCGAGGCTAGCGCAATCACCAAGGGATAATAGGGGTTGACTTTGGTGCCACCCGGAGTCAGCTTGCTGTGATCCCAGTCCGGGTCAGTGGTGGGTGAAGCCTGGCCTTTGGTCATGCCATAGACCTGATTGTCCATGACGATATAGGTGATGTCGACATTACGGCGGCAGCTGTGCATAAAATGATTACCACCGATCGAGAAGCCATCACCATCACCACCAGCGGCCAGCACGGTCAGGTCCGGGCGGGCGATTTTCAAGCCGGTGGCTACGGGCAAAGCCCGCCCATGAACGGAATGAAAGCCATAGACATTGAGATAGGCCGGCAGTCGTGAAGAGCAACCGATACCTGAAATTAACGCCACCTGCTCAGCGGCCAGGCGCATCTCCGCCAGTGCCTTGGTAAGGGCCATCAGCACACTGAAATCACCACAACCGGGACACCACACCGGTTTGACACCGGATTTGTAGTCTTTGGGCTTCATTGGCGTGCACGAAGTCGCAGTTTCCATCATACGCTCTCCCAGGACTGGAGTTCATGGTAGATATCGCTGGGTTTGATCATCAGCGGGCCGGGAATAGCCATTGATTTAACCACTCCGGGTAGTTGATAAAATGCCCGCAGGTAATGGTAAAACTGAGCCCCATGGCACTGTTCAACAACCAGTATTCTACGTACCCCTTGCAGTGCCCGTTGTAATCGTTCAGGTTGAATGGGGGAGAGCAGGCGCAAGGAAACCAATCGTACCTCCTGTCCTTGAGCACGCAGTGTTGCCAGTGCTTCCTGAACGGCACCAGTGCTTGAACCCCAGGTGATGACGGCCATTTCACCACTGCCCTCGGTAAGGGCCCAGTGGTCGCCATAGTTAAACTGATCCAGTTTGCGTTTGCGTTTGTCGAGTTGTTGAATATGATCATCGGCACGGCTGGAGGGTGTGCCGGAGGGGCTGTGCTCAAGGCCATCTCCAGTGTACTGACCATCCGGGGTTCCGGGCAGGGACATGGGGGAGATGCCCGAGTCATTGACAGCATAGCGGAAATAGACATCCGGCTTGCTGGCCAATTGTCGGCCACCGGAAACAAAGGCAATATCTGCAGGTCGGTCAATAATAGCCCGGGTTTGGCCCATGAATTGATCGGATAGCATAATACAGGCCGTTTGTAGTGTTTCGGCCAGATGGGTGGCCCATTGAGTGGTAAACACGCAATCACCTACAGAGTTTGGTGCAACAACGAGATGTGGTGCATCTCCGTGCAAGCCATAGAGGGCGATGTTCAGATCAGACTGTTCGGATTTGGTCGGTATGCCGGTTGAGGGGCCGCCGCGCATGACATCGACGATCACGAGCGGTGTTTCCGAAGCGACAGCCAGGCCAATCGACTCGGTCATCAATGACAAGCCAGGGCCGGAAGTGGCCGTCATTGAGGGGGTACCCCCAAACGAACTGCCAATGAGGTGATTAATGGAGGCCAGTTCATCCTCTGCCTGCACCAGCACCCCGCCCACTTTCTGTAATGTTGGTGCCATCCATTCCAGCACTTCAGTGGCAGGGGTGATGGGGTAGGCCGCAACAAACCGGATTCCCCCCCGTATCGCCCCCAGGCCGGTCGCTTCATTGCCGGTAATGCTCCAGCGATTCCTCCCGGTTGCCTGTGCTGCGCCAATGGTGGGCAGCGCTGGTAGTGAGTCCACAATATGACTGCCGGCCTGGATTCCTGAGATGCTGGCATTGATGGCTTCGGGTCCCTTGCGTTGCAGGGACTGGGTCAATACTTTGATGACGTCCTCCAGGGTGAGTCCAATCATGGCGGCTAGTGCCCCGAGTGCTACCATATTGATACGGCCCCCTTTGATTGACTTGGCAGTGCCACTCAGTGGCAGTTCAAAATGGTTTCCGCTCAGGCCGGCAATGGCGCCCGGCATGACCTTGCCTTCATCACCGATGACCAGACTTTGGGCATTCAGGTCAACTTCACTGACAAAGCGATCGGCATTCAACCAATCCAGTGCCAGGAGCACATCGAAATGGTCCTTATGAGTTTCTGTGGGTTGTGGTGACAACCTCAACAATGCGGCAGCTTCACCCCCACGAATCTGAGGGCCGGCCGAGCGAGTCATCATGCCGTACCAGCCGGCACGACCGGCGACATCCAGCAATAAACTGCCGGTTGTCATGACGCCTGAGCCACCACTACCCAGAATTGCAATGGAAATTGAGGGCTTTATTCCGGTCTGTGGGATTGTTGCCATAACGAATCCTCTTGAAAAATGAACACCATATAATGCTTCCACGACGCTGCACCGCAAGCAACGCATTGGATCGTTGCCCCGACCATGGATAATTGCTCCGACCATCGTGAAAACCTGGCCATTCATAGACCATTGAAGCGAGGAAAAAGATACAAACTGCGGATAAGCTGACTTTGGCCCGATTTCCCCCTGATTTTCGTTAAATACCACCAGTATTCGCCTCAAATCATGGCAAAATCGACCTCAAATCCGCTTTCCCTCGCTGCGGCTCCTATTCTCGGACAGCCTCCTAGTCGATGACCATACAGAATCTTATTTCATGAACTACTTTATGTCAAAGGAAATATAATACATAGATATCTCTTGACAACAGAGACGAAGGAAATATAATTCATATAAAGACGTTCCTGATTTATTTATACTTTTCTGGGAGATCGAGCCCTATGTCTTGTACTGGATATCGCTGGTTAATGACCGCGGTGAACGAACCTTTCGTCAGAAAAGAGCATATCTTTGCAGCACCTGCTGCGAATGAGGTTACTGTAGCCATCGCTGGATGTGGGGTCTGTCATACAGATCTCGGTTTTCTTTACGATGGGGTGCGCCTAAACCAGCCATTGCCATTAACCCTGGGCCATGAAATCAGTGGACGAGTCGTGGCTTGTGGTATCGACGTACAAACCTGGCAAGGAAAGTCTGTGGTTATTCCAGCCGTTATTCCCTGTGGTGAGTGCGATCTTTGTCGACGCGGCCTGGGAACCCTGTGTAGGGCTCAGAAGATGCCAGGCAACGATATCCACGGTGGTTTTGCTTCCCACATCACAGTGCCGGCACGCGGTTTGTGTGCGGTGAATGAGAGGGAATTGGCCGGTGCCGGTATGAGTTTGTCTGAGGTTGCCGTGCTGGCTGATGCTGTAACTACGCCATTTCAAGCCGTATTGTTGGCGGATGTGCACAAAGGTGACCTAGCCATGGTTATCGGCACCGGAGGTGTTGGTGGTTATGCAGTACAGCTCGCCCATGCCATGGGTGCAACCGTGGTCGCGATTGACATCGACAATAGCAAGCTGGATTTGTTGCGAAACTACGGCGCGGCTTTGACCCTCAATGCCGCAGATCTTGATGCCCGTACCATCAAGCAGGAAATTCGCGGTTTTGTGAAAGCCAATGGCTTGCGAGCCACAGAGTGGAAGATTTTCGAATGTTCCGGTTCCGTGCCGGGTCAGACCCTGGCCTATAGCCTGCTGACCTTTGGTTCACACCTCGCGGTGGTCGGCTTTACCATGGATAAGCTGGAAATCAGGATGTCCAATCTTATGGCCTTCAGTTCACGCTTGCAGGGCAACTGGGGTTGCCTGCCGGAAAATTATCCACCTGCCTACGACCTGGTGATTCAGGGCAAGGTGCAGATGAAGCCGTTTGTCAAACTGTATGGTCTGGATGACATCAATACAGTGTTTGCAGCTGCAAAGGCGCATAAACTGACCGAACGCGCTATTTTGGTGCCGGCCATGCAAGGATAATGGATCGGTAAGGATAAATGGATCGGCGGCGATAACCTGGCGATAACCTAAGGAGAAAGTAACGATTCAGCGTGTTTAGATTTTGGTTCAGTACAAGGCATATTCGCACGGAGTAATGTGAGCATATAGGTCATATGAGACCATTCGAGTACGAACACACGCCGTAATGGGACAAAAGGATGAATGCGTTGAATAGTTACAGGAGAAACAAAATGCATGAGCGAGTCAACAAAGTTGTCAATGCAACCAGACCACCTGTACTTAAGGATCATAACCTGGTACCGGATTTGGCGGCAGAAGGCCTGCGGGTGGAAAAACGGCCAGCCCGGCGTATGGATGGGACGGTAGTGGACGAAATTTTTAACCAATGGATTATTCTCGATAATCCGCAACAGTACAACTCCTACACCACCGAAATGGTCAAAGCCACAATTCTGGCTTTTCGTGCGGCCAGTAATGCCCGTGATGTCAATGCTGTGGTCTTTACCGGCAGTGGCAGCAAGGCCTTTTGTACCGGAGGCAATACCAAAGAGTACGCCGAATATTACGCTGGCAACCCGCAGGAATATCGGCAGTACATGCGCCTGTTCAATGACATGGTCAGTTCCATTCTGGCCTGCGATAAACCAGTCATCTGCCGGGTTAACGGCATGCGTATTGGTGGTGGCCAGGAACTGGGTATGGCCGCTGATTTCTCCATTGCCCAGGATCTGGCAAACTTCGGTCAGGCTGGCCCCAAACATGGCTCGGCGGCGGTGGGTGGTGCTACAGATTTTCTGCCAGTGATGATAGGCTGCGAACAGGCTATGGTCTCGGGGACATTGTGTGAACCCTTTTCGGCCCATAAGGCCTATCGATTGGGTATCGTCTCGCAAATCGTTCCTGCACTCAAGGTAGATGGCAAGTTTATTGCTAATCCAACTGTGATCACGGATCAGATGTTCGATGCCTATGGGCGGATTGTGCACGGAGAATTTAAAAGTGGTGAAGATTTCACGGCCGGACGTGCTGTATTGAAAAGCGGTGAGATCGATCTGAGCCAATTGGATACCGAAGTAGAAGCTTTTTGCGCCAAGTTGCTGGAGACTTTTCCCGAATGCATGACCAAGAGTCTGGAAGAGCTACGCAAGCCCAAGCTGGATGCCTGGAATCGGAATCATGAAAATTCCCGCGCCTGGCTGGCACTGAATATGATGAATGAGGCCAATGCGGGGTTTCGCGCCTTCAATGAAGGCACACGGCAAACTGGCCGTGAAATTGATTTTATCGCCCTGCGCCAAGCCCTGGCCCAGGGCACGCCCTGGTCCCGGGAATTACTGGAAAGTCTGTTGCCAGGGCAGGGTGATGCCTAGGAGGCTGTCCGAGAATAGGAATCGTCACGAGGGGAAGCCATTTTGAGACCATTTTTTCAATCATTTGAGGCGAATAGTCGCTCATATTTAACGAAAATGAGTGGGAAAATGGGCCAAAAGGGCTTTTCCGCAGTAGATTTTCTATTCTCGGAC
>VAOU01049464.1_pt1 | contig 10073 bp, 9 predicted proteins | sample 3393871 | NCBI WGS metagenome assembly VAOU01 (sample SAMN08290440, study PRJNA428436) | hydrothermal vent metagenome | isolation source: Deep-sea hydrothermal vent chimney | place: Atlantic Ocean: South-mid Altantic Ridge | depth 1820 m m
ATTGGAGCTCATTTCGAAAAAGAACAATGCGGCAAACCAGGCAAAAGCCTGAAAAGCAGTGAAATGCGCCGGCAGGTAATGCACGGCAAAAGGCAGAAACAATAAAAAGGGCAGAAAGTTAAAAAATGACAGTAATGACCGATAATTCAGAAAAAGGCTGATTTGGCTTTTCTTTACCGGCAGGTGCAACAGCGGAGAGATTTCCATGGTGGGCAGGTCCTGAATAAAAAACCGCATCATAAAGGTGATGAGGAAATAATAAATCAGACCATTGCTCAACACTTGTTCCGGTGGAACACCTTTCCCTGTTTTTATAAGAATTTGCTCCATGAACAGTCCTACGGCAAAGAGTTCCATCAGTATAAAAAATAAACCTATACCAATTATAATATTTATCGCAAGATTTTTTTGCCAAAACGATGAGCGTCTGATACGCTTAATTTGGAGATAGAGAAAATTTCCGGTCATTATTTTTTTGTTTTCAAAAGTAGGATATTATTTGGACTTTTCAACATAGTTATTGCTAAATCGCAGCAAAGTTAAGATTTCTTCTTTATTCCGGCTGATGTTGTGGCCGCAACAAGTCGTTAATAGTTTTTACCGGATTAAAGGTAACAAGTGGCGCTTCCACAAAAAGGGTTATCCAGTCGGCCATTGCTCCGTTCCACAATCCAGGGAGTTCCAGGGCTTTCAGCTCACGACCATCCTTTGACTTAATGGAAATAAAGCCCGTCTGGGCATCCACAAAATCCCTGAGGTCAAAAGGATTTCCCTGATAGTCGCGTACACCACAAACCAAATCCACCGGATTAAAATGTGTTGCCCCGGAGACAATCTTTTGTTGCTCCGCATCTTCAAGATTCATCTGAGAGGATTCTACAATCTGAAGCGAAACTTCATCGTCTTCATTGACAACCCAAAACGGACCGCCGCCGGGTTCGCCTTCATTTTTCACCATGCCGGCCACCCGCATGGGACGGTTAAGTTTACCAAACAGAAAATCAATCTTTTCCATTTTCTCATATCCTTCGTAAGCAATGGGAATAAAAATATTCAGTTGCTCACGGGCAAAAGTTTTTATTTCATCTAACGCCTCCTCCGAAAGGTTGCCCTCTTCGAGTTTATCAAGATAATCAAACGTTTTTTCCTGTAACCGGAACAACAATCCGGCAATCACTTTTTTATAGAGATAGGTAGTATCCCGAAGCCTGTCGGGAACAATATTATCAATATTTTTCACAAAGATAATTTCGCCTTTCAGGTCATTAAGGTTTTCGATGAGGGCGCCATGTCCGCCGGGTCGAAACAGCAACATACCGTCTTCTTCGCGAAAAGGACGGTTGTCCATATCTACTGCCACAGTATCTGTGGAGGATTTTTGCTGTGAAAAGCTAACCTCAAAGCTAACATCAAAACGTTCTTCATACTTTTGGCGTACAAATGCCACAGCATTCTCAAATTCCTGCTGATGTTCGGGGGAGACAGTAAAACGTACCCTTGCCACACTCTCCTTGTCCGTAGCATAATGTGCCGCCTCTGCGAGGTGTTCTTCAAAAGCCCGGCGGGGGCCATCAGGATATAGATGAAAATGCAAAAGGGCTTTGGGCAACATACCGTAATTCAGTCCTTTATCCGTAAGGAGATAATCTAAAATGACGTTATAATCTTTTTGTCGGCGAAGGGTTTCCATGTCAAAGCCATCTTTTTGTAAGGCCCCGGACAACAACGGATAGAAAGCAAACTTTTCCAGATTTTTAAAGAAATAACCAAGGCTCTGCAAGTCGTTTTCCTTTTCCAGCCGGTCTGTTTCCTCCGGTGTTCCCGAAAAAGTCTGCCGAAAAGCAAACAGCTTCCTAAACATCCGGCTGGCAACTCCTGAAGCCGGAACAAATTTCAGAATTTCGTAATCATCTTTGTTTTCGTCAAAAAAGGCTTCCATTTCCCTCACCTCTTTTTTATCAAACGAGAGCAATCCGTTGCCCGGAACAGCCGGAGCGGCCAGCCGGATAAAAGTAAATCCTGTTTTAAAGCGTTCAATTTGTTTCTTGACTGTTTCGGGAGAAATGCCTTTGGATTTTATCTGTTCAAGGTCTTTTTCGGTAAACATATATGCGGTATTTTGTGGTTATGCAACAAAAATAAAGAAATTGTCTGTGGGAAAACGATGAAATACAAAAATATATGGTTTATCGGAAGGGAGGGATTTCGATTATGTTTCTTCAGGCGTGGACGCCTGAAGCGGGGGCAGCAAAGAAGCAGTATCTGAACGGCTGAAAAATCCTATTGTTATAAAAATTGACTAAATAAACGGAATAATGGCCGCATACACGCCTAAAATACTTGCCATAGCTACTACAATACCTACCACCACGGCATAAACGCCATGCAACCGGTAGCGTTTGGGGAGAGCTTTGAGCGCCAGCAAATAAAGGAACCCCAGCACAATTGGCAGCAGTGCGGCATTCATCACTTGCACTCCAACGCTCAGGTCAACAAGGTTTATTCCCGAAACAACCGTAACGCCACCAATAACCAACATAGCAGTATAAATGACGTAAAACCAGGGAGCTTCATGAGGATTGTGCTCGAGGGAACGTTTGTAACCGCTCACCTCACCCAATCCCCAGGCTGTGGCGAGGGATACCACAATTGCAGCTACCAATGATGCCCCGACCATTCCCATGGCAAATAAGATTGTCCCGACTGTTTTGCCGAGAAACGGAGTCAGCGCATCTGCAATCTGCTGAATTGTATCCAACGGTTTACCGGGATGGCTCACGCCAATAGTTGCGGCGGTGGCCACAAGTATGGCTATCATGATAAGCTGCGTAATGACAGCTCCGAGAGCTGTATCTCTTCGCGACCTATGCAAATCTTTTGCCTTCAGGCCTTTATCTACCACAGCAGATTGATGGTAGAATACCATCCAGGGCATGATTACCGCACCGACATTGGCAACGACAAGATACATATATCCCGGTTGGCGCCAGGGAATCTGTGTCAGTCCACTCAACATGGCCGCCGGGCTGGGATGAGCCCACCAGGCCACAACCAGAAAAATCAATTCAAAGCTGCCAATAAGGATGGCAATACGCTCTACCGAAAGGTACGAACCGGTCCATGCAACGATTGAAAGGAACAGCACAGCCATACTGACACTTAGCCATGCAGGTATTCCAAACAGCAACCCGGCACCTGCCACCCCGGCAAATTCGGTGACTAAGGCACCAAGGCAGGCAACCACCAGCGTCGAAACTGAAAGCCATGCCCATCGGCTGCCAAAATATTCACGGATGAGCTCACCATGTCCTTTGCCGGTTACCAGCCCCAGCCGAACCGCAAGTTCCTGGACAATAAAAACAATGGGAATCAGTACAATTTGAAGCAGAAGCAGTTTGTACCCCCAGACCGCTCCGCTCTGTGATGCGGTGATAACACTACCGGCGTCGGTATCGGCAAACATCACTACCAGACCCGGCCCGAACACTGCAAAATAACCCAACAAACTTCTACGCGTCATAGTATCGCCTTTTGTTGTAGTTATTGAGTAAAATCAAAGTATCCCAATCCGTCATTTCCAATCTAATAATAGTTTTTCACCTTCGAGACTTCTCGCTGTCGTTGTATCGTAAGTTATTTCGAGGATGCCTTTATAATTACCGGAATCATCGCGGACGGCAAAATATTGAATATAAATAAGTTTTCCGCCATAATTGACCCAAAAGTTAGCCTCATTCTTTTTGCCGTTTTTAAACGCCGCTATAATTTTTTCGACAATATGAATACTCTTAGGCGGATGGCAATATTTAACCTGGCGTCCGATAATACCCGGGCTACGTGGGAAGACCCTTACATCGCCTTTGTTGTAATAACGCACTTCATCAAATTCATCCACATAAGTAACATCGAAAGGCATGTGTTTAAATATCAGGTTAATTTGATCAGGCGTCAGTGTGCCTACATCCAAATTTATTCCACCGATAAGAGAATGGGATTTATCGCTTGCCGTAAAAGGAACCGGGTTAGTATGATCAAGGGTTTGTTCTTTCCTGATATCTTCATTATAATCCGGATGGTCTTGCTTCGGGTTCCACGGCGGAGGCGGTTCAATCATCCAACCTATCTCATCTTCTCCTTCCCGTATGGCTTTCCAGTCGTCTTCTGTCAGCAGGCGGACTGAGGTTGGAAGAAGTACCTTTTCCTCTTTGATGGTCATTTCACCAGCTTCACGAAGCAGCACCGGTAAAATATATTGTGCTGTCTTTTCGTCATTTTCTTCTACTGCTTTGGAAAAAGTTTTGGCGAGACTTCTGATTTCATCGTGCAAACTCCACATCATCGAGCTGGGATGATTAAAGCCATACTTTTCAAGAAATGGAAATAGTTGGTTTTCTTTTCTCAAATAATGAATGTCGAGACTTACAAACTGCTTGGCAATAAGCATCCAGTCCGTTTTCAAATCGGTAAAACTACCTTCTTTCTCTTTCAGTTGTCTCGCTCTTTCAACAAGCGTTCTTATCACTTTGTTTTCCTCAAGAAAGGTGTGAATGGGGTGCCCTTTTGGAAAAGAAGCTAAATTCTGTTGAGGAATCTTACTGCTAACTATCTCAAACACTTTCCTTTCAATACTAACATGCATCTGTGCATCGGCAAAAACTTTTTCATCTTCCAGTTTCTGAGCAACTTCCGTAACCTCTTCGGCAGTTATTTCAGGAACCTCTTTTTTGAAAACTTCTATCAGTTTATCGGCCTGTTCCGTTTCGTTTTTACTTAGCGAAATCATTAATTGTTTTAATAATTCTTGCTTGTCTTTCACCTTCTTACCCCGCTGTTTAATATGGAGGCTGTGTCATTTCTACAGTCTGTCACTACTTTTTGTTCACTCATTGTTGTTCATATTTTTATTTCTTCCAACATACTCCCTGCTCTAAGACTCAGAGTAGCATCTAATTACTCATCAGCCACATCCCTTACCCTTTTCGCTTTATCTTTTGTTGATAAGGTTAGCCTCACAATGCTGTCGGCCTTTGCTTTCAGGTTATGCTGAACGTTTCCTTCTAATGCCACAAGATCACCTTTTTGTAAACGATGGATTTCTCCGCGGACATCAAAATCAATCTCTCCTTCAAATATTTCAACAATTATCGGAAAAGGCGTTTGATGATTCTTCATAGCTTGTCCTTTCCGGAAAACGATTCGGATTTCTTTGGTGTTTTCGGTTTCAAACAGTACATTGACGGAGGGTTTATCTTCGTTGTACTCAATACTTTTTATCAGAGATGATGTTTTCATGGTTTATTTTTTTAATTAAATTCTTTCTTCAATTGTTCCACCCATTCTTTAATTCTGTCGCCGGTCAGGTTACTTTCGTTATCTTCATCCAGTGGCAATCCGACAAATTGCCCATCGATCTCGGCTTGGGATTCATCATATTCATAGCTATCCGTCGAGACTTTTCCAACAACTTCACAGCCCTTTCCATCGAGCGCCTCATATATTAAGCCTATCGCATCAACAAACGAATCTGCATAAGCTTCCTGGTCACCACAACCAAAAATGGCTACTTTCTTTCCTTCCATATTGGCAGATTTAATTTCCGGGATAAAATCTTCAAAGTCTTCCTGCATATCGCCCTCTCCCCATGTGGAAGATCCAAAAATCAGGTTAGTAAACTGCACCATATCAGTTGCTTTAGCATTGGCAACATCAAAGATTTGAGCTTTGTCTGCCCCAAACCCCTGTTGCAGGAGTTTGGCTGCATCTTCTGTGTTTCCGGTGTCTGAACCGTAAAAAATTCCTATATTTTGCATATCTCTGTTATTTTAAATTACGAATGCAAAAGTAGAATATACCTGGGATTTGCCAATACCTAACAGAAGTTATTTTTTGAGGTATTCCATAACACCCGGGCTTCCCTTTTTCACAAAATAATAATCCGGATAAGGTCGTCATTATAAAGTATGTTTCCGATAACTTTCCACCGCTTTTTTCAGCCCTTCATCCAAGCCTACTTTCGGTACATAACCAAAATGGTCTTTTAATTTTTGAATGCTGAAATGATAGTCTTTTCCACCATTGTTAATCCGGTAAGGCGTTAAAAAAGGCTCACTCCGCAGCCCCAGCAGCCGGTGAACAGCATAATAACTTTTAGCAGCAGCCATAGCCAATCCATATGGAAGCGATGTTTTGGGCAACGGAACGCCAAGCTGCTTCGCCAGAGCTGTGTTGAATTCGTGCCAGCAAATATCCAGTCCATCGGTGGCAAGATAAGCGTTTCCAACAGCTTTGGGCTCAGTGGCAGCCAGCATCATAATGTCCACCAGGTTTTCCACATAAACCGGGCAGGTCTTGCAACGACCGTGGTTTATCTCGGCAAATTTTCCCTGCAGCAGCGCATCGATATATTTGAAAATAAATGTCCTGTCGTTGATACCAAAGACATTTCCCGGACGAACCGCAGTGATTTCCATTGAAGATTTCTTTGAAAAAGCCCAAAGCCATTGTTCCGCCAAAAGTTTGGTTTGCGCATAAGGGATCAGGTTTTTTGCCGGCGGGTCATCTTCCTTTACCCTTTGCTTTCCAAAACCATGAAAAGCCACCGTACTGACAAACATAAACCTTTTTACGCCTGCAGCATCCGCTGCCAGCGCCACGTTTTTTGTACCGTGAAAATTAATTTTTTCAAAAAGTGAATACGGGCCCCAATCAGCGGCCAGTCCGGCCACATGGAAAACTTTTCGTACCCCCTCCATCGCCGATTTCAGAGTCTCAGATTGCGTAATATCACCGTAGTAACGTCGCAATGGCAGGCTTTCAATAAACTGTAAATCAGAACTTTTCCGCACCAGCGCGTTTACTTCATATCCTTCTGCAAGCAACCTCCGGCAAAGATTACTGCCGATAAATCCGTTGGCACCGGTGACCAGCACTTTTTCCATCAGTGAAAATAGATTATGAACACGCCGGTCAGCACGCCTATGGAAGCGTGGATTAGAAAAACATACCAGATGGAACGGCTGCGAAGTGCAATCATGCCGAATAATATTCCCACCACGATGGAACCGATAATTTCGCCTTCGGGTTTATCGATATGTACCAGACAGGAGGAGATGGTTTCAATAAGAATAGCGTTTACCGCACCAAAACGATCTTTCAATCCGAAGAGTATAAAACCACGGAAGAAAAATTCCCAGGCTACATAGTAAAACAGGACGTAAGCCGTTTCGTAAACAAACAGATGTGCCTGGTCTGTAAGCAGGCTTTTGGCCAAAGGGTACTCAACACGCAGACTGGGCATTTTAGAAGCAATAAAAATGATTGGCGCTACCAACAACGGGATGGTAATCAGCCATCTAAGGCCGTATTTCATATCGCCCCAGCCCCAGCCAAACTGCCGTAACGAGCTTTTCATCCCGAATTTAATGTACAGCACCGGCAGGATAAACATCAACACAAAGAATACGCCGAACTGCCAGAAGCGGGCTATCAAATCACCATTGACCAGTGTTTTAAACTGCGGGAAATATTCGTAGAAAAATTGCGGATAGCCGTGATAACGGTACAATGTCAGCAACACCGGCGCACTTAGCAGTATCACATATACATGAATGTCACGTTTTTCAAAGACAATTCCTTTAAACATCTTCTCTTACTTTACAATAGGGCAACAACCTGCCTTTTATCCATCTGTCATAAAACTTTCCGGCCAGCGTGAAAGCAATCACTGTCCACACAATACCGGCGAATACATCCACTACATAATGAAAACGGCAGTAGATAACCGCTACCAGAATTCCTATAATTAATGGGATAAAGATAAGAAACATTTTTTTGTTGTATTTGGCCATGATTATAAGGGTAGTTAACGACGTGGCAATGTGCAGGCTGGGAAAAGCATCGAACTTGTTTGGCTCAAAAATCTGTATAAAATTTCTGATGGGTACAGTGAGAAATATACCATTCAATGTCTTGGTTTGCAGCTGCATGATAGGTTCATAAAACCGTGGCCCCATAGCCGGAACAAAAAAATATGTAATGTAGGCGCCATAATTCACCACCAGCAGGATAAAGACACTCCGGTCAAGAGCCGTAAACTGTTTTTTCCTGTACAAGTAAACCAGGATAAACAGAGGAAAAGGATAGTAAATGAAATAGGCCAGATACAGTAAGTCTGTCAGCCACGGCCTTACCCATTGTTCTATCCATACCGTCGGGTAAACCCCAAACAGGTTGAAGTCCATTTGTGCCAGCTCACGGTCATAATCATGCGGGTTGAAATAGGGAAGGATCATAAAGAAACTCTCAAAAATCACAAACATGAAAATAAGCGGATAGAAATCCAGGTAAACCTTGCCCAGCTTTTGTAAAAAAGTTTGCGGAGGATTCGTTTTCCGGTGTTTACGCAAAAACACGGCCAGCCATACCAGTGCAAGAGAAAAACCCAGCACAATAACCGGCCAGACGGAATAAGGATTTCGCGGAAGCGAGAAGAGGTAAAAAATAAAAATGACAAAAACAAAAACGGCATTCAAAAGGTCGATAATGCCGAGCCCTTTTTTCTTAAAAAATTGCACCATAATCTTTTTGTCAGCCCTGTTAGAAATCCATCGAATAGATACGATATGTTTTGTATGGATCCGCGTTAATGTTTTGCAAGATTCGGTTCATCATGGTATTATTTTCCAGAATCCAACTTGCCTCGGCTTCTTCGTAACCATGTTTTTTAGCCGCTTTATAACAGCGGGCATACATAACCGTATCGATACCTTTCAGCCGGTATCCCTCAACCAGGCCGAGAGTAAGCACACGCCCACGGGTAACTTTCTTCTTGAAATTGATTAATTTCAGAAAATTAAAGGGGAGAAGACGACCATTACGAATCGTCCTTGTAATCTGATTTATATCAGGCAGAATAGCAATAAAGGCCACCGGTTTTCCTTTGTCCTCTGCGATGTAAACAAATTCAGGTGAAGTAACCATTTTAAGCTCCTGTGTAAGCGCTTTAAACTCGTCGTCGTCCATGGGGATAAAGCCCCAGTTCTTCTCCCACGCTTTGTTGTAAACGTATTGCAGTTTGGGAGCTTCTTCTTTGATCTTTTTAAAATTCACTTTGCGAATGATAATATCTTCTGCCTTCAGCCTTTTTTCAATATTATCAGCAAGCTGGAGGTATCTCCCGGGAAGAGCATCTACCTTAAACCGGTATGAAAACAAGTCCATCTTTTTGGAAAACCCGGCTGCCTGAATCAATTCGTCGTAGTATGGTTTGTTGTGAACCATCATAACATAAGGCGGCGTATCGAAACCCTTTACAAGCGTGCCACAGGTATCGTTTGTGGAGGGGTTCATAGGTCCGTAAACGCCATCAACGCCCTTTTCTTTCAACCAGCTTTTGGCCGTATCAAACAGCGCACCGGAAACTTCCTTATCATTAACCGAATCGAAAAAACCAAAAAAGCCGTAATTTTCGTTCCAGTGTTTGACGTAATACTCATTAGTGATAGCACCAATACGCCCCACTACTTCACCGTTTTCATTAAGCGCAATAAAATAATCGGCATCAGCATGATGGAAAAAAGGATTCTTTTTTTTGTCCAGTGTTTCCTTCTGAACAATTCTCAAATCGGGTGCGTAAAGTGCATCATCAACATAAAGTTTATAGGGGAAACCAATAAATGCCTTTAAATCTTTTTTACTTTCAACTTTTTTTATTTGAACCATATTACCATTTGTTTTAAGTGCCAAATATAAATGTTTTTCTGAAAAGAGCACCTTTCCGGTTTCCCGCGATGCAAATTACCGTGCTCATTCTGCCCAAATATCCGTTTTGCCACCCCATGTAAAAAGCAGTATTCCAACGGAAAAAAAATTTAAAAGATTTGTAGATAAAAAGGAAATAATACTATTTTTGCACCCTCTTTTAGCCCAGATGGCGGAAATGGTAGACGCGCATGGTTGAGGGCCATGTTCCCATTTTGGGAGTGCAAGTTCGATTCTTGTTCTGGGCACCGGAGGAATTTGGTTAATCGTGAATGGTTAATGGTTAATGGTGAGTGGTGAATGGTGAGTGGTGA
>VAOU01007885.1_pt1 | contig 10070 bp, 11 predicted proteins | sample 3393871 | NCBI WGS metagenome assembly VAOU01 (sample SAMN08290440, study PRJNA428436) | hydrothermal vent metagenome | isolation source: Deep-sea hydrothermal vent chimney | place: Atlantic Ocean: South-mid Altantic Ridge | depth 1820 m m
CCCCTCCGGCGTAGCCCATCCATCGAGTAATATTTTTGAATTTGATATTTTACCTGTTTTAGAAATATCAGCCGTTACTAATTTTCCCCTTCCTATTCTATAAGCGATTTGTTTCATACCGGGTGAAACAACAGGGTTAAATTCATCCTGGGGCGTATCGGTAATTCTTCTAACATTTAATTTCAAAGTTTTAAACAAATCAGGTACCTTCTTGTCGGCGGATGTAACAATGTAAAGGTCTCTCTCACCTGTTCTATCGGACACAAAAATAAGTGTTGTGTCATTAAGCCATCCGGGTGAAGTGTCCCTGTAAGGATTGTTGGTTAAATTAACACTTCTTTTTTTACCCTTTTTGTTTTGCATTACAAATATTTCACCACGCACAACAAATGCAATATATTTTCCATTTGGTGAAACGGTATAATTGTTCATTTTATTTGAATAAGTTTTATAATCAACGGCATCAAATCTATTGTCTTCGGTAACTTTAATAGGAACCAATTTTGGAGAACCGCCTTTTGTATCCATTGTGTACAAATTTGTGTTGCGTTCAAATACTAAAGATGAACCGTCGAAGCTTACATCAAAATATCTTATTCCGTCTTCGGAAAAATTTGTTAAAGGTACAGGTTTACCAACTGCTTTTCCGTTTGTATCAATTTTTAATTTGTAAATATTGTATTTGCCATTTAAAGCACTTAAAAAATAAAGAGTTGAATTATCTCCCCAATCAGGGTAAATATCCTGTGCATTAAAAGTAGTTATTTGATTGTACGTTTTATTTTTTGTGTCGAATATCCAAATGTTTCTGTTAGCAGGACCTTTGTATTGTTCCCTTGTAATTCTGCTGGCTCCTTTTACAAAAGCAACAAATCTTCCGTTAGGTGAAACAGCAGGCATATAGCCGAATGTATTTAACAATCTTGCAGGAGTACCGCCGTTTGAAGAAACGGAATACAGTTCGTTTTCCCATTCGATTTGTCTTTCATTTCTCCTGGTTTCAAAAAGTAAATTTCCGTTTGGTGACCAGTTACTAAGTACATCGGCAGTAGAGAGAAAAGTTAACCTATTAGGTTTACCGCCGGTAGAAGGTATTGTAAAAATATCATCATTGCCGAAACGGTTGCTTGAAAAAGCAATCGTTTTATCGTCGGGACTCCATTTTGGGATTCCATCGTATGCCTGGTGAATTGTAAGTCTGAATGCTCTTCCGCCATCGGTAGGCACTGTCCAAATATCACCTTGATATGTAAAAGATATCTGAGTTCCATTTGAATTTAACGATGGATAACGTGCAAAGGGATTATCATCTTTTGCCTGAACCGAAGTAATAAATAATATTAAAGATACAGTTAATAAATTTTTAATTTTAAACATTTTAGATCCCTCTATTAAGTTATTATCAAAAAAAATTGATTAAAGCAGCATTGAGTTTATATAGTTTAAATATTTTGAAAAGGTTTTATCAAATTTTAAGAAATTTTGTTAGTACGATATTCCAAAATATAATATATTGCATCTCTTCAAAATACACAATCATTTTGAAGTTCCGCTCATCATATTTTTTGAAATAAAAAGGACCAATAATGACTTTATATCCTATTATTATAGTAATACATGTTTTGTCTGCTGTAGCCTGGTTATCATTTTTACCAATAGACTACATATTAAGGAAAAATTTTAGAGAAGATAAAAATATTCTTGTTCAAAAAAAATTAATTTCGATTTGGTTAAAAACAGCAAATCTTTTGGGAATTATAGGAATATCAGGAATTTTAGTGACAGGAATAATCTTAGTTTCTATTTCTCCTTATTACTCGTTTTTTCAATTCACAGCAAATCATTGGCTTGCTACAAAGCAGGTTTTGATGGTTGTACTTTTAGTAGTTACATTTGTTTATTTAATACCAAATGCTAAAAAGCTAAGTGTTAAAATTGAAAATGTTTTACAGAATGAAACAACTTTAAATGAAAATGTAAATCACGATATAGATAAAGTTGGTAAAATTCTAAGTGTAATAAACGTATTGGTTTTGATTAATTTTTTGCTGGCAATTACACATAAATTAGTTTCATTTGGTTAGAATTGTTTTAATTTTTGATTGATGTTTTTTATTTCGAACAAATCCGCAATTCTATTTGTTCGACTGCGGAGGCAGTCCTCTGTAAGAGTCCTACGGAGAATTTACAATAGCCTCGAATGAAATTCGGGGATATGATTTAAAAAAACACACGCAACTGCGAATGCAGTTGAATTTTGGAATGTTGGTTTTGTGTGATGTTTATTTTACACAAAAGGTATGCAGAATTATTCAATATTTTGCTTAATTATCTTTTGCCACCAATTAATCCTGTGAGCCTGAGCTTAACTTTTACCGCCAATTTATCCTGTAAGTCTAAGTTGACATAACTTACTGTTATACTTATATTTCTTAACTAATTTTTTTATAACTCAAGTAAAAGGGCAATGGTACTGAGCGAATATAAAATTTTTTCCGGCAGTTCCAATTTACCGCTGGCAGAAAAGATTTCTAAAAAACTTGGTCGTCCTTTGGGAAACATTGAGCTTAAAAAATTTTGTGACGGCGAAATCTGGGTAAAATATGGAGAGAATATACGTGGAAATGATGTATTTCTAATACAGTCCACACCTCCTCCTGCCGAAAATTTAATGGAATTATTAATAATGATTGATGCTGCCAAGAGAGCATCAGCCAAAAGAATAACGGCGGTTATACCTTATTTCGGATATGCAAGACAGGATAGAAAAGATCAGCCTCGTGTTGCTATTACTGCAAAGCTTATTGCCAATTTAATTACTGTTGCCGGTGCCGACAGAGTGATGACAATGGATCTTCACGCTGCTCAGCTCCAAGGTTTTTTTGATATCCCTTTTGACCATCTTTACGGTTCAACTGTATTCAGTGGTTTGGTAACAAACAAAGATGGTAATACTGTTGTGGTTTCACCCGATGTAGGCGGTATTAAAATGGCAAGATCTTATGCGAAAAGAATACACGCCGATCTTGTTGTTATTGATAAAAGAAGACCACACCAAAACCTTGCAGAGGTTGTTAATATTATTGGTGATGTTGAAAACAAAAATGTTCTTATTGTTGACGATTTGATTGATACGGCAGGCACATTTGTCGGCGCTATTCAAGCATTAAAAGATAAAGGTGCAAAAAATATCTTTGGTGCAATTACACACCCTTTGCTTTCAGGGCCTGCTATTGAAAGAATTAAAGAATCACAATTAACAAAATTATATGTTACAGATTCAATTCCATTAAATACAGTTGGAATAGAAGATAAAGTTTCTGTAGTCAGCGCATCTAGTTTGTTTGCAGAGGCAATTAAAAGAACTTTTAATAATAAATCAATTAGTTCACTTTTTGAAATAGATAAAGGATAATTTAGTTTCGGAGATATAATGGAAAACATAATATTAGAGGCAAATTTTAGAGATAAAATAAATAAAGCCGAAAGAAATAAGATAAGAAAAGAAGGTAGGGTTCCAGGTATTTATTATTCAAAACATGAAAAACCTATGGCTTTTAATGTTGATGAAAAAGATATAAACCCTTTGGTTTTTACTTCTGCAAGAAATATAATTTTACTTAAAGTAAAAGGAAAAGAAGAACAAGAATGTTTTTTGAAAAATGTTCAATTTGATCCTGTTACTGATAAAATTGTACATTTTGATTTATTAGGTCTTAAAAGAGGCGAAAAATTTCAACTTAATATACCTGTTTCTTTTGTGGGTAATTCGGTTGGGGTTAAAGAAGGCGGAGTTTTACAGATTGGGTCACACAAATTATTTGTTGAATGTTTACCCAAAGACGTTCCTCAATCATTAGAAATTGATATAGAAAATCTAAATATTGGTGATACAATTCACATTAAAGATCTTAATTTTGAAAATATAACTATACTCACCCCTGCTGATTCCGTAGTTGTTTCAGTAACTCATCCTAAAGTTGAAGCTGAACCCGTTGTTGATGAACTTGAAGAAGGAATGGCTGAACCGGAAGTTATTGGCAAGACTGACGAAGAAACAGGAGAAAAGGAAGAAAATAAAGAATAAAGTGCGTATTATTTTAGGAATCGGAAACCCGGAACCTCGATATCAGCAAAATAGACACAATGTGGGTTTTATGCTGCTGGATTATTTTGCACAAAAACACTCTCTAAAATTCAAACCATCAAAACAAGATTATTATTTTTGTGAGGGGAAAATTAGATCGGAAAATTATAATCTTGTAAAACCATCAACGTATGTTAATGACAGCGGTATCGCAGCAAAACAGGTTTTAAATAAATTGAAAATTGAAAATACTCAAATGCTTGTTGTTTGTGATGATATTAATTTGAAATTATCCGAAGTTAGAATAAGAGTTTCAGGTGGGGACGGGGGACATAACGGTCTTGGTTCAATTATTTATCATCTTAATGACTATAATTTTCCACGTTTAAGAATAGGGGTCGGAAATAATTTTGATAGAAGTAATATGGCTGATTATGTGTTAAGTGATTTTACAGAAGAAGAAATAGAAGAATTAATAAAAACTTTTGATAACGGCTTAACTCTTTTAGAAGAATTTATAATTGGTGGTATAAAGCAAATGCTTGATGCCAACAGTAAAATAAATAAACAGCAAAATTTAATTAACTAAAAAGCAAAGGGAGATCAGGATAATTCTATGAAAACAATTATATATATTATTCCGGTGTTTGGTGTGCTTGCACTACTCTATACATTTTGGAAAGCATCATGGGTTTCCAAACAAGATGTCGGTACGGAAAAAATGGCAAGAATATCAAAGTATATTGCTGAAGGTGCCATGGCTTTTCTTAAGGCTGAATATAAAGTGTTGGCAATTTTTGTTATTGCTGTGGCTATACTTTTAGCTGTATCAGCTGATCCTGTTAATTCATCACCTATTATTGGAATCTCATTTTTAATAGGTGCATTTTGTTCTGCCCTCGCCGGGTTTATCGGAATGAGAGTGGCTACAAAAGCTAATGTTAGAACTACAAATAAGGCAAGAAAAAGTATGGAGAAAGCTCTTGAAGTAGCTTTTGCCGGTGGTTCTGTTATGGGACTCGGTGTTGTCGGTTTAGGTGTGCTTGGTCTTGGTGGTTTGTTTTTAATTTATAGTAGTGTCTATGGAGTAAATACTGCAAATGATTTAACAAGAGTTATTACTATTATTACCGGATTTTCTTTCGGTGCTTCATCAATTGCACTTTTTGCAAGAGTAGGCGGTGGAATCTATACAAAAGCTGCTGATGTCGGTGCTGATTTAGTCGGTAAAATTGAAGCAGGTATACCTGAAGATCATCACTTAAATCCAGCTACTATAGCCGATAATGTTGGTGATAATGTTGGTGATGTTGCCGGTATGGGTGCCGATCTTTTTGAATCTTATGTAGGTTCTATTATTGGTACGATGGTACTGGGTGCAGCCTTTTTTGGTTACCCGGAATTTGCTGATAAATTTAACGGACTGGGTGCTGTTTTATTACCCTTGGTAATTGCAGGTGTCGGTATTGTTGTGTCAATATTTGGTACTTTCTTTGTTCGTGTAAAAGAAGGGGGTGATCCTCAAAAAGCCCTTAATATGGGTGAGTTCGGCTCTTCGGCAATTATGATATTAGCCCTTTATTTTATAATTAAATGGATGATGCCGGAGTCTTGGACTCACGAAGATCCGTTATATGGTATAACATACACCATTACTTCTACAGGAATATTTTTCGCAACTGTAATTGGTTTGATTGCAGGTGTTTTCATAGGGGTTTTAACAGAATATTTTACCGGACAAGGCAAGAAACCTGTAAATAATATTGTTAGACAATCACTAACAGGCAGTGCAACAAATATTATTGCCGGTATTGGAAACGGATTAAATTCAACGGCAATGCCCCTAATTGTAATAGCACTTTCAATAATCGGTGCTTTTCATTTTGGAGGATTATATGGAATTGCAATCGCCGCGGTAGGAATGTTGTCTAATACAGGTATACAATTAGCAGTTGATGCTTATGGTCCTATTTCGGATAATGCCGGTGGAATTGCAGAAATGGCTGAGCTTCCAAAAGAAGTTCGCCAGAGAACAGACAAATTGGATGCCGTAGGAAATACAACGGCTGCAATTGGAAAGGGCTTTGCCATAGGTTCTGCAGCATTAACGGCGTTAGCTTTATTCGGCGCTTTTATGATGGCAGCTGATATAAAATCAATTGATATTTCTAAAGCGGTAGTAATGGCAGGTTTATTTTTGGGTGGTATGCTTCCGTTTCTTTTTTCATCAATGGCAATGAACGCAGTTGGTAAAGCAGCAATGTCAATGATTGAAGAAGTAAGAAGACAATTTAAAGATATACCTGAATTGGCAAACGCTTTAAAAGTTATGAAAAAAAATGACGGTAAAGAGCAAGAAGAATGGTCGGACGATGATAAAATAACATTTGCAAAAGCGGACGGTGTCCCTGAATATGGTAAATGTGTAGAGATATCCACTAAAGCTGCAATCAGGCAAATGGTAACACCCGGATTATTAGCAGTATTTACACCTGTATTTATTGGGTGGATCGGTGGCCCGGAAATGCTCGGAGGTCTTTTAGCCGGTGTTACGGTAACAGGTGTTTTGATGGCTATTTTCCAAGCAAATGCAGGCGGTGCATGGGATAACGCTAAAAAAACAATTGAAGAAGGAGTAGAAATAGACGGTGTTAAATACGGCAAGGGTTCTGAACTTCATAAAGCTGCAGTTGTCGGAGATACAGTCGGCGATCCTTTTAAAGATACATCGGGTCCGTCTTTAAATATTTTAATAAAATTAATGGCTGTCGTTTCTCTTGTAATTGCACCGTTAATTAAATAGATTTGAACCTATTTTAAATAATATTTATTAACCCTGCTCTCACTGATTGTTGTGAGGGCCAAATGACCGAAGGGAGGTTACTTAAATAATGAGTAATAATATTTATGAAAGTGCTGTTTTAATAAATGCAGTTCTTGACGATGAACAAATTCAATCTCAAGTTTCCAAAATAAAAGATGCTATCACAAGCAACAATGGAGTAATCAAAGAGATTGAAGATTGGGGGAGAAAAAGACTCGCTTACCCTATCAATAAAAGCAAGATTGGCTATTATGTTTTTTACAGGTATGAAGCACAAAACACTACAATAGCTAAACTAGAAAGAATGTTCAATTTAGACGAGCAGATTTTACGCTATCTTACTCTCAAGTTAGACAATAATGCTCTTGAATATTTAGAACAAAAAAAATCAGAAGCTGCAAAAAAAGTTGAAGAGGAAGAAAAATCCAATTCACCAACTGAAAAGCAGGCAGATTCATCAGATGATAAAGAACAAAAAGATGTTTAATCTAAAGTATGGAGGAATATTATGGCTGATTTGAAAATGCCTGAAATAAATTATGTTATCGTTGCCGGCAATCTTACAAAAGATCCTGTGTATAGACAAACAACCAATAACACTCCCGTAGTAAATTTTTCTATTGCTTCAAACAGAAAATATAAGGATAGCTCTAATCAATGGCAGGAAGATGTTTGCTATATAGGAATAGTTGCCTGGAATAAACTTGCCGAAAGCTGCCGTGAAAAACTTAAAAAAGGTTACGCCGTATTAGTTGATGGTGAACTGCAAAGCCGTAACTGGAAATCAGATGACGGACATAACAGAAGTATAGTTGAAATTAAAGCAAGAAGGATTCAATTTTTAAACAAAAAAAATAAAACTGAAGAAATTGAAAAAGTTGAAAAAGTTGAAAAGATTGAAAAGACTGAAGAAGTTGAAACTACATTAAAAGAACCTGTTATCGACAAATTAGAAAAAGATTATTCGGCTGATTCGTTTGACAAATTTTTATCAAATGAAGAATCGGAACTATTAAAATAGAAAGGAAATTTTATGAAAAGTGATATAAGAACAAAAAAGATTTGCAGATTTACAAAAAATAATGTCAAATATATTGATTACAAAGACGTTAAGTTGCTGCAAAGATATACAACAGAACAAGGGAAAATTATTCCCAAAAGAATTACAGGCACAAAAGCCAAATATCAAAGACAATTAACATTAGCAATTAAACGTGCACGTCATATGGCACTTTTACCATATGTATCTGATTCAGCAAGATAGTGCAGATTAGGAGATAATATGAAAGTAATACTTAGAAAGGACTTTGAAACCTTGGGAAAGGTCGGGGAGATTGTGAACGTCAAAGACGGCTATGCACGCAATTATTTAATTCCAAAAAAAATAGCTTATATAGCTCTTGAGGGTAATGTTCGTGCATTAAAAGAAGAAAAAAAATCTTTATTTATTAAAGTCGGTAAGGAGCTAACTGCAGCAGAAACTTCAGCTGCTGAATTAGAAAAGGTTTCCGTTACAATACCTGTTCAGGTTGGGGAAGAAGAAAAGATATTCGGCTCCGTTACAACTCAAATGATTTCAGATGCTTTAAAAGAAAAAGGATTTGATATAGATAAAAGAAAAATTGAAATGGATGATCAAATAAAGGCTCTTGGAATTTATGAAGTAAATGTGAAATTGCATCCTTCCGTTAGTACAAATGTTAAAGTGTGGGTTGTAAGAGAGTAACAAGAACTTAATGTTTTTAAAATGAAAAAAGGAAAGCCGAAAAGCTTTCCTTTTTTGTTTTAAACAAAATCTGTTTTAATTAACCTTAATTTTCTTTTCTCTAACCATTTTTGCTAATTCAGCAGTGCCTTTCTTATCAAGAGTTTTTAATGCACTTGTAGAAAGTTTTACTGTTACAAACCGGTTTAATTCCTGAACCCAAATTTTCTTCTTTTGAAGATTAGGTAAAAATCTTCTTTTGGTTTTGTTATGAGCATGAGAAATACTATTCCCCGCTATTGGTCCCACACCTGTTATTTGACATTTCCTTGACATTTATTTCTCCTAAACTCTTTACCATTTAATTAAAATATGAACAATAAATATAAGAATATTTTATCGAAAAATAAAAATTATATTAAGATTTCTTAATGATATTTAAATTATCTTACTTTATAATTGACAATTATTAAAAGGTTTCTATTTTAGGGGAGGACCTGGTATATCTTTAAGTAAATCCTACAAAAAGGAGAGATTATATGGAATATTATGAACTTCACCCGGAAACACCGCAATTACGTTATATAAACAAAGCTGTTGAAGTATTAAGAAAAGGAGGTTTAATTATTTATCCCACTGATACCGTTTATGGTATTGGATGTGATATTTATAATAAGCAAGCATTAGAAAAAGTTATCCAAATTAAAAACGACTCAGATTCAAAACTTTTTAGTTTTGTCTGCCCCAACTTAAAAGATATTGCTAAGTATGCTAAGGTATCTGATTATGCTTACAGAACAATGAAACATTTATTGCCGGGGGCATATACTTTTATTTTACCTGCTGCCAAACAAGTGCCAAAGCTTTTGCGCAGCAAAAGAAAAACTGTGGGTATAAGAATTCCAAATCATCCGATAGCTTTAAGAATAGTTGAAGAATTCGGAAGCCCGATAATCAGCACAAGCACAACATCAAGAAAAGGCGATATATTAATTAATCCGATCGAGATAAAAAATGTTTTTAATTCTCAAGTGGATCTAATGTTAGCCTCCGGTAATTTAAACGGTAGACCTTCAAGTGTTATAAATTTAAGCGAAGGAGAGCCTGAAGTTATTAGAGAAGGCGCCGGAGATGTAAGTTTGTTTGTTTAAGAACTTTTAATAATTAACAGGAATATTAAAGATGACATCTTTTTAAAAGATGTCATCTTTTTTTACAGACAGTCAATTTTATTTTGCTTCTTTAAGGAGAGTTAATCTTTCATTTTTAAGTTCATTTCCTAATTTGATTAATTCAAATTTTTCATCTTCACTTTCGGCTAATTCAAGTTCGTGCAAGTTGCGTTCAATTAATCTGTTTAGGATATTTACCTTCATTTTATTTACTACGTTAACCGTATAATTAAAAAGTTTATATTCATTTTCTGAACCAGGCAGCAATTCTTCCCACTTAGC
>VAOU01065664.1_pt1 | contig 10016 bp, 7 predicted proteins | sample 3393871 | NCBI WGS metagenome assembly VAOU01 (sample SAMN08290440, study PRJNA428436) | hydrothermal vent metagenome | isolation source: Deep-sea hydrothermal vent chimney | place: Atlantic Ocean: South-mid Altantic Ridge | depth 1820 m m
AAACCCTGTACAAAAATCGACTGTTGCGCGAGTCCCGTGCCAATGCCACTGCCTCTCTGAATGCTTACCAGAGTGGTGTTACCGAATTTACCACCTTGATGCGCGCGCGCCTGACCGAACTGGATGTGCGCCTGCAGGACCTTCGCATCCGTGTGGACAAAGCCAAGGCCCATGCCCGGCTTCTATATATCGCTTCAGGAGAACAACAATGAAACGCTTCACTACTGGAATACTAACTGGCCTGTTCATGATAGGCCTGATCCCGACGCAAGCCGTACAGGCTGCCGAAGACGGTGAAAAAGAAGTTTTATACTGGGTCGCACCAATGGACCCGAACTATAAGCGTGATAAGCCCGGCAAGTCTCCAATGGGCATGGAACTGATCCCCTTTTACGCAGGGGCCGATGACGAAGGGCCTGGTATCACCATCAGACCCGAAGTGATACAAAACCTCGGCGTACGTTTGGCTACCGCTGAAAACACCCGTTTGTGGCGCGGTATCGACACCGTAGCTTATGTCGACTTTGATGAATCCCGCGTCAGCCATATTCATTTGCGCACCAAAGGCTGGATAGAAAAACTCAATGTCCAGTCTCAAGGTGAGCGGGTTAAAAAAGGGCAGCGTTTATTTAACCTGTATTCACCGGAACTGGTCAACGCTCAGGAAGAGTTTGTTCAGGCCTTGCAGGCCGGCAATCGTGGACTGATACGGGCATCACGTAACCGACTCAATGCGCTGGGCATCCCGTTAAGAGCAGTCAAACAACTGGAAAAAACGCGCAAGGTCAAACAGACCGTAGAGATCTATGCCCCGCAGGATGGCGTGGTTTCGGCATTGAAGGTACGCGAGGGCATGTATGTCAAACCGTCCATGCGCATTATGACCCTGGCCGACCTGTCCAGCATCTGGATTCTGGCCGAGGTGTTTGAACGCCAGACCGACTGGGTAAAACTAGGCCAGCCGGCAGAAATTCGACTGGCCTATCTACCCGGTGAAGTCTGGGAGGGGCGCGTGGAATATATCTATCCCAGCCTGGACCCGAAAACCCGCACCCTGAAAGTCAGGCTGGTTTTTGACAACCCGGGTGAAAAACTGAAACCCAATATGTACGCCCACATCAAGATTTTTGGTGGCGCGAAGGAAAACACCATTGTCATACCAATAGAAGCGCTGATACGCACTGGTCGTGAAGAACGCGTAATCCTGGCCAAAGGCGAAGGTCGTTTTGAGGCCAGACTGGTTACTGCCGGTATCGAGAGCGGCAAATGGGTAGAAATAAAAGAAGGTATCGCAGATGGTGACAAGGTGGTTGTGTCAGGTCAGTTCCTGCTCGACTCCGAAGCCAGCATGAAAGCCAGCGTTACGCGCATGACACCTCTGGAAGACAGTGACGAAGCGGGAGAGCCAGAGCAAGTCAGCGGTAGCGGTGTGATTGAAAGCATGATGCCCGCACACGGCATGCTGACTCTGAGGCATGAGACTATCGACGAACTCGGCTGGCCTGCTATGACCATGGACTTTCTGACTGCAGATGGCGTTAACCTGAGTGAGCTCAAGCCGGGCGACAGCGTCATGTTTACGCTGAACAAGCAGGATGACAAATACGTGATTACTACGATACACACCATGACCAACCAGGAGATGTAAAATGATTCCACGCATCATCGACTGGTCCCTTAATAACCGTTTTCTGGTCATACTGTTGACCATAATCCTGGCGGGATGGGGAATATACGCAGTCAAAAATACACCGCTAGATGCCCTGCCGGATTTATCCGATGTGCAGGTCATTATCAAAACCTCTTTCCCCGGCCAGGCACCACAGGTGGTTGAGGATCAGGTCACGTACCCGATGACCACCGCCATGTTGTCGGTGCCCAAAGCCATCAATGTACGCGGCTATTCGTTTTTTGGTGACTCATTTGTGTACGTCATTTTTGAAGACGGCACCGATCCCTACTGGGCGCGTTCCCGGGTACTGGAATACCTGAGCCAGGTCACCAGCAAACTACCCCCCTCGGCACGCCCGGAACTGGGGCCGGACGCAACCGGTGTCGGCTGGGTGTATGAATATGCGCTGGTCGATCGTAAAAATACGCACGACCTGTCGCAGCTGCGCAGTCTGCAGGACTGGTTCCTGAAATATGAATTACAGACCGTTCAGGGAGTATCCGAAGTAGCCACCATCGGTGGCATGGTCAAACAGTACCAGGTGGTACTGGACCCGGACAGCCTGCGTGCCTACGGCCTGACCCTGAACAAGGTTAGACGTGCGATTCAACGAGGCAATCAGGAAACCGGCGGCTCGGTAGTCGAAATGGCCGAGGCGGAATACATGGTGCGCGCCACCGGCTATATCAATGAACTCGAGGACTTGCGACATATCCCGCTGGGCATGGACAAACGCGGCACACCGATCATGCTCAAGGACGTTGCCCAGATCCGTCTGGGACCGCAACTACGACGCGGTGTCGCTGAACTGGACGGTGAAGGTGAAGTCGTCGGTGGCGTGATCATCATGCGCTTTGGTGAAAATGCACTGACCACCATTGAGGCCGTTAAGGAAAAACTGTCTATATTGTCAGAAAGTCTGCCAGATGGTGTCGAGATTGTTGAAACCTACGACCGTTCAGCGCTAATCAAACGCGCAGTCGAAACCCTGAATGGCAAGCTGCTTGAAGAGTTTCTGGTGGTTGCGCTGGTGTGCGTGATCTTCCTGTTCCATCTGCGCTCATCGCTGGTGATTATTCTGTCATTACCGATCGGCATACTGACCGCATTTATTGTCATGCAGAAGATGGGCATCAATGCCAACATCATGTCACTGGGTGGTATTGCTATTGCGATTGGTGCGATGGTAGATGCGGCCATTGTGATGATCGAAAACGTGCACAAACATATCGAGAAAACACCGATCACAGAAGAAAATCGATGGGAGATTATACGACTGTCGTCGATGGAGGTCGGGCCGCCGTTATTCTTCTCGCTGATGATTATTACGCTGAGCTTCCTGCCCGTATTCAGCCTCGAGGCCCAGGAAGGGCGAATGTTTGCACCCCTGGCTTACACCAAGACCTTTGCGATGGCAGCCGCCGCCGGTCTGTCTATTACACTAGTACCCGTGCTGATGGGTTATTTCATACGTGGTCACATCACCCCCGAGCATAAAAACCCGGTCAACCGGGTGCTGATTGCCGGCTACCGACCTTTCATTAACATGATCATGCGCGTACCCAAGACGGTTATAGCAGTATCGCTGGCAATAGTAGTAGTGGGCATGTGGCCGGTCACCCAGCTGGGATCGGAATTTATGCCAGACCTGGATGAAGGCGACCTGCTGTATATGCCCAGCGCCTTCCCGGCCGTCTCGGTTGGCAAGGCCTCGGAAATTCTGCAGCAAACTGACCGGCTGATTCGTACCATACCTGAGGTCCGAACCGTATTCGGCAAGATTGGCCGAGCCGATTCAGCCACCGACCCGGCACCGCTGACCATGATCGAAACCACCATCCAGCTCAAGCCGCGTGAAGAATGGCGCGAAGGCATGACTATGGATAAACTCAAGAAGGAACTGAATGCACTGGTTAAATTCCCAGGCCTGACCAACGCCTGGGTAATGCCGATCAAAAACCGTATCGATATGCTGGCTACCGGCATCAAGACGCCGGTCGGCATCAAAATTGCCGGTGCCGATCTGTACGAGATTGAGAAAATAGGGAAGGTAGTCGAGGAGGTATTGAACAAAGTCCCCGGCACCGTATCGGTCTACTCCGAGCGCGTTGCGGGTGGTCGTTACATCACGATTGATATCGACCGCATTGCTGCAGCACGCCTGGGTCTTAATATTGCCGACGTGCAAACGGTCGTACGTACCGCTCTGGGTGGCATGCGCGTGGCCATGACGGTCGAAGGCCTGGAGCGTTATCCGATCAACATCCGCTACCCGCGTGATACACGTGACTCACTGGAGAAAATACGTAACCTGCCAGTGGTCACACCGATGGGTGCCAACATCCCGCTTTCAGAAGTGGCTGATATTCGCATCGACAGCGGCCCGGGGCTGATCAAAACCGAGAATGCCCGTCTCAATGGCTGGGTCTATATCGATATCGAAGGGCGCGATCTGGGCTCGTACGTTGTAGATGCACAAAAGGCCGTACGCGAGCAGGTCAAACTGCCAGCAGGTTACTCCATCTCCTGGTCAGGCCAGTACGAGTTTATGGTGCGCGCGAAACAGAAACTTGCAAAAGTATTACCGGTTACACTGGTCATCATCGTGCTGTTGCTGTATCTGAACTTCCGTAAATTGACGGAAGTCCTGATTATTATGGGAACCTTGCCGATGGCGCTGGTGGGCGGCTTCTGGTTGCTTTACCTGCTCGACTACAACATGTCGGTGGCTGTCGGAGTCGGTTTTATCGCACTATCGGGCGTGGCCGTGGAAATCGGGGTGGTTATGCTGGTGTACCTGAACCAGGCCATGCAGCGCCATATTGATGAAGCTGAACGTGCACAGCGAAATCTGACTGCAGCCGATGTCCGCACCGCGGTGATAGACGGGGCCTTGTTGCGCGTGCGACCGATCATGATGACCGTAGCAGCCGTTATTGCCGGCCTGTTACCGATCATGCTGGGCGGTGGCACCGGTTCTGAAGTCATGCGCCGTATTGCCGCACCGATGATTGGCGGCATGGTCAGCGCAACCATACTGACTCTGGTACTGATACCGGCTATCTTCCTGGTCTGGAAACAATTCACCCTGACCGGCAAGAATGCCTGATAGTAAACCCTTCCTGTTGCACGGAACAAACATGTTTCGTGTAACAGGCCAAGCTATTGCTGTAACGGTTACTGTTGTTCTGTTCCGGCCTGGTTATTTACTTCATTACATACGACTTCCTTGTTACATACGGTACCTGTATGAACTTGACCTGTGTGTTACACACAAGATTTACACTATACATAGAGCACATGAACACTATTTTTATAGACATATGACGACATCTTTTCAGGGCTATGACCAGACAAGCTAAAAAACATCGTTCCTTTTCCCTGATCCTGTCCGGTGGCGGCGGTCGAGGCCTGGCACATGCCGGGGTACTGAAAGCACTGGAGCACTATGGTTATAAGCCGGATGCCCTTGTCGGTGTATCCATAGGCGCCATTGCAGGAGCAACCTACGCCCTGAATCCGGAATGGTATGATGCACTCGTAACCATGGACACCCGTTCATTTCCTAAATCACCCAAGACATATGGCAAGGATTTGCGCGCGCGCGTCCGTTCAGCGATAGCCTCGGAACGCGCACTAATGGATATGTTTCTTGGCTGGGGCATAGGTGAGCGTTCACTTGAAGAAGGCAAACAACTGCTACAGGAATTAACACTCAACAAGAAATTTGAAGACGGAAAAATCCCGTTTGCAGTTATCGCTACTGATCTTTGCTCGGGCAAACGCATTGTCATGAAAAAAGGAAAAGCGGCCGATGCCGTCTACGCCAGTGCCGCGCTACCCGGCATACTTCCCCCGCTGATCCGTGGCAAACGCATGCTGGTGGATGGATGTTATGCCGATAATGCACCTGTTGACGTCGCACGAAAATTTGGCCCCGAAGTGGTCATAGTAGTCGACGTGGGTCAGGATACTGAGGCATCTCAAATTCGCAATGGCTTCCAGGCGATGGTGCGTGCGGTAGAGATATGTAACCGCCTGCACGCACATATGCGCTTTAATGAAGCCGATATGATCATCAAGCCCTATTTTCCCATCCCTATCGAAACCCTGGACTTCAGCCAAAAACGCCTGAATGTTGCCTCTGGTGCACGAGCGGTCAGAAAACAGATAAAAGATATCGAAAAGCTATTACTATAATAGGTAATACGGGCTGATCTCGAGGAGAATACTGCAAACATGCCTGACCCTAATCAATCTGGTCTCGATAGTGAGGAGACTTGCTCGTGCTCTCCACACACATCATCGGGCGACGATAGCATCAAGACGTTCTTCGAAGGCGATGCACTGTTTGATGCCATGCTGGACGCTATCGCTACCGCCAAACATGCTATTCGCATGGAAAGCTATATTTTTGCTGACGACGAGACAGGTCAAAAGTTTGCACAGGCCTTGTGTAAACAGGCACAGGCAGGCGTAAAGGTTCGCTTACTGGTGGATGCCGTGGGATCCCTGTTCCAGTTTTATCGCTCACTGGATGACATGTTTAAACAGGCAGGCGTTGTGGTACACCATTTCCACCGCTGGCAATGGCGCAAACCGTTACGCTATAACCGGCGTGATCATCGAAAATTACTGGTAATTGATCATCAGGTAGCTTTTCTGGGTGGATTTAATATCCATCGAGAAAGCTCATTGCGAATATTTGGTGTACAACGCTGGCGCGATACGCATGTCTCGGTAGGGGGGCAACTGGCTGAACAGGCCGCTGAATTGTTTGATTTTTTCTGGCTTGGACATCGAAAAAAATTACCCAAAGAAGACCCCGATGCAAGCAGTGTTCTGGTCACCAATCAAACCCGTTCCTGCCGACGCCGCATGTCCTGTATCTATAACGATGCCCTGAACAATGCCCAACACTCCATTTGCCTGACTACACCTTATTTTGTACCCGACCACCGTACCCAGAAGGTGCTACTGTCAGCCGTACGAAGAGGTGTTTCGGTACGTATACTGTTACCACAACGTAGCGATGTCAGGCTGGCCGGCTGGGCTGCCAACGCTGTTTATGCCCGTCTGCTGGATGCGGGAATAAGAATATTTGAATACAAGCCACGAATGTTACATGCCAAGGTTGTTATCGTAGATGGCAGCTGGGCTACAGTAGGCACCGCCAACATGGACTACCGTAGCCTGTTTCTTAATTACGAGATAATTCTGGTCAGCCGGGATGCGACACTGAATATGCAGCTGCAAAAACAGTTCGAGACTGACCTTGAAGAAGTCACAGAAATACATGCGAGGCGCTGGCGGCAGCGTCCATGGGTGTACCATCTGGCCGAGCTTATAGGCTGGAGCGCTCGACGTTGGTTATAGTACGCCGTCAGCCCTGAACAGCTTGATATAATCAGGGTCAGAAATGGTAGCTATTCCATGCATTAACAGATAAACAGGCTATCAAAGACAAGAGTGTTACACTCAGCGAATAATTTTTTTAAATAACTCCGCATCAACGGGATACCGGTATGAAACAACTCTTCTCATCACTGATCATTCTTGCGCTGGTTGGCTTCATTGCTGGCGTGGCATTTGCATTTTCGGGCATGTTCAACGTGGCAACATCCTGGGAAGACCCGCAGCTGATGAAATGGCTAATGGTCACTACACGCGAATATTCTATTGAAAGCCGCGCCAAATCGATTACTGCTCCTGAACTGGGTAGTAAAGAGCAAATCGAAAATGGCTACCGTGGTTTTCGTGACATGTGCGTAATTTGTCATAACCTTCCAGGCACCGATGCTTCGCCCGTTGCGCAAGGGCTCAGCCCCGAACCACCGGATCTGGCAGAAGAAGCCGATCATATGTCTGCCGCAGAGCTGTTCTGGGTCACCAAAAATGGCATCAGAATGACCGGCATGCCTGCCTGGGGCCCAACCCATGACGATACGGAATTATGGGAGGTTATAGCATTCATTAAAGCCATGCCGGAACTGAGCAAGGCGGATTATCGCAAGCTGGAACAACACGCTACGACAGGCAATAGCCATGACGACAACCATCAAACCAACAATGCCAATGATCGACATCCTGCTGATCATAACTAAGGCAACACAGATCGTCATGAGGAAACACCACTACAAGCAGCTTGCGAAACTGGACGGGGCAATCTATATTCAGTCTAAATTACGAATAACATTGTCTTGTTGAGGAATCTCACCCCATATAATGGAATACATATTCAACCAGCACGAAATAGCCTGAGTTAAGCTTCCAAAAACTTATTCCTAGAAGGGTTAATTTGATCGAGATCAATGCGGAGCCAGGTAATTTAATATATAAGATTATTATAATGTTCCTTATTGTTAATGCTGCATAAAGTAATCAGCCATTAGTCAATCTCAACACTTTGAATGATACGACTTTAAATAATACGAGTGGAGGAAGCACAGATGAAACACCCCGGTAAATTTACCCGTCACGCACTGGCTATTGCCATAGCGCTGGCTATGCCCATGACGGCTTCGGCAGATGCGGCCTACGATGCACTTAAAAAGCAGGTTGAACAGATGCAGAAGCAGCTGGAGCAAATGCAGGATGCCCTGCAAAAACAGGAGACCAAGGTCAAACAGGTTGAGGAAAACACGATAACGCGTTCCGAAGGCAAAGCACTGGAAACCGCAGTGAACGAGGCCTCGGAATGGAAAGACCCCAACACCCTGGTTCATATGTCAGGTTTTGCCAGTGTCGGGTATGTAGATGGAGACAACCAGGATGGCAGCTTCGTAGCCGGAAATTTTTCGCCAATCTTCCATTTCCAGTACAAGGACATGTTTATGCTCGAATCGGAAATCGAATTTGAGGTCCTGGATGATGGTGAAACCAATGTTGAGCTGGAATACATGACCATCGACTGGTTTGTAAACGACTACGTCGCACTGGTAGGCGGTAAATTCCTGAGCCCGATTGGTCAGTTCAGGCAAAACATGCATCCTTCCTGGATCAACAAAATGGCCTCTGCACCGCCCGGTTTTGGTCATGATGGCGCCGCACCGACATCTGAAACCGGCGTACAGGCACGTGGCGGTTTCCCGCTAGGCAATATGCGTACCAGTTACGCTGTGTATGCTGGCAATGGCCCCGAACTGGTAGCAGAATGGGATGGTAGCGGGTTTGAGCTCGATGGCATCGACGCTAACGGTAAAGGTGCCGACCGCGATGGTAAAAAGGTCTGGGGCGGACGTTTTGCGTTACTGCCTATGCCCGGACTGGAAATCGGTGTATCGGCCGCGACCGGCAAGGCCACTGTCACCAGTATCGAAGATGACACAGGAACAGCACCCCTCCTCGTGAATGAACAGGCCCGCGACTATGACGTACTCGGCTTTGATGGCGTATGGCACTATAAGTCATTCGTGCTGCGTGGCGAGTATGTAAAATCCGAGATAGGTAACGCCACAACTGGCAACACCGCAAATGCCGCTTCAAGCGAATGGAAGTCCTGGTATACCCAGGGGTCTTATCAGCTTCCAGGCACCAGGTACGAGGGTGTCATCCGTTATACTGATTTCGATTCCCCGTCGGACAACAAGGACCAGGAACAATGGGCGATCGGGCTGAATTATCTGTTTGCCAATAACGTTATCGGCAAACTCACATACGAATCCAATGATGGGAAAACCGGTACTCGCGCAGATGACGACAAATGGTACTTCCAGCTAGCCTACGGTTTCTAAAGGAGCCTGCAAATGAAAAAATCTATGATTTATAAAACGGGTTTGCCGGCTGCTGTCATGCTGCTAGTCAGCCTGCTGCTACCCATGTCCGCTATGGCAGACCACTATCCACCAGGGAATTATGCCACGGGCGCCAAGGTCTGGTCCCAAAACTGTGGTCGCTGCCATAATATACGTGATGCACGGGAATTAACCGATTCCCAGTGGTACACCACAGTCTTCCACATGCGTATACGTGCCGGCCTGACCGGACAGGAGTCCCGCGATGTACTGGCCTTCCTGACATCGTCCAATAAGCCTCATCGCAAGAGTATTATTGGTGCTGTAAAGGTGTCTTCCTCATCAGCTGCCGGCAAGGCAGATGGCAAGGCGATCTTTAATCAAACCTGTATCGCCTGCCACGGTGGCGATGGTAAAGGCACCCTGCCCGGTGCACCAGACTTCACCGATCCAAAAGGACCGCTGGCCCAAAGTGATGACGTACTGATCAGACACATCACTGACGGTTTCCAGAGTCCCGGCTCTCCAATGGCAATGCCTGCCAAAGGTGGCAATACGGATTTGACTGCTGCAGACATCAAGGCGGTGCTTGCCTATTTACATAAATTTAC
>VAOU01054764.1_pt1 | contig 10009 bp, 9 predicted proteins | sample 3393871 | NCBI WGS metagenome assembly VAOU01 (sample SAMN08290440, study PRJNA428436) | hydrothermal vent metagenome | isolation source: Deep-sea hydrothermal vent chimney | place: Atlantic Ocean: South-mid Altantic Ridge | depth 1820 m m
TCCGGACGATGCCGCAAGGCCGCGTTGATTCCCGCCCCGAATGAGGCGACGTTTGTCGGCACCTCGCATTGAGAGACCACCGATTTCCTTCGATGGAGGATGTACTCAATCGGTTTTTCGATGGTTTGGATATGCACCGCGCGGGATTGGTTCACGAAATCCAGCATCGCGGCCAGCGTCGTGGTCTTGCCCGCCCCCGTCGGACCCGTGATGAGGAACAATCCCTTCCCCCTCGCCGTCACCGCCTCCAACTGGCTGGGGGTCCCCAGTTGCGCCAGTGGCGGAACCTCCAGCGGCAGACGCCGCAATGCCACTCGGATGTTGTGCTCTCCGCCGTCCGTCTCGTATGCGCTGCAGCGAAGCCGCGAAGAAGAGAAGGTCTGCGCAACGTCGAATGACCCTCCGGCATCCGCCATCCTCCCGCGCCAGTTCTGCCCCCCCATCCCGGGGAGCGCGAGGAACTCGGCGATGTCGCTCCCGGTCAACTCCGTGTCCTCCAGCGCCCTGTACCCGTTCGGCGTCCGGCACAGAATCGGTTGTTCCGGCGCCAAGTTGAGGTCGGTGAACGGGTCCTCGCCATGCAATAATTCGATGATTTTCTGGACTACCAAGCTCATTTCCGGAAACCTCGCGAATCAACCGATGACTTAAACCTCATCCTTTTCCCTGGAAAATCCCTTTGCAAACCCACCCATCGTCCGCATCGAGATATTCGGGGCGCCATTCACGATCTGCGATGCGATATTCGGGATCTCCAGCATCACAAACACAATGACCACCACCACCAAGATGTCTCCGAAGGCAGCAAGCCACGACACATTGTAGACCGCGGGATGGGTTCCCGTTCGAACCAAGATCGAGGTCGACCCGCCCGCCAGCGCCGTCGCCTTCATGAACTGCTCGACAATGGATATGACTACCCCGCCGATCAGTCTCCATGCGGCCGCCACCAACAGGAACCGGAACCACCCGTTGAACAGGAACGAGGTAAACTCCAGCATGAAGAATGGAATGAAGATCGGACCTACCGCGATGGCGATTGAGACCAGTAACATCGAAAGCATCGCAATCCCAATGTAGATTACTGCGGCCGCCATCATCAATAGCCAGATAATAAAAATCACCGCCGCCGCCTCTACCGAAGACAGTAGATTCGTAAAGAACGACGGATTCAAAATACTACCCACGAACCACGGCAACTCCTTGATCGACTCAATAAGCACCGCCGTCATGTGCAGCAGATGTATCCCCGGCAACAGATATCCCGCGGTCTGCATCACCTTGCTTGCGGAAGTGTTACCCCCCGTCAGGTCGGTGCTCAACCACGTGAACCCGCTTGTGATCGCATTCGTGATCTGGGAGTAATCCCTCATCAACCACGCGATCAGACCCCAGATGAAGATCTGTGATACGAAACCACCTACCGCCGTCTCGAAGGACGAGGCTTCCACCCCGAGCATCACCTGAATCCCAAACCACGCAATGGCGATAACCAACAGCAGCCAAAGCAATTGATTGCCAATCTTGAGGGCGCGCATCGCAACCTGGGTGCCGGAGTTCTGTAGCGCATTGATCGTGCGCTCGAATCCGGATGGACCCAGAAATTGGCTCTCGCCCGGCGGCGTAGGCCCCGTGATATTCTGGTTTGGCACGGGAGGGCTGAAAGTGTTGTGTAAAGCGGAACTCACCGCCGCCTGGGCGCCCGTCGCCCGGGCACCCATCGGCGCCAGGGAACACATCGCGAATACCAATGCTACTGCCCATCGTCTCACGGTTGGCGCGCGACCTTCGCCGCGTCTTTCCATTGCTGTTCCCAGGTGTCCAATCCCTTGAGTTGCTTGGCCGACGACTGCTTCATTTCCGAGTGAATGACGGCCGCCTTCTGGGCGGCTTTCGCCTTTCTCGCTATCCCCGGGTTCTTCTGTGCCGTGTTGATGGCGACAAACTTCAGGATCTCGTTGTTCTGGCGCAACATTTGGTTCATCTGCTCATTCATCAGCTTCAGGTTTTGGTTGATCCCCTGTATGTGCGGAATTTGTTGGGCCAACTGCTGCACCCGGTTCCACGACTGTGGGATCCCATGCTCCAATTCCTGCTTTGCCTGCTGATAGGATCCATAGGCCACACCATAGGTGTTCGCATTCTGCTGCGTCTGCGCCTGGAGATACTGCTGCGGTGTGAGATTCGAGGACACATAGGACCGGTACTGCTGTAACATGTTGGTCCTCGCGTTGTTCACACCCCCCCGTAGTTGCCCCAGCGCATTGCCAAACGTCTGTAGCCGGTGAAGCTGGTCAGTAATCCCGTACAGTGTTTGGTAGTTCCTGATGTCTTTTAGATTCTTCGCGTTATAGGCGAGTTGTTGCAACCATGCCTGATACGCCCTGACTTGGTTCTCGACCGTTCGGATCGAATTCGTGGCGCTCAACGAGTTCTGAATCCAGTTGCTCGGGTCGTACACCACCCCCCAGGCGCCCGCGGAGACCGCGTAGAACACCATCACCGCCCCCAGCCCCATCGCTGCTCTGTATACGTTACGCATCACCCGCCACCTCCTTCAGATACCCGTCTTCCCAATTCCGGGACCCGGAGCCCGACCATAGATCGAACCGTTCCTGCGCCTTGGAATCCGAACGTAGCGCCGCCAACAGGTGAGGGGGAAACAGGGGCGCCACCACCCGGGTGCGCCCGCCGGCCAAATACAGGTATTCCCGCTTCGGCTGGAGGCCCGCAACCAGGTCGATTTGGCGCTCCGTCAGCCCCAACTGGTCCCGGTACACCGCCGCGAACGCCTTCACGTCCGGGTTCGCCAGCAGGAACCGGTTCGGCACGCCGCCCGCAATCACCGGAAACGCACGGGAGCGAGCCAGCTCCGCAAGCGATTGCGTCGCCATCATCACCACGCCGTTCTTTTTCCGGAACGTGCGCAACCAATCCTCCAGGCGTTGCGCGAATTCCTCATCATCCAACAGAAACCATGCCTCCTCGATGTAGATGAGTGTCGGCGCTCCCGTCATCGCGCGTTCGATGCGCCAGAACGCTAAATCCATGAACGCCCGCGCGGCCTCCGGAAATCGCATCAACGTTCCCATCTCCACCGTCATCCGGCTCGATACCGAGAAATCGAACGCATCCTCATCGTGATCGAAAAACCCCGCCCAGCGTCCCGACCCAATCCATGGCGCCAACCGCTCGCGCAATGCCGTCGGCAACATCGCCGCCAAGGCGCCCAGCCTCGCCGCACCCGCCGAGCGCATGTGCCGGATGGCCTCGACCACCTCGCCTTCCTGACCCGCCGTCAGCGGTTCGCCGCGAGCGGATAACAGCCTCGATACCCAGCCCGCAAACCATTTCCAGTCCTGCTCATCCCGCAAATCCGCGCACGGGTTCACCCGCAGTCCCTTCGCCGCATCCAGCCACTCCCCCCCCAAAAGCCCCGTCAGGATCCTGCAGGACCGGTCCTTGTCGAAGATGATGACCCTGCCGGTCGGGAACTTTCCCCATTCCAGGCACAGAAAGTTTCCGAACACCGTCTTGCCGGCACCCGTCGGGCCCAGAAGGAACGTGTGCCCCACGTCCCCATCCGCAACGTGCGGCCCGAAATAACACGGCGTACGGGAGCGCGTCGCGAATACCGCCAATGCCGACACCGGCGCCCCCAACTGCTCAGTCAAATGCCGGTTCACCGGGTTCCCCATCGCCTCCCCGCGCAATGGCGCCAGGTCCGCCATCGATGCCCCGGATGCGTACACCCAGCGCACGGGTTCACTCCACTGGCCCGGCAGCGTGCCCGCCCAGGAGGAGAGCAGATGCAACCGCTCGCGCAGCGGCGCGAATCCCGCCTGCTGCAGCGCCCTCGATGCCTCGCTCACCGCACACTCCAGCCCTTCCTCCGTCTCGGATTTGAGCAGGAGCGTTACATTGAGCCAGCCTCCGGAGGGCGAATACGCCATGTCCTCCAGTGCCGCGTTCGCGTCATCCGCCAGGACCTGCGCGCCCGAATCCACATTCTCCGTCTCGACGTGGAATATCCCTTCCTTGACGTAGCCCATCAATCCCTTTCGCCAGTTCAGGTGATGGCGCCGGCGTCCGACCACGTACTGCTTCGCCTGATCGTGGTCCATCATCCGTATCGCGACCGATAACACCGCCTCGGCGTCCACGTCCGTCACACAGTCCAGAATCCCCGGCCACGTCGCCGCGGGCCACGCCGCCGGGAGCGGCTTGACCGTCAGCGCCGCCACGTAGGCACTGCGCGCCGCCCCACGGAACCACAGCCGCCCGGACAGCACCGATAGCGTGTCTTCCCCCAGCGCATCGTCGAGATACATTCCGTCCGGGTCCGCAAACACCGGGTGATACCCAGCGCCCGGAGAGGCCAGCGCATTCAAAAAACCCAGTAACCGCTCGCGCTCCAGCCGTTGCCATCCCAGCGGAGGAAACGCCGAGAGCAGGCTGCCGGTCATCTCCCGGTACTCCGCCAGACGCCCCAGAATGTCCGCCACGTCCGTCTCGAAACGACCCTCCCCAGTCCATTTCTCGCGCGCCCACCGGATAAGCCCCCCGGCACCGGCCGTCATCCCATCACGAGCCGCGCGCTTGAGCGCTCCCGCCAACGCGGATTCCGGCGATTGCACCACCGACAAATACCGCCGGTTCTCATACCACCGCTCCCGCTCACACGCCTTGCGATACCCCGCGTCCAATCGCCCCGCAACCGGGGTCGCAAACGTCCCTTCCGGGTACCCGTGCATCCGGGTGCGCTCCACCGTCCACCAGAGCATCAGCCGGCCACTGCCCGAGGTGTCCAACGCCCGGCGCACCGCAGCCGAACCCGCCTCCGGCTCGGAATCCGGCCGCCCCTGGGTATCCATCCCCCGATAGGCGTAACAACTCATCAACGCCCCGTCCTTGTTGATGACCACCCCGTCGGTCAAAGACAACATCCAGGGCAGTAACTCGGACAACGGTCGCGCCGCCTCCAACGCCTTCAACTTGGCGCCCAACGTCTTCACCGGCCAAAGCCCGGCGGCCGGGAATTGCGCAGATGCCCCACACTGTCAAGCACCTCACGCCCCCAGGGGTCGTACCGGTGCCCCTGGCGCGCGTAACGCGCATACACCCGCCGCATGTCCGGATCCCCACGGTACAGTTGACGCAGAAATGCGTGAATGCCCAATGCCACGAGGATCCACCCCCACAAATGTCCTCCCAACACCATCATCATCGCCAACGTCAGATTGCCGACCGCAAGGGGGTATTCCACCCCACCCATCGTCTGAACCCCGACCATCGAACGCCGGAACGGCGTCTGCTTCATGGCGCACCGCTGTTAATGTACGACGAAGCAGAGTTCCCACTGCCGAAGTTGAGCACCCCGGCCCACTGCACCGCACCCAGCGCGAGCGAGGCGCCGAACAGAATCCGTGCCGCGGTTCCAAAGATCCCCTTCAACTCCCCGAACATCATCAGGAGCCCGAAAAACGCAATCGCAATCAGCACGCCCACTCGCGCTACCGGCCCACTCAGGCTCGATGCAATGGCGCCCAGCGGTTTCATCCACGGGAGCGTCCCACCCCCCCCGCTGCCGAAAAACCCGGCTGATGCGACCTCGGGCATCATGACCAGTCCTGCAAACACCGCCCAGCGCCAGGTGGGAGCTTGCCACCACGCCAGGGGATTGCTTCCCGCAGGGGGGGGCCCCGCAGGGGTTTGCCGCCCCGCAGGGGGTTGCCGCCCCGCAGGGGTTTGCCGCCCCGCAGGGGTTTGCCGCCCCGCAGGGGCCGCGGGAGCGGGGTATGCAATGGCGTACAGCCCACACATCAGCGTACCGAACGCTTTATTCCACTGCTGCTTCATACCACGAACCTCCCATCGTTTTACCAGCCCCCGCCTCCCGGGCGGAGGGACTTAACCCGAAAATACCCGGCGCACCCGGTACCCGCCCGATTCGTCCACGCCTTCCACCGCCGCGATCTCGCACAGCCGATGCTTGGATAACTGCACCACCACCCCCACCGCGCCCGAGCAGGCCCGGCGCACCGCCGACAATGGCCAGCTCTTGACTTCCGCGGACTGCGTCACCAGCGCCTCCAGGCGGTACAGGGCATCCTCCGCCGAGTCCGCGTGCAAGGTGCTCACCCCGCCCGGATGGCCCGTGTTCCACGCCTGCAGGAGGTCGTAGGCCTCCGGCCCCCTTACCTCGCCCACCACGATCCGGTCCGGGCGGTATCGCAACGCCATGCGCAACAACGCGCGAGTATCGTCCGCCCCACGCGTCTCGAACCGCACCCGGTTCCGACTCCGAATCCGCAGCTCCGGCGTATCCTCGATGGACAACACTCGCTCCTCCTCCGGAATCAGATCGAGCAACGCATTCGCAAACGTCGTCTTCCCCGAACCCGTGGCCCCGCTGACCAGCACATTGCGCCGCTCGCGTACGCAAGCGGCCAGCCAAGACGCCCAGTCGCCCGTCTCATCCGCGGAATCCTTCTCCCCGGGCTCCGGCGCAGCCGCAAATTGGAAATCCGCCAACTTCACCGGCCGCGAAAGATGCCGGCGAATGCACAGACTGTGGCCCTCGATGCTGACCGGGTATAACGCCGCGGCAATGCGCAACACGGAACCCGCCCGCACATTCACACACCGCCCCCCGCTCCGCCCACCCAGGTCTTGTCCAACGAGCTTCCCGAGCAGCACCACCACCGCTTCGATTTCCTCCCCCTGCAAAACGGGGTCCACTCGCACCATCCGGCCCGCACGCTCGACCCACCACTCCTCCGGTTGGTTGACCATCAATTCCGTCACGCCATCCTGGGAGAGAAGCTCAAGCACCGGCCTCATGCGCGCACCCAGCAGGCGACGCGCTTCGTTTACTTCATCGAGGTCGCCCGGAATCGGGTCAAATGCACAAGAAAGCGCCGCGTCCATGGACGCCATTGTCTCCCCGATCCATCCCTGACCGGCTAGCGGAATAACGCGCGCCAGCCCGCGTTATTCGATCGAGCCCCGCGTTCAGTCGCATCCGACTCACCTCCATCCGGATGCGCTCCAATTCCTCTTCCGAATACCCGGCGTCCCGGTTCCGCTCCGGCCATACCCCCGCAATCACTCCACCCACCACCAGGAGCACCGCCACGGCGGCCGGAACCATCGAAAACGCCAGCGGCCACACTCCCCGCAGGGCCACGAGCATCGGCCAATTCCGTCCCACCCAGGCCACCAAGACGCCCAGCAGAATCACCCCATGCGATTCCAATACCCAGCCCACCGTCGCGGCCAGGAAAACAGATAGCCAGTCGAGGATTTCGAATCCGCGCGACATGCCACGGATCCTAATCCAAATCCAACGCCTCCTATTCGCGAATATCGGGTTTTGGGGTGGCGTTTTTGTTTTCCGGAATCCCACACCGTACCGCGCGTGCTCCTGGAATCCGTTGACATCCTCCCCGGCCTGAAGGCCGGGGATTCCTGTGGCGCTCAGGTACGGTATAGAGCCGCACCTGAATCGCTTCGGTGGGTTCCTGCTGGCCTCACCACTCACTTCAGGTTCCGGAACCACCCCGCCCATCCACCCCACCTCGACGGACGCCTCAATCCATCGACCCTCTGCTCGACCTCATCCACCTCCAATCGCTCGCTCACGCCGCGCCGAAGGTCCGTCCACTCGAACTCCACCTTCCATTCCTCGCGCATCCAGCCCCCCGTATCTTCGCGCGATAGCTTGGTTCGGTGAGTTCGCAACCGCACCCGGAGACCGCGCTCCTCAATCAATCCCGATACCTCGGAAGCCACCTCCGCAGCCCGCCGGTCCGTCCTGTATTTTAGGACCGTGACCCCATGCAGCATGCTTCGTCCCATCTCATGGAACATGAAACGCGCAATCGCCGTCCTGTGGTTCCCGTCCTCGGCAACAAACCACCGGTCTCCATCCACCGCCCGATAATACATGCCGGGCCGTTTGGGCGAGTCATCCAGATAATAGCCCGGATTCTCCCTCTGCAGCGCGAGATTCAGGTCCATGCGCTTGCCTTCCCGCAGAAATTCCAGCCACGAACGCCCAGCGTAATCCGGATGCTGCGTACCCACCACCTCGAATACGTTGATCGACTGCTGTCCGCTCCAGTACGATTCGACCACGAACGGCTGAACGGCGCGGAATCCTTCCTCGTCGAAAGGCGCGATGATTTCACTCGCCCAATGCGGAGGAGAGGCGAATGCCCGCTCGCGAAGGCCCGGTTTCCTGGGAGTATCCATGGAATCAATACCGCTTCTGCAACGATGCCACCCACGTCCTCAGCGACCCGAGCCCTACAAACCACAACAACGGGATTACCAACGGCGGTAGCGGAAGTGGCAGAAAAGGACCCAAGATCCCGATGAATACAAAATAGTGCACACCCTTGCGCGCATAATGATGACGGGCCCGCGAGATGAACTCGAACCGCCATTGCCCGATCCTCCGCCGCACCCACCCGTCCGTTACCGCCGCAAACCCTACCGGAATCATCAGCGGCAACCATAACCACACCAGTTTGAACCGTTCAATTCCCAACCAAACCACTCCCCAAAACGCCGATACATGCCCCCCCATCCCCCGCAGTGCGCTATAGGATTCCGCCACCGCCCCCGGCACCACAAACCAACGGCTGAAGTCCTGATCCGTCTCCCTGCGCATCCGATTCGCCACCCGCACACCCAGCGCCCGGGTAACCAGCACCTGTTGCCGGGACTGGAACCCGCTCACCCAACGCTCCGGCACCACAAAGAAGGCCGCCAGAAACGCCAGCAGGACCAGGCCAATCAGGACCTGGAATACCTTGTGTTCCTTTTCTCGTTCGTCCGTCGCCATCCCAATCCCCCGAAGAACCGATACGCGGATGGATCGATCTCCCATCCGCTAGGTCAAGATCGGAATCCGACCCTTCATAATCCGCCCATCCCCCAACCGTGCAATGTAGTGCAGCGTCGGTAACTGGTGGTACATCGCCGCGGGAAATAACTCCACGTCCTGTTCCTTCAGACTTTCCCCATACCCACCCTGAAACGAGGCCACCCCCACCCCCTGGGTGTACTTCATCTCCACCGCCCGCACCCGAACCTTCGGCATCGATTCCGCCAACATCTCCGCCGTCTGCCCGTCCTGAATCCGAAACGAAATCACCGTGTTCGCATTCCCAATCAGCTGCCGCGCCTTCGCCTCGTTCCCCAAACGGGCCACAAAGTCCGCCAGCGTCTGCGTCAGCACCATCGAGCGGATCTTCGCCCCACCCCCTTTGTTCATGACCTGCACCAACTGCGCGTTCGCAACCTCTGCAGCCTCGTCCACCAGTAGATTGACCGGCACATCCCCTACCCCATAGTTGTACCGGTCGCCCGCCACCGCCGCCATATCCGCCAGCAGTATCGCCCCAATCGCCGAGCCCACCGTCGTGTCCGACAGAGAATCCAGCCCCACATACAACCCCTGCCGCTCCCGAATGACACGACCAATGTCCGTGACCTCCCGCTCCTCATCCGGACGAGGCGACAACAGCGTGTCCAATGGGGGCGAGGTCAACATCGTCATGATCGGCGTCAGTGAAGTCACCATCTTCCCGAAGTGCTCCTTGTCATGCTGCACGTCGGATATCAACCCCTCCAGATCCAACGAGTCCGCGCCCTTCCTTTGCGATAGCACCTCCCGGTAAAATCGAATGTACCCGTCAATCTCCTTGTTCTGATTCCGCGCATTGCGCACATACGCCGCATATTCCTCCGGCTTCGCATGATGCTCGCACCATGCACGCAGAACCTTCAGGAGCATCGACTCCGCCCCACCCTCGATCAATCGCCTCAACTGCACCAAGGTCGGGCGCTCGTGAATCATCAGAATCCCGTTCACGAAATTGTTCAGAACCCGCCAGGAAAACGCCACGAACGGATCCCCTCCCCCCTCCGTCGCAATCAGCGCCGCCACCCGGCTCGCCAACTCGGTCCGCCGATTCCAGTTCCGCATCGGGTCGATACA
>VAOU01069988.1_pt1 | contig 9962 bp, 11 predicted proteins | sample 3393871 | NCBI WGS metagenome assembly VAOU01 (sample SAMN08290440, study PRJNA428436) | hydrothermal vent metagenome | isolation source: Deep-sea hydrothermal vent chimney | place: Atlantic Ocean: South-mid Altantic Ridge | depth 1820 m m
ATTTATGGCCAGCCTGGCCATTACCAAAGGAGCCGGCGTTTTCAGTACGGCGGTAGCTGTTGCCCCTGTTACTAGCTGGCGGTTTTACGATAACATTTATACCGAGCGATACATGCGTACGCCGAAGGAAAACAAAGATGGCTATGATGATAACTCACCGTTGAAATACGTAAACAACATAAAAGGGCATTACCTTTTGATCTTCGGCAGCGGCGACGACAACGTACATCCCATCAACTCCATGACCATGATTTCCGCTTTGGTCAATGCCAACAAGCAATTTGGCCTGATGGTCTATCCCAACAAGAACCACGGCATTTACGGTGGCAACACACGTTATCATCTCTTTACAAAGATGACAGATTTTATTTTGAAATATCTGAGATAGAGGCGACTGATTTAACCTTTCAGATCTTTATCAATCTGAAAGGTTATTTCTGTTTCCGGTATTTGCTTATCTTTAACCCACAACCACCATTATGAAAACGGAACCATGATAAAAGCAACCGATTGCCAGAACTATTTTCAGCACTACAATCTACTGTAAGCAGGCTTTGAAATAAGTTTTAAGATTACAGATTGCGGCCTCCAACTAACTGATTATTTTTGTAAATCAAATCACAATACAATGACCGAAAAAAACGAACATATAATGTTACCCGATGAAATAATTACCAACAAAATATATCTGATCAGGGGAGAGAAGGTTATGCTTGACAGGGACTTGGCAGAACTTTTTGATGTTAAGACTATCCGTTTGCGGGAACAGGTAAAAAGAAATATAGAGAAGTTCCCTGTACATTTTATGTTCCGGTTAACAAATGAAGAAGTTGAAATCATGGTATCGCAAAATGCGATACCATCTAAACAACATCTTGGTGGTTCTTTGCCCTATGTCTTCACAGAGCATGGAGTATTGCAATTGGCAAACGTTTTAAAAAGTGGCAGGGCAACACAGGTAAGTATCAAAATAATAGAAGTTTTTGTAAAAATGCGATCCATGCTAATGGACACTCTAACCCTAAAACAAGATATTGAAGAAATAAAAAAGAAACTTGAGAATCAGGATAAAAACATAGAACTGGTATTTAGTTATCTTGACGAATTAATGGAGAAACAGGGAAACCCACTACCAAGAAAACAAATAGGTTACAAACTTCCCGAACAGGATAAAGTATAAAAAATAAAGGAAATACAAAATCAAACCCTTTGCTACCACACGATGCAATTGTGCGGCAGCTGCGGGCACGAATGTTTCGCGTGCCTTTTTCTGCCATACAATTTTTTTTCTTGTCAATTAAAAAATTTTATACTTTTGCCGTTCAAAGTAATCATTTGATTTATTATTAACCAAAAAGAAAGTAGGTACTTAAAATGATTATTATTCCTGTAAAAGAAGGCGAAAACATTGACAGGGCACTGAAACGTTTTAAACGAAAGTTTGAAAAAACGGGCGCTATGCGTGCCCTGCGTGCCGGCCAACGCTACACGAAACCTTCCGTCAGAAGGCGGGAAGAGAAGCTGAAAGCTATTTATATTCAGCAGCTCCGCCAGGCCGAACAAGGCTAGTTAAGCTTTTTTAAGGATTTTCGTAAGAAAAAACTTTGATTCAGTTAAAAGATTTCTTATCTTTGAATCAAAGTTTTTTCTTTTATATATGAGTGTTAATCAATTCATAAGATACCTGCAAACCGAAAGACGGAGCTCCGTTCACACTCTCCTTGCCTACCAAAAGGATATCCAGAGTTTTAGTGCTTTTCTGAAAGAACAATTTGAGCTGGACAGCCCGGAAGATGCCAGCAATGAGATGGTTCGCTCGTGGGTTGTTGACCTTATGGATAAAAAATTTGCACCTGTCAGTGTCAATAGAAAAATCAGTTCCCTCAAAGCTTATTACAACTACCTGATAAAACTCGGTATCATTGGAAATACTCCCATGCAGAACATTCATAGCTTGAAACGGGGAAGTCCTCTGCCGGTGTATGTGGATCAGGACAAAATGCATACTTTATTAGGTGAGATGCTTCCCGGAGATGATTTTGCATCGCTTCGCAACCGTCTCGTAATTCTTATTTTGTATGCTACAGGCATCCGGCTTAGTGAGTTGCTTACGTTGAAAACCTCTTCGATTGATTTTGCCGGTAACAGGTTAAAGGTACTCGGTAAGAGAAATAAAGAACGTATTATTCCGTTTTCTGTAAAGATGAAAGGGGAGATGCAGGCATATATAAAGGTAAAAGAAAAGACATTTCCAATGGCCGGGGAGTGGCTAATTGTTTCCAACAAAGGGGAGAAAGCCTATCCTAAACTTATTTATCGCATTGTGCATAATGCGTTGACCGGATATACAGCTACGCGAAAAAGTCCGCATGTGCTCCGGCATACTTTTGCCACTCACCTTATGAATAATGGTGCCTCGCTGAATGCCATAAAAGATTTACTGGGACATGCCGATCTCTCGGCTACCCAGATTTATACACATACCAGCATAGAACAGTTAAAATCAATATATTCTCAAGCCCACCCCAGGGCTTATTTAAAAAAAGGAGGTTAATATGAAAGTGAATGTTAAATCAGTGCGCTTCAGAGCGGACCAAAAGCTTGAAGACTTTATCGAAAAAAAACTTCAAAAGTTTTTCGGTTTTCACGAGCAGATTTTGGATGCAGATGTTGTATTGAAACTGGACAACAATGAGACCCATGAAAACAAGATTGCCGAGATTCGTCTGTTGTTAAAAGGAGAGGAATTGTTTGCAAAAAAGCAAAGTAAAGCTTTTGAAGAGTCTGTTGACCAGGCTATTAATGCGTTAAAAAAACAGATAGACAAGTATAAAGAAAAGTTTAAAAAATAAATTTTAATGTTTTTAAAAAAATTGTTTGGTAATTTCAACTAAACACTCTATTTTTGCAGACCTTTTTGAAAAGAGGTCTGCTTTTTTTGTAGAACGTTCTGAAAGTGCCGTTAATAAAGCAAACAAACTGAGATAGAGCATTAATTTTGAGTGCCAGCATAGCTCAGTTGGCCAGAGCAGCTGATTTGTAATCAGCCGGTCGGGGGTTCGAATCCCTCTGCTGGCTCAGTTCATAAACATTTTGAAAAGAAAAAATGGGGGGATACCGAAGCGGTCAAACGGGGCAGACTGTAAATCTGTTGGCTCAGCCTTCGGAGGTTCGAATCCTCCTCCCCCCACCAGGGCAGAAGAAGTAAAAAGGCTAAAGGCTAAAGTTAAAAGTAAAAAGTAAATCAACCCCACTTTGACTTTAAACTTTAAACTTTGAACTTTGAACTTTGAACTTTAAACTTGTATTGCGGGAGTAGCTCATATGGTAGAGCGACAGCCTTCCAAGCTGTAGGTGGCCGGTTCGAGCCCGGTTTCCCGCTCTGGGTTTGCCGGGGTAGCTCAGGGGTAGAGCACTTCCTTGGTAAGGAAGGGGTCACGAGTTCAATTCTCGTCCTCGGCTCTGAATAGAAGAAATAGAAATAAAGTAATAAAAACAAACATTAATTTTTAACATTTTTAATATGGCTAAAGAAAAATTTAATCGTTCCAAACCGCACGTAAATATTGGGACTATTGGTCACGTTGACCATGGAAAAACCACTTTGACGGCTGCCATTACGCTTACACTTCAAGATAAAGGTTTGGCAGAGTTTAAGTCATTCGAATCCATTGATAATGCTCCTGAAGAAAAAGAAAGGGGAATTACTATTAATACTGCTCACGTTGAGTATCAGACAGAAAATCGTCACTATGCTCACGTTGACTGCCCTGGTCATGCCGACTATGTGAAAAACATGGTTACCGGCGCTGCCCAAATGGACGGTGCTATCCTGGTTGTGGCTGCTACTGATGGCCCTATGCCGCAAACCCGCGAGCATATCTTGCTGGCACGTCAGGTTGGCGTTCCCCGTATTGTTGTTTTCATGAACAAAGTGGACTTGGTTGACGACGATGAGCTGCTTGAAATTGTTGAAATGGAAATTCGTGACCTTTTGAGTTTCTACGGTTTCGATGGTGACAATACACCTATCATTCAGGGTTCCGCTCTCGGTGCTTTGAACGGTGAAGAAAAATGGCGTGATAAAGTCATCGAATTGATGGATGCCGTTGATTCCTGGATTCCGTTGCCGGTTCGCGATGAGCACAAGCCTTTCCTGATGCCTGTTGAAGATGTATTTTCCATTACAGGCCGTGGAACAGTGGCTACCGGAAGGATTGAAACCGGTATTATTCATACGGGTGACCCTGTGGAGATCATTGGAATGGGTGCCGAAAAGATGAAGTCGGTTGTTACCGGTGTCGAAATGTTCCGCAAAATTCTTGACCAGGGTATGGCCGGTGACAACGCAGGCCTGCTATTGCGTGGAATTGATAAAGACAAAATCAAAAGAGGGATGGTTATTTCCGCTCCCGGTACGGTTACTCCTTACCGTCATTTCAAAGCTGAGGTTTATATCCTGAAAAAAGAAGAAGGTGGCCGCCATACGCCGTTCCACAACAAGTATCGTCCCCAGTTCTATTTCAGAACAACCGACGTTACCGGAGAAGTTTTTCTTCCCGAAGGAATTGAGATGGTAATGCCCGGTGATAACGTTACTATTGAGGTGAAACTCATTTCTGACATTGCTATGAACAAAGGATTACGTTTCGCTATCCGCGAAGGTGGTCGTACTGTTGGCGCCGGTCAGGTAACAGAAATTATCGACGACTAATCGAATTGTAAATGGCATGAGGTAAGAGATGCCCTGATGAAAACCAGGTGATCTTTTACCCGCTAAAAATAGTTGGATACGGGTGTAGCTCAATTGGTAGAGTAGTGGTCTCCAAAACCATTGGTTGTGGGTTCGATTCCTACCACCCGTGCAAAACGATAGAAAAATGGCAAAATTTAGTATTGTTAGCTACCTGAAAGAAGTTAATAACGAATGGATGCATAAAGTGTCCTGGCCTACTTGGAGTGAGCTGCAGAATAGTGCAATAGTGGTATCCGTTGCTTCCCTTTTAATAGCCATAGTGGTCTATTTGATGGATATCTCATTTTCAACAATTTTGGAGAAGTTTTACGGCCTCTTTTGATGCGTTGAAGCGTACTGTTCGAAATAAATATATTTTTAACTTGTTAGTAACTAATCAGAACCTAACTGTAAGATGAACGAAGATTCCGGTAAAAGATGGTATGTTGTCAGAGCCATAAGTGGTAAAGAGAAAAAGGTGAAAGAACGCCTTGAGAACGAAATTAAACGTCTCGCTATTGAGGATTATATTTCACAGGTTCTCATTCCCACTGAAAAAGTGTACCAAATCCGTAAGGGAAAAAAGATTAGCAAAGAGCGAAACTATTTTCCCGGATATGTTTTGGTAGAGGCTGAGCTTACCGGTGAAATTCCTCACATCATACGTAATATCCCCGATGTACTCGGTTTTTTGGGTACTCGTGGCAAAGCCGATCCCATTCGTCCTGCCGAAGTAAAGCGCATACTTGGAAAAGTTGATGAGCTGGCAGAACAAGGTGAAGAGGTAAATATTCCGTTTATTGTGGGTGAAACCGTTACCGTTGTCGATGGTCCATTCAATAGTTTTAGTGGCGTTATTGAGGAAATTAACGAAGATAAGAAGAGATTGAAAGTGATGGTGAAAATCTTCGGCCGAAAAACTCCGCTGGAACTCGGATTTATGCAGGTAGAGAAAGAATAGTTGTTAACTTATTTTAAACAATTGGTTTAAAATGGCAAAAGAAATTAGTGGATTAATTAAACTACAGATTAGAGGCGGTGCTGCTAACCCATCCCCTCCCGTTGGACCGGCTTTAGGTGCCAAAGGGGTGAACATCATGGAGTTCTGTAAACAGTTTAATGCGCGTACACAGGATCAGGCCGGTAAAGTCATTCCTGTTATCATTACTGTTTTTAAGGATAAATCTTTTGAGTTCATCATCAAAACGCCACCGGTTGCTGTACAAATCCTGGAAGTTGCAAAGCTGAAAAAAGGTTCTGCTGAACCTAACCGGGTTAAAGTGGCCAGTATATCCTGGGAACAGGTGAAAACCATTGCTGAGGCAAAGATGAAAGACTTAAATGCTTTCACCGTAGAATCAGCTATGCAAATGGTTGCCGGTACGGCAAGGAGTATGGGTGTGGTTGTTAAGGGGAATTTTCCCGCAAATTAAAAATCTGTTAACAGGAGGAGAATATGGCAAAATTGTCAAAAAAACACAAAGAGGCTTTGTCCAAATTCGAAAAGAATAATGAGTACTCCATAACCGAAGCCATCGATTTGGTAAAAAGTATTACTTATACTAAATTTGATGCTTCAGTAGATCTTAGTGTACGTTTGGGTGTTGACCCTCGTAAAGCCAACCAAATGGTCAGGGGCTCTGTTACCCTTCCTCATGGTACCGGCAAAGAGGTGAAAGTACTCGTGTTGTGCACACAGGATAAAGAGGAGGAAGCCAAAGCAGCCGGTGCTGATTTCGTTGGTCTTGACGAATACGTTCAAAAGATCAAAGGAGGATGGACAGACGTAGATGTTGTAATTACCATGCCGAGTGTTATGCCTAAAGTAGGTGCGCTTGGCAGGATTCTGGGCCCCCGGGGTTTGATGCCAAACCCCAAGACCGGTACTGTTACCATGGAAATTGGCCGGGCGGTGAAAGCAGCCAAAGCAGGTAAAATTGATTTTAAGGTAGATAAATTTGGTATTATTCATTCGGCAGTTGGAAAAGCGAGTTTCGATAACGTACAACTTGTCGATAACGCCAATGAACTGCTGAACGCTATCGTAAAATTGAGGCCTTCTTCCGCCAAAGGAAACTATGTGAAGAGTATCTATTTGTCAAGTACAATGAGTCCGGGTATTGCAATTGATGCTAAATCGGTTAACGCCTAGATAAATACAAGCGATTGTTATGAGAAAAGAAGACAAAAAGCAACTTATTGAATCTCTAACCAAACAGCTAACCAAGCATCATAATTTTTATCTTGCGGATACTTCTACATTAGATGCAGAAGATACCAGTAAGCTGAGAAGAATGTGCTTTAACAGTGGCATTGAAATGCGGGTGGTGAAAAACACCATCCTGCGTAAGGCCATGGAGCAGTCGGAAAGAGCATTTGATGAGTTATATGGAACACTTAAAGGAAACACATCCCTTATGTTTGCCGGGGCCGGTAGTGCACCCGCCAAATTGATTAAAGAGTTCAGGAAAAAATCAAAATATCCCATCCTGAAAGCGGCATTTATTGAAGAAATGACCTATGTTGGTGATGAACAACTTGATTTCCTGGCTTCTATCAAATCGAAAGACGAGCTGATAGCCGATGTGATTGCCTTGCTACAAGCACCTATGAATAACGTGCTTTCTGCATTAAAATCCGGTGGTAATAAACTATCCGGAATTCTTGAGACCTTATCTGAAAAAAGTGAATAAGGATAAAATACGAATTATAAACAAGCATTTAATAACACAATTTAAATTATAACAAAATGGCAGATTTAAAAGCATTTGCAGAACAATTAGTTAATCTTACTGTTAAAGAAGTAAATGAACTGGCTGAGATTCTGAAAGAAGAGTATGGTATTGAACCCGCTGCTGCTGCAGTAGTGGCAGGTCCTGCAGCAGGCGCTGCCGATGGTGGTGCCGAAGAAGAACAAACATCTTTTGATGTTATTCTGAAAGCTGCAGGTCAATCAAAACTTGCTGTAGTTAAATTAGTTAAAGAATTGACCAGCTTAGGTCTGAAAGAGTCAAAAGAACTTATTGACTCTGCACCGAGAGCTATCAAAGAAGGCGTAAGCAAAGACGAAGCCGAAGCATTAAAAGCACAGCTTGAAGAAGCTGGTGCCGAAGTGGAGGTTAAGTAATACTTTATTTCTATTCAATTGGCAACCTCTGTCCCGTTTTCGGGACAGAGGCTATCCTATTTGTTCTTTTACATCATTCTTTCATTATTTGCCGGTGATTTTTTGAAACATACCGGCTGTTCATCACTTAAAACTATTGTGCCTTGGCTGGAATCAAAACCGAAAGAATCAATTTCGCATCTACGAAGAACCTGATGCCTTATCCGAATTTCCTGGATATTCAATTAAAATCTTTTCAAGATTTTTTTCAACTGGAAACCAACACGGAAAATCGTATTAATGAAGGCCTTTTTAAGGTTTTTTCAGAGAATTTCCCCATTACAGATGTGAGAAATAATTTTGTCCTTGAATTTTTAGACTATTTTGTTGACCCTCCACACTATACAATTGACGAATGTATTGATCGCGGATTGACTTATAGCGTACCCCTCAAAGCAAAATTAAAACTTTATTGTACCGATCCCGAACATGAAGACTTTGAAACCATTGTTCAGGATGTCTATTTGGGCATGATCCCTTATATGACCCCACGCGGTACTTTCATTATTAATGGTGCCGAAAGGGTTATCGTTTCCCAGTTGCACCGGTCGCCGGGGGTTTTCTTCGGACAGCACCGGCATGCTAATGGTACGCAGCTGTTCTCTGCCAGGATTATCCCTTTCAAAGGTTCCTGGATTGAGTTCTCTACGGACATTAACAACATCATGTATGCCTACATCGACCGTAAAAAGAAACTACCGGTTACTACCTTATTGCGTGCCATAGGTTACGAAACCGACCGGGATATACTTGAGATTTTCGACCTCGCAGAAGAGGTGAAAGTAAGTAAAGCGGGTCTGAAACGTGTATTGGGCCGCAGCCTGGCAGCCCGTGTTGTTCGTTCCTGGTTTGAGGATTTTGTGGATGAAGATACCGGTGAAGTGGTTACCATTGAGCGTAACGATGTTATCATCGAACGCGAAACTGTTCTCGAAACAGAACATATACAGAAAATTATAGACGCAGGTGTAAAAAACGTCCTCCTGCATAAGGAAGATGGTAGCATTAACGACTATTCGGTTATCTTTCAAACTTTGCAGAAAGATACGACCAACTCCGAAAAAGAGGCTGTTGAATATATCTATTTCCAGCTGCGTAATGCTTTACCTCCTGACGAAGAAACTGCCCGTAGCGTTTTCGACAGACTTTTCTTTTCTGATAAGCGTTATGACTTGGGCGAAGTAGGCCGCTACCGTATCAATAAAAAACTGGAGCTGAATACGTCCATGGATGTGCGGGTTCTTACTAAAGAAGATATTGTCCTTATCATCAAGCATCTGGTTAAGCTGTTAAATCAGAAAACTATTGTTGATGATATTGACCACCTGAGTAACCGTCGTGTACGTACTGTAGGCGAGCAGCTTTATTCGCAGTTTGGGGTGGGGCTTGCCCGTATGGCTCGTACTATTCGTGACCGTATGAACGTTAGAGATAATGAGGTGTTTACACCAACCGATTTGATTAATGCCAAGACTTTGTCGTCGGTCATCAACTCTTTCTTTGGTACCAACGCTTTGTCGCAGTTTATGGACCAGACTAACCCGCTTTCTGAAATTACCCACAAACGGCGCATATCAGCTCTCGGACCTGGCGGCTTGTCTCGCGAAAGAGCTGGCTTTGAAGTCAGGGACGTTCATTATACACACTACGGACGTCTATGTACTATTGAAACACCTGAAGGACCGAATATCGGTTTGATTTCTTCACTGTGTGTTTATGCTAAAATTAATCATCTTGGCTTTATTGAAACACCTTATCGTAAGGTGGTATCCGGGATTATTGATTACAAACGCAATCCTATTTATCTGAGTGCTGAGGAAGAAGAGGATAAAATTATTGCCCAGGCAAATACTGTTGTGGACGATGCCGGAACTTTTGTCAACGAAAAAGTGAAAGTCCGTTATCAGGCTGACTATCCTATCACCCCCCGTGAAGAGGTTGACCTTATTGATATTGCTCCGAACCAGATTGCCTCTATCGCCGCTTCCAGTATTCCTTTTCTGGAACACGATGATGCCAACCGTGCTTTGATGGGGTCGAATATGATGCGTCAGGCAGTAC
>VAOU01038069.1_pt1 | contig 9885 bp, 9 predicted proteins | sample 3393871 | NCBI WGS metagenome assembly VAOU01 (sample SAMN08290440, study PRJNA428436) | hydrothermal vent metagenome | isolation source: Deep-sea hydrothermal vent chimney | place: Atlantic Ocean: South-mid Altantic Ridge | depth 1820 m m
GAAGATTCTTTCTGCAGGAAATCTTTTGAAAAAGTGGTGGCCGGAAGTGGAGATTGAGATGAAGATGCTGTCGGAGTAGCAATGTCCTTGGAAGAGTTGGCGAAATATGAAAAATATTCTTCTTTTCTTTTTTGAGACAATAATTGTGCGTGCTGCTCGTTTTTTTGCTGTCGCTCAGAAATAAAATTATTGAGCGAGTTTTCATCAACATACCAAACTGCATCAATTTTTTTACCCGCAACCTTCCCAAACCGACACAGCTTCGCGATATAGTCGTTAGTAAATCCAGATTGGTGTGCTGCTTCTTTTGATGAAATCAAATTTGGTTTTTGTGGGGCTTCGCTCATAAATATATAGAGGAGATTAACTATAGTTTAACACCATATTTTTGTTCGTCTTGGTAAAAAAATCATAGGTGTGGAAAAGTATAAATTAATCCACTCATAGAAAAAATCAGTATCTTTTTTTGAACTTCATATAGATTTTGAAGAAGAATAACTTTCCTACACTTCATTTTGTAGATATACCCGACTTACGAAGTCGTCCCGACTTCGTAAGTCGGGTATATCCAAGTAACTTCGTAAGTTAGGTAATTTTAGAATTACCATAAGTATCATTTTCTTATTTTTTCGTATAAAAAAATAGAAATTGATATTTTATATGGTTATATGTATAAAAGGCAACATATCTCGTCTATACAAGCTCGTTTACACAAGATTAGATGCCAATATTTTTCATCTGTGGTTCTTACTGTAAGATCAAAATATTGTTTGTTGGGTGTTGTTTTTTTGCATACAGTTTGCATACAGAGAGTATCTTCATACGCCTATTGAAAGAAGGTGAGTTTAGGTTTAATCACAGAGAGTTAAATTCAAAAGAATTGTATGGTACACTGTTATCAATAGTACGAGATTATTAAAAGTTTGCTTGTTGCCCCTAAAAGAATTACTTAAAAACAGCAGCTCCGAGATGTAATTCTTGGAGCTGCTGTTTTATTTAGTTCTTTCAAGATAGCACCTTCAAGATGACATCTTGAAGGTGCTATCTTGGTTTATTAGTTTGGTTTATTAGTGAAGTACGAACTGTTCCGTTTACAATCCAGAAAGAATGACTATAAGTAGCACCATATATTTGTTCGTCTTGGTGAAAAAATTTTCGTAACGGGGCAGCTATTAAACATTCACATAGATACTTACAATCCCTTCATATACCGAAAGTACGGCATTTTCATACTTAAAAACTCTTTCTTTCTCCCCGGAACGAATGGTGATTGATTCATTTTGTACCATAGTGATGAAATTCGCGTGTCCGGGAAGGATATCAAAAGTACCCGCACTATTTTTTGATGAGATGCTCGTTGCTACTCCAGTCCAAATGACCTTATTAGGGCTATTTATGAGAACACTTAGTTTCCATGGTTGTTCCATATTTTATTTATATGTGCGGAACGAGATGAGTTGCATTTCCAATATAAAGAAACTTTTCCGGAGCAATCGAATCAAACCGACCCTCAACAATTGATTTTACATCGGTAATAGCATCCTCTCGCTTTACAAATACTCCCGCACGCCCCGTTTGTGATTCAAGAGTATAAAATGGCTGTGTCATATAGTTTCTAAGACGGAGACCTCGTTCATACACTGTTTTATCTTGCAACGAAAGCTCGTTTTCTCCGATAATAGTAACCACGCGTGCAAGTCGCTCATATTGGTCAAGTAGTGCAATCGCCGCAGTAGCCGTTTCAAAATGTCTATCTTCTATCAATCCTTTGTCTAGTACAGAGGATTTAGAATTCAAAAGGTCTATTGCAGGATACATTCCCTCCTGACTCATTTTTCTTGAAAGAACCACTACTGCTTCAAAATACTTCAATGGTGCCGCCACCGCCGGATCGGTGAGCTCATCTGCCGGAACATATACCGTTTGTATTGAGCTTATTGAGGCGTGATCACTATTCACCAACCTATTCTCAAACTGGGCAACCTCCGCCTCGAGCGTTGATTGATACCCAAACTCAGACGGTATTTCCTCAAGCAATGTGGCGAGCTCGCTCCCCGCCTGCACAAATCGGAATATATTGTCCGCAAAAAGGAGCACATTTGTCTTTTCTTCGTCGCGAAAGTACTCGGAAAGAGTTGCAGCTGCTTCTGCAACCTTAAAACGGACCGCGGCATTCTCGTTGATGTGCGCAACAATGAGCGCTGTTTTTGATAATGTTTTTGTTTCCTTGAGAGATTCCCAAAGCTCATGCCCTTCACGAATACGCTCTCCGATACCGGCAAAAAGAGTAACACCACTGTGGTTGGTATTGAGATTTCTAATAATTTCAGTCATAAGCGCCGTTTTCCCCACACCGGCACCACCCACAAGTCCCAGTTTTCCGCCTTCAAGCAGAGGAGTGAAGAAATCTATAATTTTAATACCCGTTGCAAGCAAAGGGCGTTTTCGTGTTGCGATAAGTGCTGACCGCTTAGCAGGAATACGAATTGGCCTCGTTTCTTTATAAGAAAGATTTCCCTGCCCATCAACCGGCTTTCCATAGAAATTTATAGCCCTTCCCAAGACCTCTCTGCCAACCGGTATGGAAAGACTAGACCCGTCTGTTACGATACGCATAGAGCGGTACAAATTTTCTTTTGAAGAGAGCAGGAGGCAATACAGTTTATCGCGGTCGCGATATGAATGGACTTCAAGTTGGACCGCTTCCTGTGTGTTTTCAGCCGTGAGCACTTCTCCGAGCGCCGGTAGATATTCACTCTCAAGGTGTACTACGACTATTTGTCCGTGTACTTCATATACTCGCCCAACAAATTGTTTTTTTATTTTTTCCATTTTGTTATTGCTGAGAATGCCTCAAGTAATCGTGCATCATTAAATGTAGCATTTTCTCTCCTCATACGGCGGCGCGCGCGGGTAACCGCGCTATCTGCTCGGTCTTGCGCTTGGTTCATAGAAATAAGCCGCGCCGCCGTTCTTGCAAGCTCTGCTTCAAGCATTATTCTCTGAAATAAGAGATGCCGCACGCGCGTTTCAAAAAACGCAAGAATCTTCGGAAGCTCCGGTTCAAAAATATAATCAATTTTTTCTGTAGTATTTTCGGAATCTTCCAGTGAGGGCATATATGCGACATCAAGTGCGGATACTTTCTGAGTGAATACATTTACAAATGACGAATGAAAAACATATACATGCTCATACGGCGCGATAGTATCCAAAAAGGTACGCATCTCTTCATCACTCGGCTCGTCCTCTTTAAAGAGAAGGTAGGACACTTGTGCAGGGTGTTCAGGAAAATTCCTCATAAAAAGACCTCCCGTTCTTCCGATAATCAAATAATCGCTTTGGGGATCCTGCATATTCTTGAGAAAGGTGCGCATAACTTCAGTATTTACCGAACCATAAAAACGAGAGTTCGTGGTGAACGCTACCGAAATACTCCGATTTGTATCGCGCGCGGCTTTCCCTGTGGTTTTCTCAGAAAGCTCTCCGCGCGCGCGCGCTGTTTGCTTTACGGCTTGGTAGAGCTTGGTAATCTCAGTGTAAAATTTGCTATTTTTTTCAAATGCGGTGCGCAAGCGATTTATTTTTTCCGCACTCACCTCAAACAACGCCGTGGTAACAAACCCAATCGTTTCAAGGTTATCTAATTCTTGCTGCTTGGCGCCTCCGGTTATCATACTAATTCAAAATAAGAGGATGCTTCCTCAAGCTTTCCTAAAAACTTATCCAGTGGAAGCACTCCCTCGCGCGCATCGGTACAAAGATAGGAAAGCGATTCATTCGTCTGTATTGTCGTAATAAGCTTCTCGTGGTTGCGCAGAGCAAACGCAGCTTCTTTTTCGTGGAAAAGCGGAGTAAAAACAAGTGAGAGAAGTATGATTTGTACTTCAAGGGCGAGTGAAGTCATTGCTTTCTGCCCTAAAAATAAATTCATAATTTTCCCCTTCGCAAGGGTGTCGCGAGTTTCTTTGGAAAGCTCCGCGCCGAACTGACCATAGCGCCGTTGGCGCTCATATTCAGCAAGCAGCGAGCGTACCTGAATGGAAAGCTGCGTTGCGAGTAGACTTTGTGTCTGACGACCCACGCGCGTTACGGACTCTTCTGACACAACTGCCGGAAAATATCCTTCAGCGTGCAAGACCGGCGAAAAGAAAAGATGCCCGTCAGTTGCGGAGATGAGATTTGTAGATATGAGGTTTGAGAGATCTTCAATGTTTGTTTCCAAAACCGGCAAAATAGTGATGCTCCCCCCACCAACAGTTTCATTAAAAAATCCGCCGCGCTCCAAAAGACGCGCTTGCTGATAAAACATATCTCCCGGGTAGGATTCCCGACCCGGAACGCGCCCGGACAAGAGTGCTATTTCACGCAAGTATTTTGCATGGCTTCCAAGATCATCAAGTATAACGAGTACATCACGCTTTTGTTGCGCGAAATGTTCTGCAATTTCAATTGCAAGCGAGGGAACGAGATAAATCATTGGCGCCGGATCGCTGGAAAATGCCGCAAGAATGACCGTGTCGCTGTTCCCTTCTTCACTTAAGATGCGAGAAGTTACTTCCTCAATATAGAGAGATGGTCGTCCGATAAAACCATACACACACACCACATTATTTTTTTTCTGATGCGCGAGGATACTTTCAAGAAATGCTTTTTTTCCGCTTGAGAGCGGGCCTATTATCATTTGCCGCTGCCCTTTTGCAAGCGGAAGTAGCACATCAACCGTAGCGATACCGGTGGTTAATTGTTCTTTCATAAGTGCGCGAGCGCTCATATCCGGAGCGCTGCTTTCCAGATGTATCATCGTATTTGCGGGAGGGAGCGCGCTGCGGCCATCAAGCGGCTCGCCGAGCGCATTTATCACGCGCCCATGCAACTGATCGCCAAAATAAAACTGAACACCGCGCGCGTGCAGCATAAAACGCTCACCGAGTGTCGGATTTCCACCCTCCAAAAGGAGCGCTTCAATGCTTTTCTCTTTGATAGAGGACACGAGCGCGCGGTTTCCGGAAGTATTTATGATGACATCGTTTAGGTGCACAGACGGAAGACCCTCAAGCTCCAGTAAGTATCCTTTTGCTCCGATTACAAATCCGGTTTCTCCTTCTTTTATCTCGTGTGTTTTTGTTTTCATAGAAAATTATTTCACGCATTTTGCTTCGCGATGAGTGGGGAAAGTTGTTCGGCGAGTTCCTGCAGGTGCGCCTCCTCATAATGCGCAAAAGAAAAATCATACATTTTGTCTTTCCACACAAACTGACACCCGGCAGCGAGTGTTTGGTCAATAGAAATATCAAGCAGCGTATTTTCTCCAACGACCGTACGCACCCACTGCCCTACCTGCGCCATTTGCTCCGAAGGAATGGCAATGGGGATGGTAAGCGGCAGTGTCGGTACAGACGCAATTTCCTCCTCCATCCGGTCAAGTGTTTTTTGAAACGAGTTGCGAGTAAAAGTATTCCAAAAAGAAAGAGGAAGCTCCTGAAGAAAGGTACTGTCCTGCAGCGGGTCGCGGCTCAGCTTTGCAAAGTGCGAAAATGTTTCTTTCGTGATTGTGGTGGCACCATCGGTAAAAAAAGCAAAATTTAAAAACTCCGCCACCAGAGAAAGGCGATACACCATATCAGTGCGAATATAGGTGTGTGCAAGAAGCGGCGCGAGTGCGGTGATTAGTGCGGGAGCCATAGAAATTTATGCGGCAAATATGCCGGACTTTTTTGCGTCTGCAAGTGCGCGGAGAATAAGGTCGCGATGCTCTTCAAATGAGAGCGTCTCGCCAAGAACAATTCGTGTTGTTTCTGTTACTAAGCTGATACTGTTACGATCCACCAGCGCCATTCTTTCCTTACGATATACCGCGATAGTGGTTTTTGTTTCGGTGATCTCTTTTTCAATACCCTCAATGACGCGGGCTTGCATTTCCGCGGCGCGCGCGTGCTGTTCTTCCCGTGCCTGTGCGGCGAGGTCGGCAAAAGAATGCTCAAATTGCTCCGCGGCGCGCGCCGCGACTTCGCCAAAGCGTGTCTGCTCTTTTCCGAGCGTTTCGTCTGTGGTCGCTACATGCTTTTTAACTATTTCGGTAAGCTGCTCGGATTGGTGGGCTATCATCTCTGTTTGCGCAGCGAGCGCATCGGCACCTTTTTTTGCCAACTCGGAAAATTGTTCCGCATACTCCGTATGGAATTTTTCAAACTCACTTCTTTTATCGGTGAGAAGTTTGGTGGCGGCTTCCTCGGCAGCGGTAATAATGTCTCGCCTTTTTTCTTCCGCGGCGTTTAGTATGTCGGTTGCCTTGCGCTCTGCTTTTTTGACTATTTCGTCATACACGGGATAGGTCAGATAGCGCAGTCGTGTATTCATCCGAATGACCGCAACCAAAAGCAAAGACACGCCAAGCACAATCAGCACCGCCACGATGGTAAGCACGACACCAAGCGGTGATAAAAACTCAGAGAAAAAAGAAGAGGTATACATACGCAAAAAATTACTTACTAAACGATACCACACTCATGCTCTTTTATTTCACTATTTTATCGTGGAAAAGTTGGTGCTGAAAAAATGGAGCCCCCCGTGTGCCCGCGAAGCGGGCACACGGGGGGCTCATACCGGCACCAACACAAGCGCAAGCGCCATTGCCAACCCCACAACACTAATAAGCACAATAATGGCCGTATCGGCAAAGAGCATTGAGCGAATAGATCGCTTTGCAAGCGGATTACGCCCAATAGAAATGATGCTACTGTTCATCGCCGCGTGAGAAGTTCTAAAAGCAACATAAATAGTTCCTGCCGTAACAAGCGCAGCGAGAAGATATTTTACCATACGAAAAATAATCGCCGCCCCAGCTGCAGTAGCAGCGGCAGAGGCGGCGGGAGAGGTGGGAGAAACACTAGAAGGATTATTTCCCGCTGAAAGCGCCGGATTTGAGCCAATAGAAAGAAGCACCTGCACTTGCCCTGTGACAGAGCTGCTCACTGTCGTTGAAGCCACTGGCGGAAATGCTGAAAGCGCCGTGCCAATGATATAGGACGCGGTGTTGCCTGCTCTTTCCGCCACACCGCGAATAGCGGAAGAGGTGAGAAAATCGCCAACAGAAATGGGACCATTTTTGGTAGTAACATTCACGGTTGTTTGGCCGGAGGTAACGACCGGTGTACCTCCATTTTTATCAGAAAGGAGCAAAATGGGGTTTTGGGCAACGATACCGGCTATATTTGTATCGCTCACGGTGTAGGTTAAATAAAATGTACCAGCATGCGGATCAAAAGAGACCACATCACCTGCGCGCGGGGTGCCACCGGAAATATGCTGTGTTGTGGCTATTGCATTTCCATAGCGCTGCGCGTGGGCAATGTGCGGGACAAACCATACACTCAGTCCAACCACCCCCATAAATAAAATCCCAATAAGAAGAAACAAGAAGGATAGAAACTCCGCGCGCGCGCTGTTTTGCTTTGTTGCTATCATAGCGTCTTAAATTATACCGCACGCCTTGCATTTTTTCTTCCCCCAAATGTCCCCAACTAAAATGCTCGACTTACGAAGTCGGTACGACTTCGTAAGTCGCCCGTTATTGGGCTGGGCTGTGTGGGACTTCGTAAGTCCTCTGGACTTACGAAGTCCCACACATCTGAGTCGCGTTTTTCTATGTCTGACTTACGAAGTCCATGGGACTTCGTAAGTCAGACACCATTGTGCAGTGGTGCTCGCGGTAAATAAGGCGGTTATGGTATTTGTATTTGTATTATTCGTATCTGCAATCGGAGTGGATGATGCTGCCTGCGCGCCGACTGGCGGAGTATCCAATGTGCGACTTACGAAGTCCCATGGACTTCGTAAGTCGCACATTGGATTTGTATTATAATGTTAACGCGAAATTGTTCATAAATCATTGTGGCGTTTTTATAGTTACATTATAATAGTTATAATTTTGATGTAACTATTTCTTACTAACGACCTATTTTGGATGAACGAGGTGTGGTAGCAATAATGGAAGCGAATATAGATTTGACTTAGTACGATTGACTGAGGATGGATGTGTTATTAGGGGAACCAAAAGTGTGTGTACGGGAGTTTCTCCGTCTGTAGTTTCCGGTAAAGTTGCCGCAGGGGGTGCTGGAACGGTAGAAGTGGCTGCCGCGCCTTGCGAATTATTTGAAAATATTGATGAAATATTAGCGATGGTTTGGATATGAGTGTTTGTTGGTTGTACAACAATGTTTGCTATGTATGTCGGGAATGTGCCGATAGCTGCAACGGAATCGGCAAGTGAGTTTCCTGACCTTTGGATGAACGCCATATTGGCACTTTCTGCGCGCTGTGAGAGATTAAAAAATCTATTTCCAATCACCTGTTCAACAGAAAAACCAGCTGCTGCAACGCGCGGAGCGGTATCGGCGATTGCATAAATGCCATCCACATAGGCGTTTGGAATTGAAGAAACGACCGCACTGACAGCATGCATGGGTGGGTTGCTAAGCGCCAGCATACCATTGGTCGTTGCGGCCGCCACGCGCGGAGCGGTATCGGCGATTGCATAAATACCATCCACATAGGCGTTTGGAATTGAAGAAACGACCGCACTGACAGCACTGAGAGTGTGTGCGGTGGCGTCGCCGAGTGTCAGCACGCCGTCGGTCGCTGCGCTGGCGATGCGCGGCACGACAGTTGCAATTACATAAATACCATCTGTGTATCCTTGTATAGACGCCTGCGTTGCGCTACTAATCGCATGACCAAGTGCCAGTGGCGCCGCCATAAGTGAGCTGGCGGTAGCAGCGCTTCGTACCGAGTAGTGTACAAGGCGGGGCGAAGAAGTCGCAAACGCGAGAGCCGGCGCAAGATATGGCGAGCGGGCTGTACGAGGCGCGGGCGGTGGCACGCGCCTTCCGAAATGTTGAATTCGCCAAAAATGTGGTGCACTTGGTGCAAAAAATGCCGCAGCGAGCTGTCTTGTGTTACTCGTAAACACTGGGACGAGTGTGGGCATCGGCGCACCAAAAATCTTTCCTCGTACCGCGACACTCGTAGGCACTGCTACTTTTTGTGGAGGAACAAATGTGCGCGCCGCAAGCAGATGGATTCCGGTAATCGTCTGTTCCGCACCTATACTAAGCGAACGCACTGAAGTGCTTACAAGTGTGGTCTGTGAAAATAAAATAGTTATCACCACCACCACACACGAAACGCCAAAAGCAAAGATACTTTGCGTATTTAAAAATTGATTCGTCGGGCGTGCTGCTTGTGTTGCAAAACAAGTGTATCGCATTTGCACAGTTGCAAATTTATTTTTTCTATTCTTAATAAGAGAAAAAATCATACTCTATGAGGCATTACTTCATTGTATGGCAAATGTACGGTAAAAAAAATGGCACAAAGTGCTTAATTGGGGATAAAATAAGATCGGAATTGTGGATAGAATGAGAATCATTGCCGGCACGCGGCTGATGTCGCATAGGGGACTTCGTAAGTCGTCCCGACTTACGAAGTCCCCTATATTGCCCTGCATTGGTTATAATCGGCGCGCAAAAACGCCTTACCGGATAAATGTATGATATGTTTATTTTTTACATTTTGCAAACTGCAAATGAATTTTGTGGATAAAACTTATACAATGTATGCCTCGTATAAACAAGACAAGAAATGCTTTCATTTAGCTGTATAAATATGTGTACCAGTTATGAAAGAAGTACCGTTTCCACCGCTTTTGTACAGGAAATTAACAGCAACAATCAAAAAAGCAAGAAGTGCTGCAATCATAAGTATGATGTTGAGTGCGCGCGCGAAGCGTGCCGAGACCTGTGACCAATCAGACACACTCCTATTCTTGTGCGTAAATCGCTCCGTAAACTGCTCATTTTTGAGCTCAGCTGAACGCTCGTAGTC
>VAOU01005820.1_pt1 | contig 9882 bp, 8 predicted proteins | sample 3393871 | NCBI WGS metagenome assembly VAOU01 (sample SAMN08290440, study PRJNA428436) | hydrothermal vent metagenome | isolation source: Deep-sea hydrothermal vent chimney | place: Atlantic Ocean: South-mid Altantic Ridge | depth 1820 m m
CTCCACCCTGGGAATGGAGAAAGCGGAAAAGGGCGAGAAAATAGCTGCTTCGCGACGTTTCAAACACTTTCTTGAATCAAGCCAGCGAATACCACGCACCCCGGCCAGCACCATGCCGCGCCAGGTGGGCCTTTTCGGTGAGCGCTTTAATGTGGTCTTTGATTGTATTGCGACTCGCCCCGGTTGCCTTGACGGCCTCGTTGACAGTCACCCGTCCATGTTCGCGGGCTACCTCCAGAATCTGGACCGATAGCTCGGGGAGGTCGCCGAGGATGACCCGCTCGCGCTCAATCTTCTTCTCAAGGCGGTTTTTCTGTTGCTGCAGCGCCTTCAGGAAATAGATAACCCAGGGCTGCCAGTTCGGTGCGCCGGTTCGGATTGTGCCCTGGGTCTGGCGCAGGGCAAGGTAATAGGCCTCCTTGCCTTGCTCGATGACGCTCTCCAAAGAGCCGTAGGGCACATAGGCATAATCGGCCTGCAGCAATAGCAGGGTCGTCATAATTCGCGATAAACGACCGTTCCCATCCTGGAACGGATGGATTTCCAGAAATACCACGACAAAGATCGCGATGACCAGAAGCGGATGGATTTCGCCCTGATCCAGGCTCTCGCATGTCCAAGCGATCAGTTCCGCCATCAGTCGGGGGGTGTCGAAAGGGGAGGCGGTCTCAAAAACCACGCCGAGGCTCTCCCCGTCAGGGCCAAACGCCTCGACATGGTTGGGGAGGGTCTTATATTCACCGCGATGGCGCTCGTCTTTGCCCGAATATTTCAGAAGATCGCGATGGAATTGCTTGATGTGGTTCTCGGTGAAATCGATCGCATCCCAGTTTGCGAAGACGGTTTCCATCGTATCCGCGTAGCCCGCCACCTCCTGCTCGTCGCGTGTCGCAAAGGACTTAATCTCGATCTTGGAGAGAAGCCGTTCGACCTCGCGGTCGCTGAGCTTCGCGCCCTCGATCCGGGTGGACGAGCCGATGCTTTCGATGGTCGCGACGCGGCGCAGGCTGGAAAGCCGTTCGGGCGCGATACGCCCGATAGCCCGCCAGGTTCCTTTGAACTCGTCGATATCGGCGATGATCCCAAGGATCTCGTTGGTGATCTTCAGCGACGACGTATTGAGTGCGGCATCCATTTTTCCATCCATTCCCATCCAATTGCAGAATGCCATGCCTCCATCCATTTGTCCATCCATTTTCATCCAATTATGGCCTGGCGGGGCGCGCCACGGATGGGTGATCCGGTCCCGTATTTAAAGCCGTGGCACGCCCCGCATTGTCGAGGACGGCCACATATTGAACGGCCTCGCGGTCAATCCTATGACGATTGACCTGGTGGGCTCCGTCCGGGTTCGCCGGCATTCCCACCACCGCCATTGATCCGCCCCCGCCGACGGCTTCTCCAACGGTCCCGGCGCTTATCGGGTCCCGGTCCCCATTCTGGTCGCATCCATTGCCGGCACAATGAACAACCCGACCTCAATCCACGGATTGTGGAAGGTTCCTTATTCCGCGGCCTCCGATCCCATTGACGCCGCCTCGGAGATTTTCCGGAACTCGCTCAGGATCTCGCTGTGATTCTGCGTGAGGTATCTGGAAACCTTGCTGTTGTTCAGCAAGGACACGAGATAGCCCCGCGCCAGAACCAGATTGAGATGGTCCGGTCCATAAGAGTCTTCGATCAGCTTTATCTCGTGCTGAAGGCTGGCCATTTCCTTTTCCATCCGTGCGATCTGCTCCGGAGAAATCCCCTTGAAGGATTTGGGCTTTCCTGAATCGACCATTTGGCTCTGTGGCGTTGCCGCCAACAGGGCTTTGCCGTAGGTGACCGAGAAATTATTCATTGAGATCATCAACTCCGCAACCTCGACTTGGCGCATGGGCTTCATTTTCTTCAGCGAATGGAAGGTGTTGATCGGGCAGTGCTTGTCTTTGAGAATCTCCGCCGTCTCCGGGCAAATGCCATCAAGGAGCCGCCGCTTATGACGAATACTCGCAACGTTGACATCCAGAGTTTTGGCGATCCGGTCTTCCGAAACGCCACGTTCGATCGCCTTCAGAATCATCTTGTGTTCCTGAACCGTCGCCAGCCGATTTATTCGTTTGTTGTAGGTGAAGGCCTCGTCGTCGGTGGCGACCAGACAAGTCACCTCGCTGACATCGAGTCCCTTCAGCACTTCTATCCTTGAATGCCCATCAAGCAGTAGGAATTTTCCCTTTCGCCCTTTTTGTCGAGCGACCACGGGAGGTTCGATAATACCGACCTCTTGGATTGAGGCCAAAATTTGCTGATATTTTCGGCTCTTCTTGAGTGTCGCGGGGAGCTGCTTCACCGGCAAGATGTCGGACAGGTGGAGCAACACGCTGTCGGGCTCAAATGCGATGGCGACCTTGGCGGTCATGATGATCGTGCCTCCCGCACCGCGATCAGGTCCGCCAAGGTGCGGGGCATGGTTTTTAGGCCTTCGGCGCGGAGCAATGTCACGAAGTTCTCGTCGGCCAGCAGTGTTCGTATTGCCTCGACGACAAACAAAAGCCTGTTTTGAGCGACCTCGGCCCTTTTGATCATCAATCGTTGTCGGTCCGCCTCCTTCTGGTAGGCGCGGACAAGTGCTTCGGACGACATACGTGACTGACCCTTGTCAGTAGACGGTGTGCGCCGATGCGCCTTTCCACGCCGTTGGCGCTGCTCGACCACGCGTTTCGCGGTAAGCAGCTTCTTTCCACGTAGAAGGCCTTTCTCATAAGCTTGGGCCAGAGCCTCTTGCACCTCTTCTGCATCCGCATCGGCGATGTCGATGGCGACGCTTATGGGAATTTGGCCGGACTCGACAGCGACCAAAAGGCGTTCTTCTCCTTGTTCCAGGAGACGCCTGATGGAATGGACGTATTCGTAGGAAAGCCCGGTTTTTTTGGCGATCACCTTATCCGAATAGCCCCGCTTCTTGAGTCCGCCGATGTCCCGGAGCAATTCCATCGGGCGGTGCTGACGACGGGCGAGGTTTTCAACCAGGCTCATGATCAGGCTGTCTTCCTCGGTGACGTCTATAACGATGGCAGGAATCTCCTGCTGCCCAAGGGAGATGAATGCTTCGAGTCTGCCCTGCCCGCACACCAGTTCGTATGCAGGCTCTCCGTTCGATTCCTTGCGTTGACTGACTGTGATTGGCTTCTTGAGCCCCACGTTGGAAATGCTGTCGACGATCTGGAGAAACACCTTCTTGTTACGGATGCGAGGATTGAGGACGGTGATCTGGTAGATAGGGATCATTTCGATGGTGACGGTGTCCGGGTCTTTCGTCATGCTGCGATCTCCGTGATCTTTGTCCGCTCAGCCATGGCGAAGAAAAACTCCAACGAATCGAACCGAAATGCGTCGAGCATCAGGCCGTTCTCTTCGGCCAATCGGATTCGGTCGGCGGTCATCTCGAACAGGGGGAGGAGGTAGTAGTCCAAGGGGGCTGTGTTGGCGCTATCCATACGAATGGCAACGGTGATATCTGGCGCCAGCCCCGTATCGAAACAAATTTTCCAACGCAGCGACCCGGCAGGCGTTTGCTGGCAACGGGCGATGACGATGGAGGCGGTGAACTCGTCGTTCACCGTGAGGAGATCGGTTGCCGGGCTTCGACGAACCGCGCCGCCAAGGGTTTCGATCGACGCGACCGTGTCCGCAACGGTTTCATGGTGCATCTGGCGTAATGCCCGGTTGATCTCAATGTAGCGATAATCCCGGTCAGGTTTGAACCCCACCAATTCATAGGCGCGGATCAGGCTCCCAAACCGCCGTTGATAAACGCCACTCGACGGCATGCTTTCGGTTTCATCAATGACCAAACCAGAGAGATAACCGTGGTGATGGAATAGGTGCTTGAGGCGATCCAGCATTTCTTCGTCCGAGTATCGACGATTGCGTTCACGGATCATCCCCTGCGCCGTGAAGAATAGCTGGGAGTCAACGATCGCTTTGAAAGCGCCATCGGCCCGGATCCACATATCCGGGGCATTGACCACGCGTTTTTTCTTCAACTTGAAGGATTGGTGATTATAGACATTGTTGCCGATGTATTTTTCGTTGGTCAGGATCTGATGAACGGCGCCACGGGTCCAGGGGCGGCCGAGGTCCGTCTTGATCCCGCGTTCATTCAGGAGGGCGGCGATCTCACTTTCGACTTTTCCGCCATCGACAAACTGCCGATACATCCAGCACACGGTCTCGACTTCTTCGTTGGGACCAGGCACCAGAATCACCCGGTCGGTCTGCAGGCTCTTATGTTCGCCGAAGTCGAGGACACCTTGGGGCATGCCGTTCTGATCGATCCGCATGCGGCGTAAACCATAGCCGGCCATACCACCTTGCCTGAAGCCTAGCTCGATGAGACGGCATTGACCGGCAAATACTTTCGCCGAGAGCTCACGGCTATATTCGCCAGCCATGGCGCGTTTAACGCCCTTGACGATGGTGGAGACGGGACTGCCGTCGTTTGCGAATTGCTCAGCACAATAGTGGACTTCGATGCCAGAGCGCTTGCACCTGTATTCGTAGTAGGCGCTTTCATCGGCGTCCTGGAAGCGTCCCCAGCGGCTTATGTCATACACGAGGATAACTTCGAAGTCGGCGTGACCATTCTCAACATCGTCGATCAGCTGCTGCAACGAGTCACGTCCCTTGATCTGCAGACCGCTTTTTCCCTCGTCGGCGTAGGTGCGGACAATTTCCAAGCGATGTGCTTCCGCATACTGGCGAATTGTCTCAGCCTGGTTTTCCGTCGAGTATTTCTGGTGATCGGTAGACATACGGACGTACTCGGCGGCGCGGGCCCTCTTGGAGGCCGCGTCATTAGTAACGTCTGGTCCGGTGCCGGTCTGTTTAGTCAAAGCGTTTCCTGCATTCTGCGTTGTCTCATTTATTTCAGTTCAGACAAATTCTTATGTTCAAGACGGCAGCAACCCGCAGACCACCTGCCATCTTCCGTGCTTTCAAAACCTAACCACGGAGGACTTGAATGTCTTTTCCTAATAAAGGCCGAAAATTTCGGCCTATTTCCGGAAAAACTTTTCCGAATTCACATGCTAAGGTCATGGCAAGAGGCCACTATGATTTTGCCGCTGTTGTTGCTGAAACATTGCACGAGGCCTTTGGCGGCACCCGCGCTGCGATAAAAACAGTGATGGCCTATACGAATGCTGGGGAGCGAACCGTCAGAAACTGGTTCGAGGGCAAGAACGGCCCGAATGGTGAAAACTTGGTCGAACTGGTGCGTCACTCAGACGAGGTCCTGGAGGCATTCCTGCTGATGGCGGGCCGCGAAGATGTTCTATCGGCCAAGAAGCTGGTGGATGCCCGCGACAAACTGAAGGAGATGTTGGAAATCATCGATCAGTTGCAAGACGATGGCAGGGCCGGGAAACCGCCCCATGATTAGCTCCTTTCTATTGGGAGAATTCGGATATGATTGTGTTTATCGGCAATGCCCTCTCTTTGATGATTGGTATGTTCCCGGCCTGTGTTCCCCTACATATGCAGGGGATTAAGTGAGAAATTGCGGCAAGTGGGTCGACCTTATTTCTTATATTCCTGCATAATGTCCCGTTGCGGCTTTCTTAAGGTCGAGTTGCTTGCACCTAGATCCAGCCATCTTATGCATGAGATTCCTGCAAATCCGTCGCGTTAAATGGTATTTTCTTGCAATTCAGGCTAAAATCCTTAAGTTATTCTTCGGATTCCTGCTGCCGTAACGGAGGATACGTGCCTACTTTCAACATCGACAAAATGCCCGAGGTGTTCCTTTCGACCGACGAAATCTCCTATGCCGTCAGTCGGGCCGCTAAGGCTGGAAAGATCAGGAAGATCGGTCCGAAGCTCTACACGACGAACCTCATGGATCCACCGGAGCAGATCGTCAGGCGGAACTTTTGGCACATTGCGGGGCTGATCTTTCCCGGCGCCGTCGTGGTCGACCGCACGGCTGTCGAAAACGTGCCCGCCTCTGATGGGTCGGTGTTTCTCGCCTCCGCCTCGACCCGCGACGTTGAGTTGCCCGGAATCACGCTTCGGTCGCGGAAGGGGCAAGGCCCCATCGAAGAGGACCGCCCGTTCATCGGTGGGCTGTTCATTTCGAGCCCGGCTCGCGCCTACCTCGAGAATATGGCGCCCTCGCGGGCTCGCAAGAGCGTGGCAAGGCGATTGTCTCGCGAAGAATTGGAACAACGGCTCGACACCGACATTCGAACCAAGGGCGAGGACTATATTAAAGCGCTTCGAGACGAGGCTAGACGCATAGCATCAAAACTCGGCTTGGAAAAGGCGCAGGCCCAGTTGGACGAAATCATAGGAACTCTACTCGGCACCCACGACGCTAAGATCAAAAGCGACACCGCCGCCGCCAGGGCCGCCGGACGACCATTCGATCCACGCCGCGTGGATCTGTTCACAGTCCTACATGAAGAGCTCATGAAGACCGACGCCCCGATACGTCGGGGTCCCAACATCGCCGGCGAGAACATCAACCTCCCCTTTTTCGAGGCGTATTTCTCAAACTTCATCGAAGGCACCGAGTTCGAAGTCTCCGAAGCAGCCGAAATTGTATTCGAAGGACGCATCCCGGAACAGCGCCCGGCCGACGCACATGACATTCTCGGGACCTATCGGGTGGTATCCAGCAAAAACGAAATGTCAAAATTGCCGGAGACCCTCGGAGAATTCATTTCCCTTATGCGGACTCGCCATGCCCAGGTGATGGAAGGCCGGCCCGACAAAGTCCCTGGCCAGTTCAAGACCCGCGCGAACCAAGCCGGAGCAACACTCTTTGTGGAGCCCGAACTGGTGGAAGGAACACTGGAACGCGGATTCGAGATTTATCAGGCAATCAACGAGCCGTTCAGCAGGGCGGCATTCATGATGTTTCTGGTTGCAGAGGTTCATCCGTTCGCCGACGGCAACGGCAGGCTTGCACGCATCATGATGAATGCAGAGTTGGTAGCAGCTGACGAGTGCCGGATCATCATCCCGACAATCTACCGCAATAATTACCTGGCGGCCCTGAGAGCATTGTCCCAGAACCAAGCTGCGGAACCGGTGATCAGGATGCTGAATTTCGCTCAGAAATATACAACGGCGATCGATTTCAGCACTTACGAGAACGCAGAATCCGAGTTGCGGCGGACAACCGCTTTTATGGACCCGGGCGTCGCGGATGAGGAAGGTATTCGGCTCAAGCTGCCATGATTATTTTATTGGCATCAACATGAATGTAATTTAATTTTGATCCCAGTTTACTTCCCCCACCGCTTAACGAAAAAACCATCTCCGCTTACTTTGCTTCGGCGCGGAGACGGTTAAATCCCAGTCTCCTTCGCTCCGCCATTACCCTTGAAGGGGACTGGTAAGAAACTTTCTCCGATGATCGAGATATGGTAGGACTTGCCGGGCAATCGTGGAGTGCGCATACTTTATCGCGCTTTTGTTGTGCTGGATTGATGCCGTGATCTTGTGGAAGAGTCTTTGCGTGAGTTTTATTGCGTATTTTTTGGTAAGTTCCGCCTTGGCGAAAGATGGTGAAGCCTTTCCCTCGGATATCCGCATCATCACCCCGACCGTGGCGAATTCCGACTGCATCGGCGATCCCAAAACACCGGTCTGCGCGGTCGATACTTTGATGGCGTGTTTTGCACGCAAAGAAAGGGCGCTTTGCAACCGAGTCGGAGTTGACTACATGCCGCCCGGCCCTCCGCGAACGCTGCGATATTATTATCGCTCGGTAAGGATTTTGACCGAGGCGGATATGACGCCGAAGCTTGCACATACGGATTGGTGGAAACCCGGATATGCTGACATTGTTATTCAAGATCCAGACGATCTTCTTGACGTATGCGATGCCGATGGATGCAAGACGAGCTATTCGGCAAAACCGACACCGAATGGCTGGATTATTATAACCTGGGCAACGTGGGGTGTGGAAGAGTTCGACGAGTAGGTGTCGGCAAACTTCTAACCCCCTGACACCATTGATCACGGCCCGAAAATTGATCCGGTTGGATTGATGATCTTGCCGTCCTTGCGGACTTCCACATGGACATGCGGTGTCATCGGCCCTTTTCCCCTATCGGGATATTTCTGGGAAATATCTTGCGCCGTTCCAACAGGCTCGCCGGCCTTAACGCGCGTTCCGGTGGGTATATTTGGCGTGACATAGAACATCTTGATCCGATGACCGTCTTCAGACTCGATCTCGACGCCACCGTACTTAGAATCGTCCCCATATGGTCTGACGTTCGTGCGGACAACCTTGCCGTTGACAGGACTGACGACAACTTGACCCGGCTTGACCACTATATCCACGCCTTGATGAGGGCCATGGCCGCGTTTGGCGCCAAAGTATCCTTCGCCACGACCATCCTTGCCCCGCATAATTCCGCCCTCGACAGGATTGGTCATCCGCGGCAGGGATGAAGATGAACCAACCGGCGCATTTGATCCCATACCGGGCGCGCCGCGTTCGTAGGCACTGACCGAAACGGTCTGTCCCTCCCGATTTTGGGAATAACCTTTCACATGGACGGCGCCATCCGGCCCACCGGCGCCCTCGGTGTTTTCAAGGGTGGAGTTGATCGCCAGATGTTCCGGGCCGTCTGGACGCATTTCACCCGACGGACGCAGACCCAGTTGATGTTGTATTTCCTGAACGCCGTCAAACAGCGCCCGATCCGGATACGGCGTCAAGCCATAAGATGGAATGGCATAAAGTCCCAAGCGGTGTAGGGCGCGTTTGATCTCCAACGTATCGACCTCGGCCATATTATGACCGGGGCCAATGGATCGTGTGAGTTGCATGAAGTTTCTCCAAAATAAAAGACCGCCCACGCAATGCATGAGCAGCCTGAAAACAAAAAAGCCCAAGCATTATGCTTGGGTCAAATCTGGACACATCCGTGGTGGTCGCTGGGCGAGTGGTTAGCATATCAGAAGCATTATGTCAATAATAGGTTCTCTATTTAATGCCCTTATGTCTATGTTATGTTCCAGAGACGGTTAAATCCCAGCGTCGTTCCCTCCGCCAATTAATGAGGTTTTACAATTACTTGCACGGCCTCGTTTTGTTTTGTGTACAATCCTGTATACAGCCAATAACGTGGTAGACGTGATTTTAAGGGCCTTAATGCTCTTGATTCTACAAGTTCGCCGCTCTCATGGTCGATTCCCATTTCCAAACCAAACCGATTCCCACCAGGGACCCAATGGGTCCCATACGACTACCCGCGATCTACATAGTACCGGCATCCCTCACTAGAGGGGGCTTCTGAAAATTTCGGCGGCGGAAAAATTTGGGCTTCTCGGGTATAGTTGAGCAAGAATGGCAGCGCGGAGTGGGGTATCTGTCTGACGTTCATAGCGTCTGTGGTTAGCTGTGATCTTCCATCTTGCACGGCAAAGCAGTAGAGTTATGGCGGAGCCGCTACGCACGGCTCTGGGGCTTTGTAACCCCGAAACACGCGGTCTGCACTAACCGTAACAAGTGCCCTTGACCTCTATGGTCGGGGAGCTTGGGCTATGTCCAGGCCTTCCAGCTAAAAAGTCGCTTGTTAAGAAGCGGTTCTGAGCACTGAGAACGGGTTTATCAGCGCCAATATTACGGCGATTATTTTGCGCAAAAGCTTCCTCAGCCACTTGAGGATGAGGCGGATGTTGTAGCCGACGGCGCTCATGACGGCGTTGATCCGGTCGCCGTCGCGGCCGTGTAAGAAGTTGCGGCCCAGATGGCCATCGGTCTTGCAGTGTCCGATGACCGGCTCGATGGCGGACCGTCGCCGGAGTTCCCTCTTGATCTGCCCATGGACGCCGCGCTTTTGCCCCGAACGGAAGACCCGGAGCGGCTTCGGCGCA
>VAOU01066698.1_pt1 | contig 9866 bp, 10 predicted proteins | sample 3393871 | NCBI WGS metagenome assembly VAOU01 (sample SAMN08290440, study PRJNA428436) | hydrothermal vent metagenome | isolation source: Deep-sea hydrothermal vent chimney | place: Atlantic Ocean: South-mid Altantic Ridge | depth 1820 m m
TATACCCATGTCTTGAATCGTGGGGGACAGGGTGTAAAGAGCCCTCTAGAATAGTTGTCCCGCCTAATCAAGCATTTCCTGCAGGTACTCGAAATCTTCAAGGTCAAAATCCTGAAACAGCAACGCTACTCCATCTTCATTGACACGGGCTACCCGGGTCCTGAAGTTTCGCCCGGTTCCTGGGGCACCACCGTTGACCACCTGCAGAGTTACGGTCTCCCCCTTGCGGGGTAGCGGATAGTCTCCGGCTTCGATAAGAACACCCCCCAGACTCACGTTTCGGGTACGCAATCCCTGGGCATGGATGTCCCGATAGTGCATCTCCACATTGACCACCACCTCTGTTCGTGACTGTTTACGCTTTTCCATGGGTCCCTACCCCTAATTCTATATTCGGTGATATACAGTATAGACCCTTGCCAGTTTGAATCTATCTGCTTAAGGGCACTTCTATTAATCCCCTCTCCCTCCAGGAGCATCCCCAGGGCATAAAAGGGCGAGGGTGAGGGAATAAAACGAAGTGCCTTCAAAGAAAGGCTGAAATAATTTTTGCCGCGAAGGCTATTTAGTGTCCTGGTAAAGCAACAAAGGAAATTTCTCAGTGATGAGTATGGTAGGGTGGTGATTCAAGGCAATACGATAAACCCGCGACACCAGAAGATCAGCGTCATTGCCTCCAAATACCTCTGCCAGATCACCCATGGACTCAACGCCGAAGCCGAGTAGTTCGCGGTAGGTCTCCAGGCCACGTTCCCGTAACAGTTCACCGATGCCGATGCGGCCCGCTTGTAACTCGTGATTAAGTTCTTCTGGCAAGCGGTCCAGACGCAATAAAGATTCCGCATGGGCGTAGATGGCCCCGCTGTCCTCACCTACCAATCGAACCCGGCGTTGCAGCACTTCGTCACCTTGCCCTAGCTCCAGCGATTCGAGATCACGGTCTATAGGCATCACTCCCTGGCCCAGGTTTTCTACGTTCACGGTCTCCCAAAAATAGGCTTCAATACTCTTGGTAACCGTGCCATCGGTCACCAAGAGGGTGCGTAGAAAGGGTGGCAGGTTGGCCATTTCCAGGCCTTCGACCTCGCCGTTGGTGAGCCATCCCCCTGGTACATAACCTTTGGTTCTAAAACGTTTCAATGTAGCTGCTGCCCCGTTAAATTAACCCGTCATGCTGGACTTGATCCGGCATCCAGGGCTCTTTTGAAAAACTGGATTCCGGGTCAGGCCCGGAATGACGATTATCAACCGTTTCAATACGAATAACCTGGCCTACTTAAATTGGCTCATCGACCAACAAGGGGTGGATGATAAATCAATTGCACCAAGGTGCCATCGGGGTCCAGGCAATAAAAACTGCGGGCGCCGTCGCGATGGGTCTTGGGAGATTTTTTTATGGTCACGCCCTGCTCCACCAGAAAATCGTGCCACACGTCCACCTGTTTGAGGTCGTCGATGATAAACCCGATATGATCCAGGCGCTGGGGTCGCTGTTCAGGGTCTGGTGAAGATTCACGGTGCAAGGCCAGATTGTCATTGCCGCTGGTCAGATAAATATTGTCCGTATCCGGATGCCACTCCACGGTCATGCCCAGAAGGTCGGCATAAAAGGTCTCACAGGCCTCTATGTCTTTTACACAAAGGGCCACATGGCGCATGCCGCTGGTGGGATGGGGCCTATTCACGGCCAAATACCATGTCACGTACACATTGCCAATGATCGTGACCAAAGATGCGCTCAATGGCCAAGGGCAAGGCCATCGAACCGGCACTGAGCATACGATCATGAAAGCCTTTCAAATGAAACCGGTCTTGTTCTTCGGCGCGCAATCGATCCCGGCTGGCGTTGATCAAGGCCCACCCCGTGGCATAACCCATGGGCACAGTAGGCGACTGAGAATACCATGTCAGATCGGCCATGGCCTGGGAGCGGGTGAAACCCAACCACTTGACCATGCGACCGGCTGCGTCATCCAGGCTCACATCCCGAGTCTGGATTTCCACGTCGATCATAACCCGCATGGAACGCCACAAGCGGTCTTTTAACAAAATAAACCGCTGCTCGGGTCTGTCGAGAAAACCCTGTTCCTGCATCAATTGTTCAGAATACAACGCCCAACCTTCATACAAAGTCGCGGAGGGATTGAGCAAGCGCGGCAAACTGCTTGATACCCGATTGCTGTTGGCGGTCACGAACTGCAGATGGTGCCCTGGCCACGCCTCATGCACGCAGGTATGCATCAAACCGGCATAGTTGTGCTCACGCAGATCATCGTCGTTGTTCGCCGGAGTCACATAATAGTAGCCCTGTTGACCGGCATCATTGGGTGACGGTTCCATATAGGCTGCAAACGGTATTTGGTGGCGTAAAAATACAGGTGTCTCGACCACGTCCAGATGCTCCAACTTTGGCATAGTCACCAGATTATTTTGGGTAACGAAATCTCGAGCGGCCTGCATCTGCTGGCGATAGCTTGCCAGCAAGTTTTGAGGTGCGGGGTGGTCCGACTGTATGCGATCGGTCATGGCGGCAATATCTTCGTTGCCAGCCAATTCAAGGCAAACATCCTTCAGGCCACGCTCGGTCTGTTCAAACAGTGCGCGGCCAAATGAATATAATTGGTTGGCATCCACATCCAGGGCATGGCGGTGGTGGAGCAGGTGATCAAAGCGTTGACGTCCACAGGCAAACGTTCCGCTACACTTCGCTGCCAAATCCTGTTCTAGCATATCGGCGTAGGCTATCAGGGACTCAATTGCATCGTTCAGCATGCCTTCCATGCCGCTGAGTCGTTTTGCCAACCGGGTTACCTTGGGGTGATCGGGCAAGCCACGTAAATACTCTACGCCACTACGCGCCTCTTCTACGGCGGCCTCTAACCATAGGCCTGGAATATTCTCGGGACATTCGCTAATGAGCTGGCGCGCTCCACGCAAATATTCTGGAATAGCCTGTAACCGAGACCGCAGGCTGGCGGTAAAATTTTCTACCGGTCTGACGGTAAGCTGGTATATAGCGTTGACTGGGACAAAACGGCTGGGATCGCGCTTGCGCCAATCTGCATTCAGCAACTCTTCCATCTCGAGCACTGCGGCGCCATAGAGCAAACGGCAGTCCATGCGTCTATCCGCATCAAGACCGTTGACATTAAACTCATCGATACTGCCTAACAACGCTTGATGCAAGCTTAGCAAGGCGCCGATGTCGTCATCCCCGTAAGGTGTCAATAGACCGGCATACCCCATCACCCCTGCCTCTACCGCAGCCTCCGGGTGATAACGAAACCAGGCCTTATAGTAGGTTTCGACTATCTCATCGAAGGCCCGGTTGGGATCACCGTTCCCAGGAGCGTTACTGCTTACCCGCTCCCCACTATGTGTCATCACCATCAATAATCTCGTAGCTGTGCACTATCCTGGCGGTCTTGCCCAACATAATAGAGGCCGAACAATACTTTTCCGCTGACAATTGCACGGCGCGTTTGACCACGGCATCTTTGAGCCCCACGCCACCGACCTTGAAATGCATCTTTATTTCAGTAAAGACCTTGGGTTCCTCATCGGCCCGTTGCGCCTCAAGATCGGCCTCGCAGGTGTGCACTTCGAAGCGTGAACGACGCAGGATATGGACCACATCGAAGGCAGCACAGCCCCCCATACCCAATAACAACATCTCCATGGGCCGCACACCACGGTTTTGTCCACCCTGATCCGGGGGACCATCCATGATTACGGTATGGCCACTGTCCGCCTCACCGGCGAAACTCACGCCTTCTAATAATTTTACTTTTGCTTTCATAGCCGATTCTTTAATCTCGTTGTTAACGCGGAGGCCGCAAAGGCGCAAAGAGCGCAAAGCAGTACATGGGCGCTTCTTGACACCCTCCCCCTCCGGGAGTACCCGAAACAAGGCATAAAAGGGCTAGGGTGAGGGGGTCAATTATGAATAACTTAATAATTTTAATATCCCCTCATCCTAACCTTCTCCCTTGAGGAGAAGGAATTAACAGCTAATAGAAGCGCCCATATTTTCAACAATAGCTCTCTTTGCGACCTTTGCGCCTCTGCGCACCCTGCGTTAACTTCACAACCTAAACTAGGCTAACCCAAAGAGCTCTATAAGTTTGGCGCCCGGGTCTTCGGCGCGCATAAATGTTTCACCAACCAGGAAGGCATTCACCTTGTTCTCACGCATGCGGGCCACATCGGCCTGGGTGTGGATACCACTTTCGGTCACCACAATACGGTCATCGGGAATCTTGTCCAGAAGCTCCAATGTTGTTTCCAGCCGGGTTTCAAAGGTGCGCAGATTTCGATTATTAATACCCACCAAGGCCGCACGCAAACCCAAGGCCCTGTCCAATTCCTGTTCATCATGGACTTCTACCAGCACGTCCATGCTTAGCTCACGGGCCAGATGATAAAAATCCCGCAACTGAGCATCGTCCAGAGTTGACACAATCAGTAAAATACAGTCTGCACCAAGACTGCGGGCCTCGTATACCTGATAGGGGTCTACCACAAAATCCTTGCGCAACGCCGGTAAGGAACAGGCGGTACGGACCTGTTGCAGATAGGCATCGGCACCCTGAAAGTATTTTTCGTCTGTGAGTACAGAAAAACAGGCCGCCCCGGCCAATTCGTAGCTACGGGCAATCTCGGCGGGCCAAAAATCTTCTCGCAGCACACCTTGGCTGGGGGACGCCTTTTTAATCTCGGCAATGACCGCCGCCCGGCCCTCATTGATGGCGGTCTCTACGGCATCGGCAAAGCCTCGGGTTGGCGATGCCAACCCCGCCTGTTTACGGACTTCAGACAAGGGGGTTTTTTTAACCCGAGCAGAGACTTCTGTAGCCTTGTGCTGGAGGATCTCGGATAAAATATCAGATTTATTCATGGGCAGCGTAATTATAAAGGAGTACGAAAGTTACCCATTAGGGCACTTCTATTAATCCCCTCTCCCTCCGGGAGCACCCCAGGGCATAAAAGGGCGAGGGCGAGGGAATAAAACAAAGATAAGTTATTGATTTTAATATCCCCTCATCCTAACCTTCTCCCAGAGGGAGAAGGGATTATCGATTAATAGAAGTGCCCATATACGCTTATCAATAAACATCTTGGCTTTCTTTGCGTCTTTGCGGCGAATCCATTTAAAAGCTATTAGACAATTCCACCAAGGCATCCAGCTTTTCCATCGCGTTACCACTGGCAATGGCATCCTGGGCCTTGGCTACCCCATCGACCAGACTATCGGCAAGCCCCGCCGCATAAATGGCGGCGCCCGCATTCAGCGCCACGATATCCCGAGCCGGGCCGACCTCATTATTAAATACCCCTTTAATCATCGCCAGGCTTTGCGCGGCATCGTTCACCCTGATCTGCGCGGTATCGGTCTGCTGCATACCAAAGCCCTCAGGCTTAATGTTATAGGTCGATACCCGGCCCTCCTTGAGTTCCGACACCCGCGTCTGCGCGCCTATACTAATTTCATCCATGCCATCATCGGCATGCACCACCAACACATGATCGCTGCCGAGTTGCGCCAACACCTGGGCCAGGGGCTCAGTAAGATCGGCGCTGAACACACCGATAACCTGGCTCGGTGTACTGGCTGGATTGGTCAACGGCCCCAACACATTAAAGATAGTGCGCACTGCCATCTCGCGACGGGGTCCAATAGCATGTTTCATGGCGCTGTGATGCATGGGGGCAAACATAAAACCCACGCCTATCTGATTGACGCATGCGGCCACTTGCTCGGCTGTGATATCGAGTTTGACGCCCGCGGCCTCAAGCACATCGGCGCTGCCACACTTACTCGAAACAGACCGATTGCCATGCTTGGCCACCTTGCCACCTGCGGCAGCGACCACAAAGGCACTGGCGGTGGATACGTTAAAAGAACCCGAGGCATCACCACCGGTGCCACAAGTGTCCACTAAATGAGGGCCGTCAACTTCCACCTTTGCGGACAACTCGCGCATAACTTCAGCCGCGGCGGCAATCTCGTCGATGGTCTCACCCTTCATGCGCAGACCAATCAAAAAACCACCAATCTGTGCAGGCGTGGCGTCACCGGTCATGATGGTACGCATCACTGCGCGCATGTCATCAGCACTCAAGTCTTTATCATCTACAACACTTTGTATAGCCGCTTGCATATCCATGGGTGGCCTCTAATTTATTTGTAAGGGCACTTCTATTAATACCCTCTCCCTCCGGGAGCACCCCTAGGGCATAAAAGGGTTAGGGTGAGGGAGTCAATCAAGGGTAACTATTAATTCTAACTATCCCCTCATCCTAACCTTCTCCCTAAGGGAGAAGGAACTGATAATTAATAGAAGCGCCCTAACCCTCTATTGATTATATTTTGTTGGGCTTCGCTGTGCTCAACGCCAACCTACATGCCTGATTTGTTCTCTCTTGTATCTTTCCTCTGAATTAAGCGCCTTCGCGGCTAAATCAAAATTCCAAAAAATTCTTCAGCAACTCATGGCCATACTGGGTCAGTATGGATTCTGGGTGAAATTGAATCCCCTCGACAATATAATCTTTATGACGCAGTCCCATGATTTCACCATCATCGGTCCAGGCTGTCACCTCCAGCTCTTCCGGCAAGGTTTCCGGCTCCACTACCAGGGAATGATAGCGCGTGGCCTGGAAGGGGGTATCGAGATCTTTAAACACCCCCTCACCATTATGGTGAATCATTGAAGTCTTACCATGCATCAGTTGCTTGGCATGAACAATACGGCCACCGAAGGCCTGACCAATACTTTGATGCCCCAGGCATACGCCCAATAACGGGATACGTCCCGCAAAACTGGAAACAATATCCACAGAGATGCCCGCCTCATTGGGCGTACAAGGACCGGGGGAGATCACGATACGTTCCGGTGCCATGTCTTTCACGTCGCCGATAGTGATCTGGTCATTGCGGTACACATGCACCTCTTCACCCAACTCACCCAGATACTGGACCAGGTTATAGGTAAAGGAATCGTAATTGTCGATCATTAATAACATAATAGTTTTTGCCACAAACAAGAACAAGTCATTGATTTTAATATCCCCTCATCCTAACCTTCTCCCGGAGGGAGAAGGGATTATCAATTAATAGAAGTGCCCTCAGGACAATTCTTGTAAATAGCTTCGAGCAAACCTGGACCGATACTTTTGTGCACCTCTATAGCGGCACCAATAACCTTGTTTGATAAATCATTCTCATCCATGAGTTTTTCTTAGCGCCTTAGCGGCAAGATTAGTCTCTGTAACTAGGCGATATTATTCAACCCGGCAACGGCCATGGCCACGGCGCGAAAGATGGCGCGGCCCTTGTTCATGGTCTCGTCCCACTCCCGGCTTGGCGCCGAATCGGCAACAATGCCGGCACCGACCTGGATATATAGGGTGCCATCCTTAATGACGGCGGTGCGGATGGCAATGGCGGTATCCATGTTACCATTCCAGCCCAAATACCCCACCGCGCCAGAATAGACTCCGCGCTTCACCGGCTCCAGCTCATCGATGATCTCCATGGCGCGCACCTTGGGGGCACCGCTCACGGTGCCCGCAGGAAAGGTGGCACGCAACACGTCAATCTCATCCAGGCCCTCCCGCAATTTCCCGGTGACATTGGAAACGATGTGCATCACATGGGAGTAGCGCTCAACCACCATCTTTTCGGTCAACTGTACACTGCCCACTTGGGCCACACGACCGGCATCGTTACGCCCCAGGTCCACCAACATGAGATGCTCTGCCAACTCTTTGGGATCGGTCATCAAATCTTTTTCGAGTTGTTGGTCTTCCTGCTCGTCCTTTCCCCGGGGCCGCGTGCCCGCGATGGGCCGCACTGTCACCACATCATCTTCCAGATGCACCAATATTTCCGGCGATGAACCCACGACATGGAAATCTTCAAGGTCCATGTAATACATATAGGGCGACGGATTTAAGGTACGCAGCGCCCGATATAGGTCCAGCGGGTCCGAATCAAATGGAATAGACAACCGTTGGGATATCACCACCTGCATGATATCCCCGTTACGAATGTACTCACGGCAAATATCCACTGCCTCCTCGAAGGCCTCCTGATCAAACTCGGACTTGAAGTCTGACTCACTGACGCGCCTTGAAGAAGGGGTCTGCTCCCGTGCGGGTAGAGGTTGAGCGATGCGCTTGACTAACCACTCGAGCCGCTCATTGGCCTGGTTCCAGGCATCGTCCTTACCGGGATCGGCATGCACCACAACGTACTGTCGACCGGCAAGGTTATCGAACACCACCACCTCATCGGAGACCATCAACAAGATATCGGGACTGCCGATGGCGTCCGGCTTGGTGCAGTCCCCCAAATGAGTTTCGATGTGACGTACCGTGTCGTAACCAAAATACCCTACCAGGCCACCGGTAAATCGGGGTAGCCCGGCCACTTCGGGGACTCGGAACTGGGACTTGAAATCCCTCACTTCTTCAAGCGGATCTTCGACCTCCTCGTCGCGTACAACCTGACCATCCTGCTCAATGACGGTACGATTGCCCACGACCCTAAAGAGGATGCGGCAGGGCAAACCTATAATAGAGTAACGCCCCCACTTCTCTCCGCCATGGACAGATTCGAATAGATAGGAGTAGGGCCCACTGGCGAGCTTGAGGTAGGTACTTAAAGGGGTGTCGAGGTCGGCCAGAACCTCACGCATCAGGGGGATGCGATTATAACCTTGCTCGGCGTATTGCTTAAATTCAGATTCGCTTATAGACATTACTCATCACCGGTTCATGAAATAGACAAACAGGGGCAATCCAGGCGTACAGCTTCTGGGGCCATCGTTCGATTATGTCTGTCCATCTCATGATTCTGTTTACCGGTGGTGATTCAAGCCTGAGTTGAATAACGCTGTATATATTGCGGCAATTCCTCCAATGAATCAATAACCGCCTGGGCCCCAAGACCGCGCACGTCGACTCCCTGACTGTAACCGTAGCTCACGCACACCGCAGGCATACCCGCTGCCTGTGCGGCCTGGGTGTCATTGGCGGAATCGCCTACCAACACACCATGATCAGGGGTAATCTGGAAATACTCGCAGGCATGAAGCAAGGGTAGTGGATCGGGCTTTTTCTTGGGCAAACTGTCACCCGACAGAATCAGGCCAAAATAGTCGTGCAGCTGCAGGTCCTTTAACAGGGGCAAAGTGAAGGATTCGGCCTTATTGGTGATGCAGGCCAATTCAAAACCCGCTTCCTTTAGGGCATTGAGACCCTCCACCACCCCTGGATAGGGACGACTCAGGGCCGACACCGATCTGGCATAGTGCTCCAGAAATTTGGTATAGGCCTGATCAAAAAGCGCCGCCTCGGGTTCTGCCTGCATCTGGCCGGTCAGGGCACGCTTGACCAACCTAGCAACACCATTGCCGATCCATCTTTCCACTTGGTCCTGTGGATGGGTGGGCATATCCAGGTCTTCGAGCATACGGTTGGCGCTGGCGGCCAAATCCGGCGCGGTATGGATCAAGGTCCCGTCCAGATCGATCATCACCATCTTGACCGACAAGGGTAACGAAAACGAATTATTGATTGCTGATTCTGGCATTTTATTTCTCAAAAGCTGACGCACCAAAGGTGCAAAGAATTATTACATCCCGGCCTTGGCCAGTTCGTCACGCATGGCAGCAACGACGGTGTTGTAATGATTCGCTAGTGTAGTGTCCTGAATAATCATATATTAATCGTTTTAGCACCTCGTTCCCACGCTCCCGCGTGGGAATGCATATGTTTGGCTCGGTAGGGCAGGGCTATAGGTTCCCACGCGGGAGCGTGGGAACCAGAGAGAGGTCGCAAAGGCGCAAAGTACGCAAAGA
>VAOU01072497.1_pt1 | contig 9831 bp, 7 predicted proteins | sample 3393871 | NCBI WGS metagenome assembly VAOU01 (sample SAMN08290440, study PRJNA428436) | hydrothermal vent metagenome | isolation source: Deep-sea hydrothermal vent chimney | place: Atlantic Ocean: South-mid Altantic Ridge | depth 1820 m m
ACCAGCCACCAGCCAGGAGCAGCACCAACACCGCTAAAGCCGCTTTTTTCAGCCAATCTCGCAGCGTTGTTCTGGCCAGCAGCACACCCGCCAAAACCAGCATTGGTAGCAGTAACCAGGCGGTCGGTTTGCTCAGAATCGCAACCCCGGCTGCTAGCCCCAGCCACACAGCATTCGACAAAACCGGGCCAAACCGGTACAGACGCAGTAGGCTGAAGAGCACCAATGCCCCGGCCAGCAGGGCTGCACTATCATCATTGTTGTAGGTGCCGATGAAGGTCCATTGTGGCATCAAACCGATAATCAATGCCAGTAACACACTGGCTGGAGTACTGCGGCTGTAGAGCTGGAAGCCGTAAAACAAGACCATAACAGCGAGTGCAACCAACAAGGCCGAACCTTTACGAGCTGCCAGGCGGAATGCTACCGACCCGGGGCTGCTGGCGTCTTCGCCGACCAGCCTGACCATTGCGGCGGAGACCAGGTAGGCCAGTGGCGGGCGAGTTGCCCGGGACCCTCCGTAGGGGGTGAAATACAGCTTGCCTTCATCCTCGGGCAGCATGGCAAGCCGACCATGCTTGACGATAAAAGCGGTCACATCATTGTGAGCCCGAAAATCAGGACCCGATCCAAGTGGCAGGGAATTGGAGAGTAGTGCGTAGTAGAAAAAAAACAGCCCGGCCAGAGCCCAGCCAAGCCAGATATTGAGGTGATTGTGGGGGTTTGGATTCATTTCGGTCCAGAGTTAAATAAAGGATCGGGATTGCAGGAGGTATGAAATTCCAGGCATAAGCCCGAAGGGATAGCCCGGCAAATCTACTCAGCAAGCACGGTCTTGTTGCGACCACGACCTTTAGCCCGGTACATGGCTTTGTCCGCACGATCAATCAAGGACTCTATTGACTCATCCCTTTTATAGCAGGCGACGCCTAGGGATATGGTAATCTTACTCATTATTTCTCTGGTATTAGACTGCTTAAGGACCAACTTGCCGATGCCATTGCGGATATTTTCAGCCACAATCAGAGCGTTGCTAAGTTTAGTCTCGGGCAACAGGACGATAAATTCCTCACCACCGTAACGGATAGCACTGTCACTACCCTTAATCTGCTGGACCAAGATCCGGGCAATGCGTGACAGTACTTTATCTCCTGTCAAATGGCCATAGCGATCATTGATGGCCTTGAAGTGGTCGATATCCGCCATCAGCAGACACAACTGGGGATGGCTTTCTTCGACATTGGTAAAAAAGGACTCCAGAATCTGGCTCATACCACGGCGATTGAGTAATCCGGTAAGCATATCGATGCTGGCCTCTTGCTGCGCCTGAGTGACCTGATCTTTCAAAGAGACAATTTCTGATTGAGCGGAATTAAGGTCAGCTTGCAGGTTCAGGGTTTGATTTGATAACTGCCGGGTTTCAGAAATAACGGTTTCGATAATAGGCAGTGCCGCGTCCAGTTGCTCGATATTGGACAGCTGGTCAGCACACACTTCCATACGCTGGCTGGACTTTGAGGTCTTCTCGGCCAATCGTACCAGGGAATTCATCATCCTTACAACAATCTGCAAGAAATCCTGGCTGAGATCCTCCAGCTTAGCCTGATTACCCTGGCAAATGTATTGTTCCAGCAAAGAAGCGGCCATATCCTCCGTCAAAGATGAATCACTCTCCAAAATCTGCCCCAATCGTTTGGTGAGCTGTGGGTCTCTACCCGTTACATAGGCATAGAACAGGCAAAAATTGATCGCATTCAGGGTCAGGTTGTTGCTGACCAGCATCTTAGAAGCCAGACGAAAATATTCCGCAGACTGTTCCGGTGTATCAGCGGTCAGGGAAGGGTAGCAATTCATTTTAGTAACGATTCAGTGTGTTTAGATTTTGGTTTAGTACCAGGCATGTTCGCACGGAGAATGTGAGCATTCGAGTACGAACACACGCCGTAATGGGACAAAGATGAATACGCTGAATAGTTACTCATTTTATTGATCTGCTCACGGTGTTCAGTTTCTTAGTCGGGCAATATGCATGATTGATTCGTGACCACGCAGACTACGAAGAATTCGCGCCAGGTGAATACGGTTTGCCACCTCTATGGTAAAGGCAATAACAGAACTGAGTCCATCACGTTCTCTGACTTCCACGGAGATAATATTGGAATGCTGGGCGGCTATATCGGCCGCAATCAGAGCGAGCACTCCGGGTTTGTTGATAGTATCCAGGCGCAGCCGGGTCTGAAACTGACCGTCGATATCCGTTGCCCAATGTACGGGGATCACATGGTCCGAGTCATTGAGCATATGCTGGATATTTTTGCACTCATCAGCATGGATGACTAAGCCTTTCTCCGAGGTAAAGACACCGGTAATGCGGTCACCGGGTATCGGATTGCAACATTTGGCATATTGTACCAGCATCCCTTCGGTACCCTCGATCGCCAGCGAGTGTGCGTTAGCGGATCCACCGACATCATCAGCTGCGACTCCAGTCAGTAATTGGCGGGCAATAACAATCGCCATACGCTCACCGAGGCCGATCTCAGTTAACAACCGGTTCCAGCTATCGATGCTCAGCAATATCAGCAATGCAGATTTCTGTTCTTCTGTGATGCGAATTTTTTTCTTGAAAATCGTTTGCAATGCACGCTTTAGCAACTTGTCACCCATTTTAATGGCATCTTTGTTGCGCTGAGTTTTCAGGTAGTTACGAACCGCGGATCGGGCTTTGCCAGTAACCAGGTTATCCAGCCAGGAGGGTGATGGGGTGGCGGTGGCAGAAGTCAGGATCTCCACGCGGTCACCGTTGTGCAGACCATAGCGCAAGGGTACACGTTTGTCGTTGACGATGGCGCCAGTGCAACGATTCCCGATATCACTGTGTACGGCATAAGCAAAATCAAGAGCTGTGGCTTTCTTCGGGAACTTTTTGATTGCACCCTTGGGGGTAAAAACATAGATCTGATCAGGAAACAGATCGGTTTTCAAATGTTCCAGAAATTCCCCCGGGTTGGGATTATGTTGTTGGTCACTGAGCAGATCGAGCAGCCATTCCCGGGCCATGCGCTGCGGTGCCTCATCCTGTCTGGAGCGGCTTTTGTAAAGCCAGTGCGCGGCAATACCCGTTTCGGCAACCCGATGCATCTGTTCCGTTCGAATCTGCACTTCAACACGTTCGCCAAACATACCGTACACCACGGTATGCAGGGACTGGTAGCCATTGGCCTTGGGGATGGCGATGTAATCTTTGAAGCGACCAGGTACTGGCTTACAGAGGTTGTGTACTATGCCCAGAACCTGATAGCAGCGAGTCACCGTATTGACAATAATCCGCAGTCCGAAAACATCCGTGAGTTGGTTGAGGGAGCGGAGCGTCAGGTGTTTTTCGCGTAACTTTCGATAGATGCCGTAGATATTTTTTTGGCGAGCTTGAATGTCCGCTTGTATTCCTTCCTGTCGCAGGCGTTTTTCCAGAACGGCACTCAGCTTTTTATCGACATTCTTGCCGTGACCACGGCGTCTGCGCAGTCCTTCCTCAAGCAATTTGTAACGCATGGGGTACATATGGGAAAAACTCAGGTCTTCAAGCTCCCGACACCACTGGTACATACCGAGCCGATTGGCCAGTGGGGCATAGATATCAAGGGTTTGGTGGGCAATTCGCCATCTTTTTTCGGTACGCAGGGCACCCAGTGTACGCATATTGTGCAAGCGATCGGCCAATTTGATGAAAATCACCCGCAGGTCCTTGGACATCGCCAGCAACATTTTGCGAAAATTCTCCGCTTCGGCTTGCTCGGCATTGCGAAAGCTGATTTTGCCGATTTTACTGACGCCCTCGACCATTTCCGCTACGTCCTTGCCGAAACGCACCGCCAGCTGGTTACGGGTACAGCCGGTATCTTCGATCACATCATGCAGTATCGCAGCCATCAGGGTACGGTAGTCCATGTGAATTTCAGTCAGGATACTGGCAACCGCCAGGGGGTGATGGATATAGGGTTCACCACTACTACGCTTCTGCGGAGCATGGGCTTTGACCGCAAAATGATAGGCCTCATAAACTGCACGCACCTCCGCCACTTCCAGATAGGTTTCCAGAATCTCGAACAGTGCCTTTGCTGGTTTGTGGGGAAACGTTAATGTTTCCCCACCACCTTCTACCGATTTAGAGGTTAGGTGTTTTTTCAGTGACAGAATCTGTAGTGGCTTCAGTACCATCCGTCCGTTCATCCTCCGTCGGTTTATTGATGCCACTGAACTTGGCCTCTGCAGCGGCCATGATCGCAGCATCCTCCTGGCGGGCATCGAGGATATCCGCGGTGACCAGTTGCTCGGCGATTTCACGCAGCGCGATCACGGTCGGCTTATCATTGTCGGGCTCAACCAGTGGTTCCGCTCCATCGGCGATCTGTCGGGCGCGTTTGCTCGCAACCAGAACCAACTGAAAACGATTTTCAACATGCTCCAGGCAATCCTCTACTGTGACTCGTGCCATTCTTACACCTCATTATGCATTAAATTCTCGCTGGGCGAGAGGTGAGTCGACCCCGTCAGACTCAGCAAGAATCACTTGCTGTAGATGGTTGACAGCCGTCGAAAAATCATCATTGATAATAATATGGTCATACTCGTCCTGATGCGCTATATCAGACTGTGCCTGACCCATTCTGCGCTCAATTGTTTGCACGGAATCCTGACCTCGCTGCTGCAAACGTTGGCGCAAGATCTCCAAACTGGGTGGCATAATAAAAATACTGACTGCATGAGGCAGTACTTTACGCACTTTTCTGGCCCCCTGCCAGTCTATATCCAGCAGAGCATGATGGCCCCGTTGCAATACCGCTGCAATGGCTTGTCTTGAGGTACCATACCAATTGTCATAAACGCTGGCGTATTCGACAAATTCACCCGCGTCTTGCATGCGCTCAAATTCCTCAATCCTGACGAAATGATAATCCCGCCCATCCACTTCCCCGTTGCGGGCACAACGCGTGGTGTGCGAGACAGAAAAATCCAGACTCGGAAACTGTTGTAGTAAGGCTCTGGCAAGACTGGTTTTGCCAGCCCCTGAGGGGGCTGAAAGGATGAAGATTCCAGGAGCCTGTACGGAAGCTGAAGTGGTAGTGCTGGCAAGTTGCTTTACGGTGGATTTTTCCATAATGTTGAATCGAATACTTAATGGCTATGTAGTGAGAATCGAGGTAGTTAACAAAAATCAGGCAAGGCCGTATATTGTAGTATTGTAGTTTATTCGTAACGATTCAGCGTGTTTAGATTTTGGTTCAGTACCAGGCATGTTGGCACGGAGAATGTGAGCCTATAGGACCTATGTGACCATTTGAGTACGAACATAACGCCGTAATGGGACAAAAGATGAATACGCTGAATCGTTACTCAATGTTTTGGATTTGTTCTCGCATCTGCTCGATTAAAACTTTCAGCTCTACCGCAATTTGGCTGATGATGGCTGTTGCCGCTTTCGAGCCAAGGGTATTGGCCTCCCGATTCAGCTCTTGCATAATAAAATCCAGACGCCGACCTATCGCGCCCTCCTGTCCGAGCACCCGGTTAACTTCATCCGTGTGCATTAGTAACCGGTCGAGTTCTTCGGCGATATCCGCTTTTTGGACCAAGCTGACAATTTCATGCTCAAGGCGTGTTGTATCCAACTGTTGCTGTAATTCTGCCAGCTGCTGCTTGAGCTGTGTACGCAATTGTTGCTGGACCTGAGGTTGTTGTGCCAGAGCATCTTCTGTCAGTTGTCGGACCTTTATGAGTCGTTCTCGTACGCAGGAAACCAGTTTGCCTCCTTCACGCCGCCGACTGTCTTGCAAAGAATCCAGGCAGTTGACCAGCAGTTCCCGGGTTGCATTTAACAGCTGCTGTTCATCAGCGGCCAATGGCGATAGAACACCGGGCCAGTTTAGAATCTCGGCCACAGTCAGGTTCTGACAATCCGGGTATTTTTGTAGCAGTTGTCGTTGTAATTCCAGCAAACTATCGATGCAGACGCTGTCCAGTGCCTCTTGTCGCTTGCCTCCGGTATCCAGTCGTAACTGACAATCGATTCGCCCCCGGCTGAGGTAATTTTTGATTTGTTGGCGAAATTCAGGGTCAAGCTGCCGGAGTTCCTCCGGTAAACGCAGGGCGATATCCAGATAACGATGATTAACGCTGCGTATCTCCAGTGTCAGGGCTCCGTAGTCCGTGCTTGTTTGTGATCTGGCAAAACCCGTCATACTATGGCTCATAAGCTGCTATCCTTGATTGGTGTGTCAGGTGTTTTTGCCCTGGCGGTGATGGCGGCCTGACAGTGATGGTGGCCGGACAGTGATGGTGGCCGGAGAGTGATGGTAGCTTCAGTCGGTCGCCATACCGTGAGGGTTTCCGCGAGGTGTATCATGTTCTCATTAGGTAGTGGAAGTGTAGTTTAGGTGATGTCAGGTTTACAGCGAATACCGTTGACCCGGGGCTATCTGCTTGACTGCTACCGAATTGAGCGAGTAATCAGCAGTGGCGGTTTCAGTTTGATCTATCTGGCTTCTGACATCAATACTCAGGATAAAGTCGTACTTAAGGAATACTACCCGGACAAGATCACCCAGCGAGTGCCCGGTGGCAGACTCCAAGCGGTGAGTGAGCAAACAAAACCCACCTATATTCTCGGTTTACAGCAGTTCCTTGCTGAAGCCGCTGCGCTGGCTGGTATTAAACATCCCAATATTGTAAACGTTTTCAATTTTTTTCGCTGTAATTCCAGCGCTTATCTAGCGATGGAACATGTGGAGGGTCGAAATTTACGTTGGTTGGTGAAACAACACCATGGCAGGATTCCACAACCGGCACTGGTGAAGGTGGTGCCAGCGGTGTTATCCGGGTTGCGAGCCTTACATGGCAGTAGATTTTTGCATCTTGATATCAAGCCGGCCAATATTCTGTTGCGTAGTTCCGGACCTCCCTTGTTGGTTGATTTCGGCGCTGTGCAATACTATGAACCCGGCAAGCACTTTGCAGGCATACAGACCATCACCTCCGGCTATAGCGCACCTGAGCAATATCAACAAGGAGAGATGGGGCCATGGACAGACTTGTATGCCATTGGCGCCACCCTGTACGCCTGTATCACCGGAGAAGCACCACCGGACGCCCGGCAACGCCTGCAAAAAGATACGCTTCCGATGATTCAGGGGCGATTATCGCGACAGTATTCACCCCATTTACTTTCTGGAATATATCAATCACTATTGCTTGATTGCCATTCCCGCCCCGCTACGGTAGATGCTTTCATGCGTACCACGTTCCGGGACTTTCTGCCGGGACTGATGGATGAGGAGTAGTTACCAGGAGCAAACATACAGCCGGGTCAGTATCAACCAAATAACTGCTGTAGTGCACGATCAAAAGGTGGGTGGACAATGCCTCGTTCGGTAATAATCCCGGTGACCAGGGCAGCCGGGGTGATATCAAAAGCCGGATTGCGTACCCGAATACTCTTTGCAGCAGTTGCCTGCTGCCCGAAGTGTGTGACCTCACTGGCAGCACGTTCTTCGATGGGAATATCGTTCCCACAAGCAGTCGCAAGATCGATGGTCGTTGAAGGGCAGGCGACGTAGAATGGCAGGGCAAAATATCGAGCCAGTATAGCGACTCCCAGGGTTCCGATCTTGTTGGCAACATCGCCATTGGCGGCCACCCGGTCGGTTCCCACCATCACCAGGTCGATCCGGCCTTCATCCATCATCCGAGCCGCCGTGTTATCGGTAATCAGGGTCACATTCACACCCGATTGATGCAATTCCCAACTGGTCAGGCGGGCCCCTTGTAACAAAGGGCGCGTTTCATCTGCGTAGACCGAAAACTGCAGGCCCTGCTGATGTGCCACATACAGTGGTGCTGTGGCGGTACCCAATCCTGTAGTGGCCAGCGCACCGGCATTGCAATGGGTCAGAATACCCATGCCATCGGTAATCAGGGTTACACCAACGTCGCCTATGGCCTGGCATATTTGGCGGTCTTGTACATGGATTTTGTGAGCTTCAGCAACCAGCAAGGTATAGAGTTTGGCACTTGACGAGCTGGAGGTTGGCAGGCATTGTTGCATGCGACGCAGGGCCCAGCCCAGATTGACAGCGGTTGGACGGGCACTGTCCAGGTATTGGGCTTGTAATGCCAGTTGTTGCAAAAAATTGGTGGCCGGCAGATCACAAAACGGCTGCATCGCCAAACACAGGCCATAGGCGGCAGCGACACCTATGGCCGGGGCACCACGTACCTTAAGAGCCTTGATCGATGCCCAGACCTGCTCTACGGACAGCTGTTTTTCGATGATTATTGCTGCCGGCAGGCGGGTCTGATCAAGCAGATACAAGGCATCATCGCGCCATTCAATGGTGGCGGGAAGAAGCTTTGCTACACCGGGTTTTCCATCAGTCATTAAGAGGCCTCCATGTGATTTTTAAACCGGCTGACTCTTTCCGGAACATCTACTATCGATCGCATAATGATATCATTTGCCTTTCTACTGCGGCCTGTCCCGATACGGGAAACTTCGACAGAACAGCGAATCGGGCATAAATGTTAACGACGAGTGATTTTCCGTGAGTGATATCAATCCGGTTATATCCCAACTGGTTCGTGGCACCACCCATTGTGTGCAATGTGGTCTTTGCCTGCCGCATTGCCCGACCTATGCCTTCTACCAGGATGAAAATGAATCTCCACGCGGTCGCTTGCTATTGATGCGCCTGTTGGCCACCACTACGCTGGATCAACCGCGAGCCCGACAACACCTATCCCGGTGCCTGCATTGTAGTGCTTGCGAGAGTGCTTGCCCGGCAGGGGTGAAATATCGTTACCTGCTGGATCAGACATTGTTCTTACAGGAACAACACAGGCCCACGGTAACCGCATCGTTGGCCTGGAGGGTAGGTGCTGGATTGTTGACTAAGCCGCAGTGGTTACGCTGGGCAGGTTGGTCGCTGCGGTTTTACCAGCGCGCAAAATTGCCCATACTGATGCGCCGCAGTGGTTTGCAAAAAATCTTGAAACTGTCTTCAATCGAGCAGGGGCTACCACAAATTCCGGCTATACAGCACTGGGCAGGCCATTATCCGGCAGTTACAGAATACCGTGGTCAGGTGCTGTTGTTTCTGGGCTGTGTAGCGCAAATTTTTGATCAACAAACCTTGCGTGATGCCATTTTTTTACTAGGCCAGGCGGGTTTTGCGGTCACGGTCCCCAAACAACAGAATTGTTGCGGTGCACTGCATTTCCACCATGGAGACCAAAGCACAGGGTGCCGTGTGGCGAAGCAGAATATCAGGGCCTTTACAGACCACGAATCCGCCCCCATCCTCACCACATCCAGCGGTTGTACAGCCATGTTGCTGGATTATGGGCAACAATTATCAACCACAGCATCACAAGCATTCAGCGCCAGGATTACAGACATCAGTGATTTTCTGGCTCGGGAAGGCAAATTTACGGCACAGCGGTTCATTTCCACAGCGTTGAAGGTGGCGGTCCATGACCCCTGTACCTTGCGTAATGTGGTAGGCAGGGCTTGCACACCGTATCAATTACTTGCCGGGTTGCCGGGGGTTGAGCTGGTCGCCATCGACCACAACGCCGTCTGCTGTGGTGCGGCGGGGATCCAGCACCTGACTCACCCGCAACTTGCCACCGGTCTGCGCCAACCCAAACTTGCGGCGATCGACAGGATTAAGCCGGATGTGGTGGTAACCTCCAATATTGGTTGTGCCTTGCATCTGGCCGCTGGTTTGCGCAGCGCTGCAGCACCCATACCGCTGTTACATCCAATTTCTGTACTGC
>VAOU01017769.1_pt1 | contig 9820 bp, 10 predicted proteins | sample 3393871 | NCBI WGS metagenome assembly VAOU01 (sample SAMN08290440, study PRJNA428436) | hydrothermal vent metagenome | isolation source: Deep-sea hydrothermal vent chimney | place: Atlantic Ocean: South-mid Altantic Ridge | depth 1820 m m
TTACCGTTACCGTTACCGTTACCCTGTACGCTGGAATTGGCATTCATGTTAAACCCAAAAGAACCGTCAGCAACACCATTACCAACACCATTGCCGAAACCATTATTGTTGAAAGGACCACCGAACCATGCGCTGGCTACCGTGGAGGCACCTAACAGTGCTACAGCAATAACTATCTTGTTAAATTTCATCTTCATTCTCCATTAAATCAAAAGTTATCAATCAAAAAATAAAAAATCTGGAACCCGTAAACCTGTACAACTAAAACCTGTAACTATGTAAATATTTTGTTGTATTAGAATATGCTAATTTGATTATTCATGCAAGTTTTTTTTATTTGTCTGCTCAAGCGTACATATGTATGATTTATGTAGTATTTTTTTATTAAACTGCTGAATTTCAGATGAGGACTAAAAAATATTGACTCAGAATTCCAACAATAATATCACCGCCGTTATCCTTGCAGGTGGAAAGGGTCGCCGTATGGAAGGTCAGGACAAGGGGCTTGTCCCGGTAGTTGACGGCCCCCTTATCGGCAAGGTCATCGACAGAATCAAGCCACAGGTTACCCGGATACTGATCAGTGCCAACCGTAATATTGCTGAATACAGTCGTTTCGGGTTTCCTGTTGTTGAAGACTCACTGGACTCATTCGCAGGTCCTCTGTCCGGCATCCTGAGTGCCATGGATTTAACAGACGGCGATAAACTGGTCGTTATTCCCTGCGACATGCCGCTGGTACCCGATGATATAGTCAACCGGCTTGTATCCTGCCTGTCTGAAAGCAGTGCAGATGTCTGCTGCGTCAGGGAACATGACCGTTTACAACCCCTTGTTTGTATTTTACGAACAACCCTCAGGGGCCATCTTTATACGTTTTTGTCACAGGGAAAACACAAGGTCAGAGACTGGTTACAATCACAGAAACTGGCCACGCTGGATTACCCGGAGGGAAATGGCTGCTTTATTAATATTAATACCCGTGAAGAACTGATCGACTTTGAGAACAGGATTGATTGTGAGCATGAGTGCTGACAATTTTCGTTTACCCGTACTCGGATTCGCCGCCTTCAGCGGTACCGGCAAAACAACCCTGCTGGTAAAACTGATCAGGGAATTAACGAATAGAAAGGTTCGTATCGGTGTTATCAAACAATCCCATCATGATGTTGAGATCGACATCCCCGGTAAAGACAGCTATCAATTGCGAAAGGCAGGTGCCAGCCAGACCCTGCTCACATCACCTCGCAGATGGGCATTGATACATGAAGACGGAGTAAACATGGAAAATAACTTGCCGGCAACGATCGAATGTCTCGATACCGGTACTCTGGATCTGGTTCTGGTTGAAGGCTTCCGGCATTATCCATTCCCCAAGATAGAACTGAATCGCTCGGAACTGGAAAAGCCTTTTCTGTTTCCCGAAGACGATAGCATTATCGCCATCGCAACCGACATGCCTGAACCGGTCAAAAACCGGCTACCTGTACTGGATATAAATAATCCACAGGAAATAATGGATTTTATTTACCTGAAATTCCTTTAAACTGCGTGAATCACTAACCCTGAATGGAAAAAATATGAGTAAAAAAACAGCTGATACTCAACCGGATTGCGACCAGCCAATAACCGGACTGTTGAGTGTAACCGAGGCCAGACAACGCATTCTTGATTCGGTCACACCGATAAAAGGACAGGAGAAACTGGCGATCAGGGAATCACTTGAACGGGTGTTGAGTACCGATATCCTTTCTACGCTCAACGTCCCTCCCCACGATAACTCCGCCATGGACGGGTATGCGATCAAGTATCAGGATATCCCGCAATCCGGACAGTTCGACCTGAAACTGGCAGGTACTGCCTTTGCGGGCAAGCCGTTTACCGGGAAACTGGCTGCTGGACAGGCTATCCGCATCATGACAGGGGCGGTTATCCCTGATGGTGCAGACACCGTTGTCATGCAGGAACATGTCGAGCGAAACGGGGAAACCGTCACACTATCGGTCGGCCATCAAAAGGGTAATCATATCCGCCACATCGGTGAGGATATGAAAATCGGACAGACCGTCCTTGAGAAAGGTCAATGGGTAACCCCCGCCGAACTGGGCCTGATGGCCTCGCTTGGAATCGCCGAGGTTGCCGTTAACAGAAAATGCCGTGTCGCGTTCTTTTCAACTGGTGATGAACTTCGCAGTATCGGTGAACCGCTCGAGGCCGGACAGATATATGACAGCAATCGCTACACATTATATGGAATGCTCAAACGCATGAATGTTGACATAATCGACATGGGCGTCATCGCCGACAAGCGCGAAGCTATCAGGCAGGCATTCCAGACCGCCGCCAATATTGCCGATGTGGTATTGACTTCAGGTGGTGTTTCGGTCGGTGATGCCGACTATGTGAAGGAAACGCTTGAGGAACTCGGTGAAATCAATTTCTGGCGTGTTGCAATGAAGCCCGGAAAACCCCTGGCCATCGGTCGCATCAACAACGCTGCCTTTTTCGGCGTTCCGGGCAACCCGGTTTCGGCGATGACCACCTTCTACCAGTTTGTCAAACCGGCCCTGGAAAAGATGATGGGCATTACCCCGACTTTTGCGTTAACGCTCAAGGTACCTTGTATGGCAAAACTAAAGAAAAATGCCGGAAGACTTGAGTACCAGCGCGGCATACTGACCTGTAACAATGAGGGTGAACCGGTGGTAGACAGTAGCGGCGTTCAGGGTTCGCACATCATGACATCAATGAGTCGTGCCAACTGCTTCATTATCCTGCCTGCCGGGAATGCGGGGGTTGACCCGGGCGATCTGGTCGAGGTGCAACCGTTTGCCGGGTTAATCTGATAACATGCCTTTCAACCTAAGGAGCCTCTGATTAATTCTGGACGAAGCAGATTGTGCTCGGAAAATACAGATTAAAGGCGTCGAACCGGACGGAATAGCAAACTATAGCGAAGATTCGCAACACAGAAGCTGGATTTTCCGAGTGCAAGATGCGAGTTCATGAATTGATCAAAGGTTCCCTAAGTTAATCAGGCCTGGGCGGCCTTCTGCTCTTCAATCTGCTTGCGCACGTTGTCCATATCCAGCTCACCTGCCTTGCTTATCAGATCACCCAATGCCTGCTCAGGCAGCATGCCGGGTTGTGAAAATATAACCACCTGTTCGCGAAAAATCATCAGGGTAGGGATAGAGCGAATCTGGAAATGCGAGGCCAGGTCGGTCTCTTCTTCTGTATTTACCTTGGCAAAAACAATATTTTCGTGTTCTTTGGATACTTTCTCGTAAATGGGGGCAAAACTTTTACACGGCCCGCACCAGGGGGCCCAGAAATCAATAATGACATGGTCATTATCACCCACCACCTGATCAAAGTTCTTGCTTGTCAATTCAACAGTTGCCACAGTCATTTCCTGAAAATTTTATGGAAGATATCATATTATATAGTATATAAGTATATAATGAAATACATTAAGATTAATTAATATATCACTGTGGTAACTTATTTAAGACAACATTGGTGAATGGGGCAGTTGCCGGGAATCATCCCGAGTCCGACAGGTTTCTAGCTGATGGAGTATTCGACCCTGTTTCTACCCATGGATTTCGCGCGATAAAGGGCCTGATCGGCCCTGTCTATAAAGGTGTTTGCCACTTCGCCTTCATGATAAACGGCGATTCCGGCTGAAAACGATGGGACACGAATCGTTTCATCGTTACAGGTACAACGCAGGTTTTTGACAATATCCATCGCCTTGCTCAACGCACATATTGCCCCTTCCTGGTCGGTATTGGGCAACAACACAGCGAATTCTTCACCGCCATAACGGGCCACCATGTCATATTGACGGAAAAGACTGAATACATCTTCAGCGTAACTCCGTAACACCTGATCACCCGCTACGTGTCCATGCAGGTCATTAATACTTTTGAATTCATCCAGATCAATCAGGGCAAGCGACAGGGGCACATGGTGTCGTTTAACTCTGCCCACCTCATCTTCAAGACGATCAAGAAAGGCGCGGCGATTTGGCAGTTCTGTTAACTCATCGGTCATGCTGAGCATCCGGGCACGCCTGAGTTCCTCGTCCAGTTTGCTCTTGTCCCCTTCGACACTGCTCAATACCTCAACAGCATCCTGAAGGTTTTCGACGAGCTCACCATGACTCCCTTTTAATTTACCCACCAGATCCATCATGCGTCCACGGACATTTTCGGCACCTTCTTTTGATACCATTTCCTTGAGCTCGGTATCCAGTAAATCCAGCACAATACCAAACTCCTGATTCTGCGATATGGAGTTTTGTATGTCCTCTTCCAGATATTCATTCAGGAATTGCAGGCTTTGATCTTGCGGCATGCCTTGTTCTTCTGACGGGCCTTGATCTTGCGGTATGCCTTGATCTTGCGGCAGACTTTGATCTTGCGGCAGACTTTGATCTTGCGGCAGACTTTGATCTTGCGGCAGACTTTGACCTTCCGGCAAACCTTTATCATGCGAAGGTTGCGTCACATCAGTTTTGATTTCATCCTCTTTTCTTTGTCCCTGCGACCTTTTCTTTGCTACATCGCCTTCGACAAATGCAGACAAACTGTTGCATAGTTTTTCTTCGTCTATCTTGCTCATGGACAAGATATGGTCGGCATACATTTCGACTTGATCCTTCATCAGATCGAGGTCAGATGACCAGATGGGGGGATGCAAACGTCTCTGTAAAATACTGACCTGCACGAAAAGTGGGGAACCGGGTTTTAGATGCTGTAAGTAGGCGTCCAGGAGCGCATGTACAACCGCATGATAGGTACGTTCCACCTGTTCCTGATTGTTTTGAAAGTCAATAAGTACCTGCTCTACCTGTTTGTAGATGACATCGCCTGCCGGCAGACCTTTTATAACATCAAGAACATAGAGAGCCTTCTGCAACCCTGCATGACTCGTTACCTGTGGATTACCCACCATCCACCCCCCTTTTTTATCCAGTGATCCGGTTCCTTGTATCAAATCCGACTACCATACAGCAGCTTCATGGATGCCATATTACGACCGATACTCCATATTTATGTTATCTCTATCTTAACAACTTGTATCTGACCAACACAACTTCTTGCTCAATTTTTTAAGTAAAAAGTGACATGAATCAACACAGGTTCTTGACTTTCTGGAAGCACTCCATGAGAAAGTCTGGTAACCTATTGATAACAGGATTTTATTCCCTCTTTTTTATATGTAAATCCACCCCATAAGAAAATTTTGTCTTACAGGCCATTTTGAAAAAGAATCTGTATTGTCAATGGTCTGCTGAAGTAAAACCAGTAATTAATTTAACTGAATCCGCTGCCCCCAGGGTACCTTTGCCTTTCCTTTTACCAGCCAGATAACGGGTAATGCCGGCTCATGTTCGGGGAAAAGCCCTTCGGCATCGGTAAAGTATAAAAGCAAATCCGCCTGCCCGACCACGCATTCAAGTCTGTCAAAAACAGGCCTGAAATCAGTCCCCCCTCCGCCATAAAACTGTTTCGGGGCCTCAAAGGTATCCCATGCCTCATACTCCCAGGGGCCGCCTTTATCCAGACCCCGGTCACAGGCATACAATGTAATCCGGGCTCTGACTTGCCCCTTGAGGGCATCCACCTCTGCCATAAACTCTTTTATCTCATTGGCAGAAACCGAACCACTGGTATCGATTGCAACCACAACATTGACCTGGGAACTACGCAGGCTGGGCAGGATTGCTGCGCCTTCGCGTCTTGAGGGACGTGTATAATTATAGTCATCACGGGCGATTGCAGACATATAACGTGCAAGCAACATCCGCCAGGGTAACTGCGGCTGCAGAAGGTGATCCACCAGCCTGGCCATTGCCCCGCTCATCTTCCCGGCCTGCATGGCCTGCTGGGCAGCACTGGCCATGCGCTGTCGCCATTGCACGGAGAGATGCTCCTTCTCATCACCATTTAATGGCGGAGGTTGTGAAGCCCCTGCGCCCCTGTTTTCATCCAGCCCGGCCTCCTGGCCCGGGTCTTTTCCGGCCGGGGGCTGGTCTATCTTGCCGTTACCGGCCCGGGATTCATGTCTGTCCCGGTCATTATCACTGTTACCATCATAGACGTGCTGATCCTCGGTCTGGCGATTGTCCATATCATCCAGTAGCGGGTAGATCTCCTCTGCGGTCATGCCGGCAAGGGTTTCCAGGTACAAGGCATCAGGGGTCGGCTTGAATCCATCATTGATCAGGATGGGATTAATGGCAAAATCACAGGCAAGATCCCAACGATGTTTAACCCGGTGCTGCCTGCGTGAGAAATGCGACAGTGCGCAGTGCAAGGCCTCGTGGGCAAGAACAAACTGTGTCTGTTCCAGACTGAGCTCATTAATGTAGTCACTGTTGTAATAAAATGTTTTTGCGTCAGTGGCCGTGGTTTTGCACCAGGCCGGATTTGCATTGACCATCGGCAACCTTAGCACCAGCGCACCCAGAAAGGGTTTATCCAGTATCAGACGGGTGCGCGCAGCACTGAGCCTGGTCTCTGCATCGTCACTCATTGGGAAAACAGCATAACATCGGCAACCGATTTTGCCCAACCTGAAAACTGGGGAACATTGAACAGATCCTGCCCGATTGCGCGGTGCATATCAGAAACCAGCATGACCCCCATTTCCCGTTGCCGGAAACGTCCGGCATAATCCAGGATATTCCCGATCACGGAATGGGCATCGTCATCACCCCTTGATTTGATGGCACGACCCACCAATGCCGATGCAACGGCGTATTGCAGGTCCACTTCCCTGGGTACGTCCACTTTTTCGCCTTTTACGATGGCATCGATATCCGGTAACTGATCGAGGTTTTCTACAAAAGCCGACAGCTCAATACCGGCAGCAGGTCCAACGCAGGCCTGCAAGGTTCCGGTCAATGTTTTGGGGTTGTCTCCAAATTTGTGTAACGCCCGGTGCGCAAACTCCCATGAACGGGGCGATGGAAAGGCAACAGGGTTATGTGCCGGGTCAAAATCAAACAACAGTTCCGGGCGAAAACGCAGGAAGGCAATCAGCCGTTCATCTATGCCTGCCCTGTAGGCCCACGCCACCCAGTCATCCAGATTAACGTCCACGTCGAAATGAGAAAACCGGTTCGCTAGCGGTGCCGGCATACTATAGGTTACGCCACGATCACCCTGCCTGTTCCCTGCTGCAAATATGGCCCAGCCTTCCGGTACGACATAGGCCCCCAACCTGCGGTCCAGGATCAACTGGTAGGCCGCTGCTGAAACACTCGGTGGTGCAGATGTGATCTCGTCAAGAAACAGGATACCCTCTTCGCCCTGCCTGCCGGTATCAGGAAGCATTGCCGGTATGGCCCATTCGACCCGGTCTTCTACCCTGAATGGAATACCACGCAAGTCACTGGGTTCCATCTGCGATAATCTGATGTCAACAATCGGAACGGAATGGTTTTCAGCAACCTGTGCAATCAATTGTGACTTGCCGACACCGGGCGGACCCCAGAGCATGACCGGGGTATGATGTCCGCTTCGCGTGCTTGAAAATTCTCTCTCCAGTATTGTAAATAACTGTGCCGGACGCATGTACCCTCCATTTAATTCAACCATTTCACACCGGGGAAACCGGTATCATACCAAAAAAGTAGGATATAAGGCGATTCTATTAATTGACGCTGCTGTCCCGTTAACCTGCAACAAATATAGTTGAAACGTAAACTGCAAGCAGGTTTTAAGCAAAACAGGGCATTGCGAACATGAAACCGGCATAGCCAAATCAAGACGCGCAAAAGATGCCATCCATGGCCGCTCGGCTGCCGCATCCCTGCGGCAGACGGTCTTGATTTGGCTATGCCGGTTCCATGTCCTCACATTGATGCTCGCTGAAAAAGCTAACGGGATATCAGTGATAAAATGAATTGAAAAACCCGGGGATTGAAACCCTTCAGCCACTTCTACGGTAAATATTCCCCTACAGTTTTTTTACCTCACCGGTTTTTGTATAGCGAAGATAATCCTGCAATATACTTGCGTGATCAAAGGCCAGTTCCGGCAAATCATTGAATGTAAAAATACCGGCATGCATTGCGTCATCCATCGCTACCGGCTCACCGTTTGCCGTTGCAATATAGACCGCAGTCACCGTGTGTCCACGAAAATCCCGGGTTGGGTCTGAATACATACCAAGCAAAACCTTCAAAGAAACATCCAGCCCGGTTTCTTCCTGTGCCTCCCTGACCGCCGCATGCTCCAGTGTTTCACCGATGTCGACAAAGCCCCCCGGAATCGCCCAGCCGGGTGGGGGGTACTTTCTTTCAATCAGTACAAAAGGTGACCCTTTGCGGTCGGTCAACTCAATAATGACATCTGCCGTCAATGCCGGTGTAACGGGTCTGTTCATGTTTAAACCTGTTATTGCTTGCGAATAAAGCGGATGATATGCCGTCGATCACGCTTGTTTGGCTTATGCCGGGAAACCGGATGACTTAGGGCAATCAACCTGCGCTGCATAGCATGCTCCTTTCTTTTATCCCGACTTTCATCCGTCTCTTCATACAGTAGCTGCGCCTCACAGGCCGGCCCTCTCCTGTGGCTGATTACCAGTACGACCAGTTCCTGCGTGTCCTGGCCTCGCCTGACATCGAGTGTATCACCAACCTGCAAGACCCGGGCAGGTTTGACCCGCTGGCCATTCACATGCACCTTTCCACCACTGACGGCTTCACTGGCCAGGACACGTGTCTTGAAAAACCGGGCCACCCAGAGCCATTTATCAATGCGCAAACCTGATTTCTGTTTTGTATTCATTGCTGATAAAGGTAATAAATTTATGCTATGTCATTGAATATAATATAAATACAGTAAAAACCGATCGTTTTTATCGCGGGATTCATTTTTCTTGCTTGCCCAAACCCCGTGAATTATATACATTGACGAACCTGAATTTCGCCAACGCCAACTTTTAAAGAGAGAATACAATGAAACTGATACTACTGGGTGCGCCAGGTGCCGGTAAAGGCACAGTTGCAAAACTACTGACCGAGATCGATGGGTCTGTCCAAATTTCCACTGGTGACATCCTGCGTGGTGCAGTTAAAGCCGGCACTGATCTGGGCAAGGAAGCAAAAGACTACATGAACCGTGGTGATCTGGTTCCGGACTCATTGATCATGGGCATCATGGGTGACCGTTTGCTTGAACCGGATTGCGCCAACGGGTTTCTGCTGGACGGTTTCCCCCGCACGATTCCCCAGGCCGAGGCATTGAAAGAATTGCTGGCCAAAATCAATATCGAACTGGACATGGCCGTAAACATCGATGTCCCCCGCGATGTAATACTCGATCGGTTGACGACACGTCGTACCTGTTCGAACCCTGAATGCCAGGCCATTTACAATATCAAGAGTAACCCGACCAAGGTGGAAGGGATTTGCGATAAATGTGGCAGCCCGACTATTCAGCGTGAAGATGAAACTGAAGAAGCCATCAGCCACCGCCTGGAAACCTACAATGAAAAAACAGCACCGCTGGTTGGTTATTACGAAAAAGAAGGTCTGCTGATAACGGTTGACGCGACATCAAGCGAAGCGGTTATTAATGCGATCCAGGAAAGACTGAAAAAATAACAGCTCTTTCAGACTGTAGTAAAAAAGGCCCGGTATGATACCGGGCCTTTTTTTGTGAATCGAAAGCACCCGAAATAATATTCATGTGAATTTTTGGTTGAAGTTCTTATTAAGCTGGATCACTGCCAATGTCCCGTTAATTTTATGAAGCACATATAAATGTGAGGACATGGCATCGGTAAGCCTGATCAA
>VAOU01000816.1_pt1 | contig 9815 bp, 8 predicted proteins | sample 3393871 | NCBI WGS metagenome assembly VAOU01 (sample SAMN08290440, study PRJNA428436) | hydrothermal vent metagenome | isolation source: Deep-sea hydrothermal vent chimney | place: Atlantic Ocean: South-mid Altantic Ridge | depth 1820 m m
TCGCGGGCCACCCGTGAGGCGAAGAGCTTGGCCATCGAGGCCTCGCGCGCCGGGTTGCCCCCCTTGGCGATCTCACAGGCGGCCTTGTAGACCAGCAGCCGTGCAGCTTCAATGGCGGTGGCCCAATTTCTTGTGCAGCGGCTCGATCGTGAGCTGCCGCTGGCCTGCTCGCGGTGAATAGCGGCGGATATTTGATCAGACCGGCAGCAGTGATTAGACTGAGAAGGGTGATCGCTTATGGCTCAACTCAAGACGCGCATCAAGTTCAGCTACGAAGACTATAAGAACCTGCCCGAATCGGAGACCAAGCGCTATGAGCTATTGGGAGGTGAGTTGGTGATGGTTCCAGCACCGAACTGGTTTCATCAGTCGGTCTCGTGGAATCTGGAGACCCTGTTAGGTCGCTTTGTGGAGAAGGCACAATTGGGTTTAGTTCGCCATGCCCCGTTGGATGTGATCCTCTCTCAAGAAGACGTGGTCCAGCCGGACATTCTCTTCATCTCCCAGGAGCACTTGGACATCATTCAGGAGCAGGGCATTCACGGCGCTCCTGACTTGATGATAGAGATATTCTCCCCGGCCACCGCCGCGCGCGACCGCACTCTCAAGCGCACCCTCTACGCCCGCTACGGCGTGAGCGAATACTGGCTGGTAGATCCCGATGCCCAAACCATCGAGGTGCTCAAGCTAGGGCCAAAGGGCTATCAGACGGCCGGACGCTACGAAAAAGATCAGACACTGAGCTCACCGCTGCTGGCCGGTTTAGAGATTCCGTTGGGCGAGGTCTTTTGAGTGACCGAGATCAATTGCTTCGGCTCTGAGAGCGTGTATTCTTCGCTCAGTGCAAAATCCATGGGTTGGGGCTCCTTTCGCCTGATGAGTCCAGATTCGTTCGATTATAGACCCAGAGGACGCTGCACTTCAAATCTTAAGAGTCGGTGACGCCGCCGCGATCCCTTGCGGCTTCAGCCATCGCCGGCTAACGTGCCCGTTGCATTTGCGGTCGGCCTGCTCACCCTATAGGGTGGCTGTAGCTTAATTCTGAGGATCTCACCGTTGGTCAGCGGAGTCCAGCGCTCAGCCAACTCGATCAATCTCTCCGAAGAGACGATCAGCTTCTCGCTATCATGATAGTAATACATGGTGTAGTATTTAAGATGTTTTGAATGAGCATCATATCGGTTAACCACGAACAACGTCTAGTTGGAGAGAAGAAAGCAGTTGAGCGAAGTGTAGCGCTGCAGCTTATTGACTGCTCTGACGAGTGTCTCCCCATCCCCTAAGGATGCGATCATTCTGCACATCTTTGCCCCCTAAGCTGCATCGGCCAGCTCTATTGCCTTCTCGGCCAAGAGATCGAGTGGGTCGAAGAGAGGCACATCGAAATCACCCTGCTGCAAGACTAAGGATATCTCAGTGCATCCGGCGATGATGGCTTGCGCTCCCTGTTTGAGCAAACCATCAACGATACTCATCATCTGTCCTTTCAGTGTGCAATCCATGTGCCCGGCCTTGACCTTGTAGATCAAGGTCATCATCTTCTTTTGATCCTCAGGATAGAGCAGCGTGATCTCTTTGCCTCGGCAGGCCGAAAGATAGATGCCGTTCTCTATTGTCCCGTCGGTAGCCAGTAGTCCAACGTTCCGCTCTGAGATGCGCGCCACAGTCTCTGCGATCATATCGATGATCGGGATGTGAACCGCCTTTCGCATCTCACCGAGATAGCAATGGGCCGTATTACAGGGGATGATGATAAAGTCTGCCCCGGCCCTCTCCAGATTCTGAGCGGTGCTAATGAGTGCTGGCACCGGGCTCTCGCCGCCGTGGAGCAGAGCAGCCATCCGGTCAGGAATCTTGGGGTTATTATCGATGATGAGCCTCAGATGGTCCTGGTCAATTTGAGCAGGGGTTTTGTGGATGATCCGACGGAACAGATCCAGTGTCGCTTCCGGTCCCATGCCGCCCAGGATGCCGATCACCTTCTCTTGGGTCATTCGAACATCCCCTTCACAACCGCCTGGCCATCCCTGACCATCAATCGTCCTCTGGCGTAGACTCGCTTGAGCGCTAGATTATCATCCAGTAGCAGGATATCTGCATCGTGTCCTTCTGCTATCTGTCCCTTGCTACCAAGGAGATGTAGTCTAGCAGCTGGGTTTCTGCTGATCAAGCTCAAGGAATCTGGCAGGGAGAGCAGCTCAGCGTCCACCAAAGCCTTCATCGCCCTGCTCAGAGAGCTGACCGCTCCGGTGGCCAAGCCGACAAGGTGTCCCCGCTCATCAAAGCGTGGCATACTGCCATTCCCATCGGAACTGAGCGTTACCTGCTCCAACCCAACGCCTTTCTCCATGATTCTCTCTATAGCCTCAGTAATGCTCGTTTCCCATTGCAACGAAGGGCTGGGAGCGGTTAGGTCGATGTTGCCCCCCATCTTTGCGAATGCTATCCCTTCTTCCAACAGTTGAGGGGTCCGTGAGAGATGGGTGGGTAAAAATTGGCGAATCGGTATGTCGGTTCGCTCCAACGTAGCGAGGATGGGACGCAAGCCCTGCGATCCCTCACCTACGTGCAAGTGAACCAGGCCGGCTTTGCTCCCCAACATGCCGCCGACGCGCGCTTCGAAAGCCAAGCGGCCGAGCTCCGCGGTCGTCGGTTGGGAGCTGCGGTGATCCGAGATGGCGATTTTGACACCGATCACCTTGTCAATGAGGGCAATATCCCGCTTCACGCTTCCCGTGATCGTTGCGGAGGGCAGGTGATACGAACCGGTGTACATAAAGGCGCTGATTCCCTCCATCTGTAAGGCATGCACCTTGGCGAGGAGCGTCTCGAGATGGCGGGTGACCCTGTCCATGCCCAGCACGCCCACCATCGTGGTGATGCCCGCCTCCGTGAGCTGGGATAGAGGGATCTCCGGCACTCGAGAGGCCGGACCCGCTTCGCCCCCACCACCGATCAGGTGAACGTGCAGATCTATGAACCCCGGCGCGACAATTAACCCAGAGGCGTCAAATGCTTCTACCTCTAGGCCTTGGAGCTCAAAACCCGTCCCTATGCCGGCGATCTTCTCTCCTGCGATGAAGAGGTCTTGCACGCCGAGATCCTCCGGGGCGTAGAGCCTACCGTTGCGAATCAGCTTGAAATGTACGTCGTTCGTCGCCATCAGGCTTCCTTGCTCTTTTCGCCAGGAATATAGGCTACAAGGGAAGAAGCTACAACACAGGGACGATCCACATCTAGAATCGAGGCGTAGTCGGAGAATTGGAAAGAGAGGATCTTGTACCCAGCATCAGTTTTGAGGAGTTCCGCAATCAGCGGGAGAAGGTAGCGTTGGTCATTATTTAGGACTCTGTCTGCCCGCTGAAATGCATCAACATAGTTCTTGTTGATCAAAGCAAGATCGAGAGTTCGCTGAACCTCTTTCATGAAAACAACCTCCAACTCCTTAGTTGTTGAAGGCATCCCAGCCATCCTTTCTTTCGAGCTATAGGCCGTCCCATAGTGAACAAGGTCACCTGTAGCTACAACCGCTGTGCTTGGTGACGCCATTGGTTGAATCGCGGCGGCGACACGCGATGCGAGATCGAAAGAACCAGTCACGGGATTTCGGGTCATGCCTATATAGATCGGCATAATGTGCAGTGGAGCCACCTTATGTAAAACTGCGTAGAAGCGGATAAGGGAAAGGAAGGTATCTAGCGAGAATTCCCTATTGACGACACCTTCATCCGGACGCATAATGCTTGTCTTTTCCGTTGAAGGCAGACTTAAAGCTACCTCTCCAAACGGAGTCTCCTGGGAAGGTTTTATGGGGCTAAAAGCGCCAGCAAGCTTGGAGAAAGCTGCTAATCGGACGGCGGTGGTTTCGTTTTTGTTCATCGCCTCCCGGTAAAGGGTAGCATACGGTTTAAGTCCCCAAGCGTGGAATACCCCAAGGGCTATAACTTGCTCAACACCTGACCTGTAAAGTGCAGAAACTACTTGTGCCTGGATCGCGCCAGCATAATGCACGGATGTGTGTGGGAAGGAAAGGATTGCATCCTCAGCGATCAGATCGATGAGGGCATCATCGTTCGCAGACTGGCCAAAGAGCTCCTCGAGATACCCCTTTGTCTCAGGGAGCTCCATTTCTCTTCGGTAATAGGGCTTCCATTCCATGATTTTGATCAACTCCCTTGTAAGTTACCTAGCTCCATATACAGGCTTTGAGTTGTTAAGAAGACACGGTCCTCACTACCTTGAAGGGTAGAATTACCAACCAAGGAGGAGAACCACATCTCTGATGGAGTTTATTATAGACGTCTACGTCCTGCTCGACTACTTGCCGATATTTCTCTTTGCCTACCAAACTCCATGATTGAGTCCCTTTCCTGCTTTGCCTTGGGCAGGGCGCACCAGTTTCCTGCGCCAGGCCCGCTCGGCTGGTCAGGGTCAAAGCCTGACTATGGCGATATCTGTTGACCCGCTTGCCCTACGATCCTCGGGTTTTGATCGTGGACAGCTTCCCGATGCCCTTTTGGCTCATTGAAAACTGGTGTATCATGTTAACTACTCGCATTCTATTTCCATGCACGTTCTTAACTTCAGCGACCGTGTAGGTGAGGATCGAAGATGTCGCGCACCGCGTCGCCCACCAAATTGAATCCCAAGACGAAGAGCGATATGAAGGCTGCCGGCATGATTAGCACATACCAGTATTGCAGTCCGTTGCCCTGTATTATCCAGTTCTGGGCGTTGCTAACCAGTTGGCCCCAGTCGGCATAGCCTAGCGGAGCGCCTAACCCCAAGAAGCTAAAGGCGGCTACATAGATTACCTGGCTACCAAAATCCAGTGAGGCGAAGACCAAGACGGGGTAGATGGTATTCGGTAGCAGATGCCGGCAGATGATACGCAGGTCGCTCGCTCCCAGCGCGCGGGCTGCATACACGTAACCCCTCTCCTTAGCGCTTAGCATATCGCCTCGTACTAAACGAGCGTAGGTCACCCAGTTGACTAACGAGATGGCTAGGACGACCACCCAGATGCCTTGGACGGTCAGATGCAAGCCTAGCACGCTGATATAGGGAAAAGAGGAGAGCACCACAGTCAGGACAATGCCAGCGACCAAAATGGGAAAGACGAGGAAGACATCGACAACTCGCATCAATAGTTCATCAACAATCCCACCCACGAATCCAGCTAAACTCCCCACTGATAAACCGATTAAGAGCGAAAGGCCCACGATGATTAGTGCCACCTTAAACGCGGTGCGTGTTCCCCAAACGACCCCATAATACAAGTCATACTGGCTGGCGCCTGTCGTGCCCAGAGGGTGCAGGTGCCAATTGGGTGGAAAGGTCCGCCAGGCTGCCCAGTTGGGTGGTTGAGGGAAGGGTGAACGGATGTGAAAATCCTGTGGAATGGAATAGGGATCTCTGCCGGGAATCGGTGGAGCAAGCCAGGGAGCAGCTAGAGCGATCAGGGTAAAGAACACGATCAGAGCGAGGCCTATGACCGCAAGGCGATTAGTGCCGAACCGACACACCGTCTTGAGGAAGACCGGCCACCAGGGCCAGATATCCCACAGCACCTGTTGCGGCGGAGCTTCAGGGGATTCCGGTTCACGAACAGGGTGCGGATGCTGTCCGATGACACCACTTGCACCCTGCAGGTCACCTGCTGTCTTGGCTGGGTTGATATCACTTCGCTTGCCCATGGGGCTAATCCATCCTCACCCGTGGGTCGGCATAGGCGTAGAGCAGATCGGCGGCCAAGTTAGTAATGACCCAGAGCAGGGCGGAGAAGATCACGAACCCCAACACACCGGCGATATCAAGGTGTAGTGCAGCCTGTTCCAAGAAGTACCCTATTCCATGAAGTTGGAAAACTGTCTCGGTGATTACCACCCCGGACAGTAACTGCCCGATCAAGAGAGTCGAAATGGTAATGATCGGGATCGAAGCGTTGCGTAGTGCATGCCTCCTGATGATAATGCCCTCCTGAAGTCCCTTGGCACGCGCGGTGGTCACGTAATCTTCATGTAGAGTGTTAAGCATGCTAGAACGGCTGATCCGCACCAAGAGTGCCCAGTTGATAAAGGATAGGGTAATCACCGGGAGGACCAAGTGCATCAAAGCATCCCAGAAGACATCCAAACGTCCATTCAAGAGAGCATCGATAGTGTAAAGTCCCGTGTGGTTTTGCCATAATGCGGAGTTTTGCACGATCAGAATGCTAGCGTTGCCCAAGCGACCAGTACCGAAGAGGCCGAGCCCTCCGTAGAAGACAAGCAGTAGGACCAATCCTACCACAAAAACAGGAACTGAGTAGGCTAAGATGGACATGGTGCGCGTTATCTGATCCACCAAGTGGTTCTGCTTGACTGCTGAAAGCACCCCTAGCACAATCCCTCCCACTAGAATCGGTAGAATGCTATAGAGTACTAGCTCGAGTGTGGCAGGTATGAAGCCGGTGAGCGCCTGTACCACTGGCATATTTTGTGAGGTAGACCAGCCTAGATTACCATGGATGACCTGAGTAAGCCAATCGGAGAACTGTGCCAAGAAGCTCGCATCAAGGTGATGTATTTTGATCAATTGATCAATTGCATTGCCTTGGAGGGCCTTAGGATTCTCTCCCACATATGCAAAGACCTTCACTGCGGGAGGTAGCATAGAGAAAAGACTAAACATAATGGAAATTGATACAAAGACCACGATCGGTAGGATTAAAAGACGACGTACGATATAGGCAAACATTATAGCTCATTCCCCCACAAAGCAACGATTAGGCACAGGCAGATGATATCACCTTAGCATGAGGGTGGGGGAGGAGCGATCGATCTGCCCCTCCCCCTCCCCATGATCACCTACGGCACTGGGACTGCCTTGCCGGAGCAGTCTGTGGCTGTCGGTTTTGCTCCACCCAAGACAAAAATTGTCTTGGGATAGGAGGTGCAGATTGTCTTTATATCATCTGAACCGTTGCCATCAGCTGCCTTCGAGTATTTGATTCCGGCGACTGGGTTATAGAGTTCCGAGAACCTTAAACCCGGATCAGCTGGGTTGTAACGATACCCATTCAGCCAACTACGCTCGACGAACTGCCCTTCAGGTTGGGATAGTGTCAAGGCCACCGCATTATCTACGAAGAGCTTTTGCAGCGTGTAGTAGATATCCTTCCGTTTGGATGGATCAGTCTCGATTAGCCCCTTGTTAAGCAGGTCATCCCAGTTCTTATAGGCAATGCCACCTGGTGTAGTGCCACCCTTGCCCCAAGCTGGTAACTTATCGATACTACTTGGCCCGGAAAAGAAGCCACCTACAGCGCTACTGCCCATCCACTGCGGGACAAAATCGGCCGGGTCAATATAGTCGGGATACCAGCCCAAGCCGAACATGGGCATAGTACCCCTGACGAGCTGATCCAGCATTTGGGCGGCAAGTACATTCCGCACAACGATATTGAAGGCTCCGTGTGCTCCAAACTTGGGGCTATTGAGGGCCAGCAATCCCGCCTGCAGGATGTTGGCTGCGATCTGTCTTGCCTGGTTGCCAGAGGGGTAGAGGATTGTAAAGGCAAACCCGTTTGTCCAGACTGGCCCAGGGTTGTTGAGTGTCCCTCCAAAGGCCAGCTTGAACTCGTCGGCAGCCTTCTGCAAGGCATGATCTTTTTCAAAGTCTTTAATGCCCGCAGCTTCAGAGACGCCAGGTTGTTCAGGGTTAAAGAAGGGTAGACCCTGAATGTTCGGCGTTGCTGGAGTAACAGCGAACCCATTGTAGGCACGCGAAAGGAAGAGGTCGTTATCAAAGAGATAGTTGAGAGCTTTACGTATGTGAATGTCTCGGAAGAAGTCCGGTGGGATACCGTTACCGTCTAATTTCCCCGAGCCTATAAGCGTGTTAGAGCCACCCGGCTGCTTGATATCAAAGTTGAAGAAGAACGAATTGATACCCAAGGTTGGTAGCTTCTCCACAGAGCGTGCACCAGAGATACTGTGCACCGAAAGTAGGTTCGAAGGCGCGCCGAGGTCAATCACATCCGCTTGGCCATTCTTTAGATCGAGCAAGCGTGGGCCAAAGCTGCTGGGACCACTGATTTCCTTGAAGATCAACGTTCTGAATGATCCATTTTGGGAGGGATCACCCTGCCAGTAGTTAGGATAGGCTACCATGGTAGTGATCTTTGCCACCTTATCCCACTTCTGCAACATGAAAGGCCCACTGCCATTCTCTATGTCAAAGAGCGCTGTTTTGGATTCGTTGGGCGGGTTATTGTACTTCTGGAAATTGGCCTCATCCGTGTCTCGGTTTCCGGTGCAGCCAGGCCAACCGCCATGATCTGCGATGAACTTCTTATCCACTATGTCCGATTGCGCGCCAGAAACAACCTGCTGGAAGGGGGCAAAAGCGTGCGTCAAATGGAATGTAACCTCGTTGCCATTCACTGTGACAGCTTGCTTCATTCCATTATAGCCACAAATCTGGTCAATCAGCTCTGTTTTAAGCTTGCCTGTTCCATCCCGAGTTGAGCCGGTGCCTAGCAGCTCAGGTAAGAAGAGGAAGCCGGAGCCGCCGGCACGGTCGGTAATCAGAGAGCGCAGGAAAGTGTACTGAACATCCGCAGGCGTGAGGGGATCGCCATTGTGGAAGGTGATTCCATTGCGGATGGAGTAGGTGTAAGTTAGGCCATCAGCGCTAACTGTCGGTAGGGTGGCGGCGATGATCGGGATGAGCTCTGTGGTTGAACTACCCTTATAGAAGGTCAGAGGTTCATAAAGCTGCTCGATGACCATAAAGCTAGGCCAGTTAAATGCCCAGACTGGGTCGAGCGTTATCTGTTGGTTGAAAGTGTCATAGGTAAAGGTGCTGATATTTGTTGGCTTCGCCGGTTGTGCATCGATTGCCCCCACCATTGAACTTACCATAAGGAGCGTAAGCGCTACGACCAACCATCTAATCTTGGTTGCTGTAAACAGCATAGTTTGACCTCCTAGGAGATTAGTTTATTAACTGTCAGACACTTCCTTAGAGCTATGTGTTCACCGATTTACATCACCTCCAATCAGGGTTTTCGCTATACGACTCTTCGCGTAGAGCGTCCATGTAAAAAGTGCGCGTAGCCTTGAGGTGTTCTAGCATCAGCCGTTCCATTAATTCCCCATCACCAGTGCTAAGGCCATCAATAAGCTTTCGATGCATTTGTAATTCCTCCTCAGGCGGAATCGTTCGTCCGCGCATTTTATCGGGAAATAGGGGAAGGAGTGTTTCCATGAGGCGAATGAAAACGGGGTTGTGGGTTGCTTTAGTGATTCCTAAGTGAATACCCTCCGTATACTGATACCTCCCTTGAGTCACGGCCTGCTGAATATCCACGTAGGTTTGCTCCAATCTCTGCAGATCTTCCGGGAGGGCACGTTGAGTGGCCAAACGTGCAATTTGTGGTTCAAGCGCTTCGCGAGCCTCCATAATATTCAGAAAATCCTTTTCGGAGATTGTGAACTGCACCAAGTCTTTACCATGAGAAATCCTATCCTCCTCTCTTACATAATATCCCTTCCCCGCACGCACTTCGACGAGTTTTAATGCAACAAGAGAATGGAGCGCTTCTCTCACGGAGGAACGCCCTACCTTGAATGTCTCCATCAGTTCTCTCTCGGAAGGAAGTTTCTGCCCTGGAGTCAATTTGTCCTGCTTGATGGCTTCAACTAATTGATCAGAGATCTGATGGCTCAAATTGGTGGGCTTAACCTGGGAAAAGGACATCATCGTAGTCGCATTAACTGAATGTCTGACAAGCTGATCATCATCTGGCATGACATGATTATAGCATAAGA
>VAOU01006484.1_pt1 | contig 9815 bp, 3 predicted proteins | sample 3393871 | NCBI WGS metagenome assembly VAOU01 (sample SAMN08290440, study PRJNA428436) | hydrothermal vent metagenome | isolation source: Deep-sea hydrothermal vent chimney | place: Atlantic Ocean: South-mid Altantic Ridge | depth 1820 m m
GACGGTGGCCCCGAATGGGTGGGAATTAGGGCCCTTGAGGTGGCCCCGATTAGGTGGGATTTAGGAGGCTAAAACTGGCCCCGATTGCGTGGGACGGAACAGTAGATCAGCGTTCGACCGATGTCGTGGCCGAAACGCCTCACTTTGATATCCCGCCCGGCCGAGATTTCCGATCCGCACCATGGGCAGAATGTCAACTGAGCGGGCGATGACAGGGTCGGCCGCTTTCCGGTACGTTCGGCCTCGATGGCCTCGTGACTGGACTCGGTATCGTTGGGCGTGACCCGCTGACCGACCCACAGGCCGATCGTGAAGGGAGTCGTGCCCCACGTCTCGTCATCGGTGCGCCGTAGGGCTTCCATAGCGCAGATGAGGGCCGTCGCGCGATGGAATTGCTGCACGGTCAGCAGGCGCAACGTATAACGCATGATCACCGAGAGCCCCCGGCTCGCGTCCAATCCACCCATGTCCCCCTGCAACCGCCGCATGGCCATGGTGAAAGCGGCGACCCCGAGATACGCTTCGGTCTTGCCGCCGCCCGCGGGGAACCAGAGCAGGTCGGCGATGGCGTCGACGCGCTTGGTGCGGTCCGGATGCCCCGGATCGGTCAGCGCCGGGATGGAGAGCAGGATGAAGGCGAGCTGAAACGGTCGCCACGAACGGTTTTCGCGAATATCGATCTCGGCGAGTTCCACCTTTTCGCCCCGTCGACGTCTGAGGGCGTAGATGCTGCGCCCGTGCTGGATGGCCATCGCACGGTTGGCGAATCGGAAGGCATCGAGCGCCTTGTCGTTCTTGTCGAGCATGGAGATGCCCTCGCGCAGGCGCTGCAGGATATCGTCGCAGCGGTCCATGGTCTGGCCGGCGACAGCATCGTAGCCATCCACATCTTTTCCGATCCGGGCGCGTTGCTCGCCGATCCAGGCCTCGTAATCATCGGTCAGAATGGAAAGCGCGGCGATCAGGCCGGACCTCTCCATGTCGGCGAGCTCCCGCATGTCGAGGAGCCCCTCGTCCACCATGCGGCACAGGGCCGGACGGTCCTCCGGGTCGAGACCCGGCGTCTCGGTGATCGCCACTTCGTACTGCGGAAGAACGCGGGTTCGGACCGTGTGGGCTCGTTCCGGTTCGTTCTCCGCAGCCTCGGCATGGACGGAGACTCCATGACCGACGGCGAACTCCACGCGCCTCCGTAATATCATCTCGAGGGCCGCACGCTCCGGGTCCTGATCATCGTCCTCCAGCACCGGCCGACGCCGAAAGACAGCCTCGGTCTTCGGATGTCGGATAATCAACTCCGGCTGGAAGAGCCAGGCCTCGTCCTGATTCCGGTCGGGTTTGGGCTGATCGTTGACGAGGAATATGGTGACGAGCCGTTCGCCCGAGGCCAGAGGCGGCCGAACCGTGCCCTGGATCACGACCTTCGGGCATTCCGGGTCGGGCGCGACGGGCTCGATCTGACCGTCCTTCAAGGATAGCGATACCTTCCCGCCCGATGGGATGCGTTTCCATGCTCTGAGCGGCTTGCCGGCCTCTGTCGTCTGCTTCTCGCTCGTCGTGCGCACGTACCTGCCCCAGCGCACTTCGAGGTCCAGCGTCTCGGCGGCTCCGTCGACGCAGACGGTCAGACCGAGAGAGGATGGCACGACCGACTGGTTCTTGGACGCGTCGACCGCTTGGCTCTCATCGTCATCCGGATCGCTGACCCCCTTCGTCGAAGCGAATTCTTCGCCGGGGAGCCGCCGGCGTCCGCCCTTGTCCCTGCCGGAACCCACTTCTTCGAAAGGCCTGAGGTCGTCCGGCGTTTCGCCGTCGGCGACACCTTCATCCAGAGCCGCAGGACCTTGCAGCCCTTCGATGCATTCGTCCTCGTCCGCGGTTCGAGGGGCGAGCTTTCCGACCAGGTAGCGGTCGCGGACGCTCATGCCCACCACTTCCTCGAATGGCCCGTCGGCCGGACCGAGCAGGTCATCGACGACCGCCATCTGGAGGAGGTCACGAACGTAGGCGTGATCTTCTATCAGCGGGATAGATTCGAGATCGGACACGCCAGCGCCTTGCAGGAGGGAGATGGCCTTCGCCCATTCGATGCGCGTCGTCCACGTCGAGTCGTCTGGTTCCAGGTCGAGTTCGTTCAGGACTACGGGAATCTCCAGATCCGTCTCGGCGCCGAACAGGAAGGTGGCCGAGTCCAGACTCGTCCGTATTCGATATACTCGGCCAACGGCCACGACCAACCGCCGCCCCTCCCGCTCCTCGTGCAGAAAGACCAGGTTCCCCTCGAAGATGCCACGAGAGTTGGTCGAACTACCCGTCACCACGACTCCGTGGGAGAACCGTTCGACTCGCTCATCATCCACATGGACCAACCACGCGTTGGTCTTCGTCTGTTTCCCGTCCTTCTCGTTCGTTTCCCTATGCATCACGGGTCATTCTCTTCTCAGTAGATCACCGAATTTATCCTATCAACCAGCGTTTCGTTGAACTTTTGACACTTGCGGCCATAGTCCGGAGTGATAGCCCTTGGTTCATGATGAGTCTCCAAATCGCCTTCGTGAGCAATCTGGTTCCGCCTCTTGACGAAATTACTCAAGCGTTTGGTTATGTCATCTCTGGATGAATTGGGTCCCGTCCAACGATCGGCGACGCCTTGAAAGATGTCTTCGATGCCAATCATCTTGAATGCAGATACGATCTTGTCGGGCGCTTGATAAGACTCGAACTGCAACCGTCTTTCTCGAATGATGTCTGCCAACTCTTTCGGCCCATTTTTCGACCTGATAAGCCGAATTGAATTCTCCACATCATTTCTTTTCTTCAGAGGGGCGACATCGACGATCAGCTCTGCCAAATGATCAGGGACCAGTTGCTTCTCGTCAGCAAGGATTCTTGGTATCTTGTCGTAGAGCACTTGGTGCACATAGGCATCTAAGGCGCTCATTGATGCCACGACCATAGCCCGAGGCAACCACATGAGGTATTTGTTTTCAGCAGAAAGCTTCCCCTTGGTTCCCAATTTTTTCAGAGACCGCAATTCTCTGTACATCTTTCTGTAATGCGAGGTCGCCTCTACATTCTTTTGGAACTGATCGTATGGGGTCATTCGTCACCCCCTGTTTCAAACATAGAAGCCCGATATGTCGCTCCGCGTCGCTCACCGTGACGAACGACCTTTCCTTCGGCCATGAGTGCGTCGATGGCAGCCTTCAACCGATTCTCGGGTACACCTGTCGCGGCCAGAATGTCGCTCTTGGCGTGACAGCCGGTGTTCGCTTCCAGGAAGGTGAGGATGGCGTGGGCGTGGTTTTCGCCGCTGTGGTTCGAACGATTGCGGCTACGGTAGGAGGCTCGGGCTTCGGCGGCCATGGGAAGGTCGGTCGCGGTTTGGCCTGGAGCCGGATACGCTTGGCCTTGAAAGAGGGGCATTACTTTCTGCAATGCGGCGCTCTTTCGGCTGTCCCGTCTCGGCTTCGGCTTGGTGACCGACTTCTTGCCGTGGAGCCCCTGGCGAACCTCCTCCTCGAAGCGTTCCTTGTTCAACCTGGCCAACCTTCTCAAGACTTCCAGGCGCGCCTTCTCGGAGATGGTCCAACGCACGCGGTCGTTCTCTGGCAGAGAGACCACCTCGTGGAAGCTGTGTTCCAGGTCCAAGTCGTTCCAGCCGTAGGCCTCGGCTGCGGACACATCCATTTGGGCGTGCAGATCCCTAAGTTGTCGTATGTCGGCAGCGTCTTCGGACTCATCGTGCAATCTATTGTAGACGGACGTGAGGCCCTCGCCACGTTCTTTCTGTATGTTCATCCTGAGCCGATAGTATTCCTCTCCGCAACGTCTGCAATCATCCAGCTCAGCAGTTGGCGAGACGAAAGTTCTCAGGCCGTCACTGATGGAATACGACAAGTCTGATTTTAATGTCCCCGAAAAATGCCGGACCCACACAGCGTGGAAAATGCTCTGAAGAATGGCAAAATGGGCAGCATCATCAGTTGGGATGACGACAAGCTCTTTTGAATACACCCATCCCGTCGGCAGAAAAGCGAAAGGCAAATGTTTAGAGACGAATGAACAGACTAAGACGCGGTCCAAAGGGCGAAGTGCTTTATAAAGTCGTGTACGCTTATCCCAGTGTTTCCAGTAACATTTCTCGTGGATCTGTCTTGTGAGAACATCTCTCTTCGGTTTCACTAGCTCCCGAACACGAGCAATTGCTAGCGGATACTGCTGTGCTTCCTCTTCTGTCTTGTCCTCGAAATCAATTACATATCGCGGAGGGGTGAAATCCGTGGTGCTGTTTAGCTCTTTCCCGTTGATGTAGGGCCGAAGTACATCACGGTAACGACTGTCCGTTGTGATCCAAGAGCGATAGGTATCCTTGTCAATAACGAAGCCGATACCGAGTAGGCCCGTTCCTCCCGATGCTCTTTGAAAAATGGATTTGAGACGCTTTGGCTTGACCACAACACCGAACGATTCGGTCAATTGCGGTGAAATCGTCTTCACGTATAGGCTGTCAAGAATTCGGGTGCCCTCCCAGTGTGACTTAGCTATATGGACCACCGACACGTGGACATTGGCAGACCCTGGCCAGACTACGAGTGTCGTGGCGTTGTAGATCGTCCCGCCGCGATCCGCCAATACATCAAGACCCACTTCTCGCGTATCTGCCTGTGATATTGTGTTAGTGGCGAGAAGGCCAAACGTTCCGTCAGATCTAAGCAGATTCCATGCTCGCCTGAAGAAATAGGCGCAGAGGTCGGCAGATCCTTTGGAGCGGTCAAAGACTAACTTAAGCGCCTTATTGTATACGTCACCAAGAACATGACAGATTCTCTTTCCGCCCAAAAAGGGGGGGTTGCTGACAAAAGCGGCGAACCCAGAATCCCCTCGCGAGAACACTTCTGGGAATTCCAGTGCCCAATGGAACGGCCTGCGGTTTTGTCTCCCCGCAGGAAGGTCCACCGAAAGCGTTTTGTGTGCCTCTCGTTGGAGTTCTCTTCTCGCATCCCCATTGCCATTGAAGAGTCTATCCGCTTTGATCGCAAGAAAATCCGCTACGGCCTCCAGAACTTTCCCGTTCCCGTTCGACTGGAGCGCCTCCCCGATGAACGCATCCGCGACCAGCGACGGGCCTTCGAGAACCTTGCGGGATTCCTCGTTGAGGTATGCCATAGCTTCGACATCCCTGATGTCCCGGATAGGGACCTCCCGTAGCCGCTTGCGCAGTTCGATGGCTCGCCTGACCGCCGCCTCGATGCTCTGGCCGAATAGCCGTTGCTGATAGGGGCCGTCGTCCGGATTCATCTTCAGCTTCGTAAGCTGTTCCAGTCGATGGATGCCGAGCAGACTGTCTCCGCAACGCAAGTTGTGGTCGAGGAAACCGAAGGGTCGGCCTTTGGCCAGGGTCACGAGCCAGATCGAGAGTTTGGCGAGTTCCACAGCCAAGGGGTTCAGGTCCACGCCATAGAGGCACCGCTCGGCGACTAGGCGTTTGGCGATGAGCAGCCGATCGTCGAGACTCTTCGGAAGCGGTTCCTCGTCCTCTACGCTGTCGCGGACGATGCCATCGATCGTGATGACGCGGTCCGCATCCTCCTCTCGCGCCCAGGCTTCGACAAGGCGTTCGGCCAAGTAGCGGCAGACCTGCACCAGGAAAGCCCCCGATCCCATGGCCGGGTCGCAAACCTTCAGGTCGAGCAACTCGGCTGGAGGTCTGAGCTTCCATCCCTCTCGAGGCTTCCCATCGGCCGGGCCGATGTAGACGATCGGCTCCAGCGCCTTCTCCACGATGCTCTCCGTGAGCGAGCGCGGCGTGTAATGGGTTCCCGTCTCGCGCCGGTCGGCACCATGCGTGACGGCGAACGACCCGGCCTGGTAGACGAGTCGAGCGCCCCAGCTGTCCGTGCGGATGAGTTCGGCGAACGGGAGGAGGCGACGGGCGAGCGTCTCGTCGCCACCGCAGTCTCGGATCAGCTCGATCAGGGCTGCGTCATCGCCGCCGCGCCTCAGCGAGTTTTCGATGGCCGTCGCCGAACGCCCCGTGATGTCGGCCAGATGCTTCGCGGCCGCCTTCACTCCCAGGGCATGGAGAGATTCCAGTTCGGCCAAGCCGATGGTCGGATGCGGGACCTTCTGCGATCCGATGAGGCCCACGGTGACTTCGGGCAGCTTCGCCACGGTGTATTCGAGCAGACCCTCATAGACATGACCGATCTGCTCCACATCGAGAGCGCGGTAGGACAGGAGATGCGCCCCGCCGCGTTGTTCGAGCACCTGGAGAGCGGTCAGGAGCAGGAGCACCGTGTGGTTGTCGATGGGCAGCGGAAACGCAGGCTCCTCGCGCCAAGATGTCTCTTTGGCCCGTCCTTCGAGGAAGGGGAATCGGTCGAGATCGAACAACGATCCACCCAGGGCGGGCATTCGCAGCATTTCGTGCTCGACGCCGCCGTAGACCGCTCTGAAGACGGCCAGCATGCGCGACCACGCGTCGTGTCGGCGCTCCAAGACTTCGGGACCATGTTGCGATTCATCCTCGCGCAATCCCGCGCGGAGAGTCGAGATGGCATAGTGCTGATCGTAGACCGGATCGCCGAGCAAGAGGAGCCCGCGCTCCTCGGCGCAGAGGATGAAGACCAGGCGCATCATGACGGTGAGCCCGGCTTCGTAGAGTTCGGCCGGGCGCACATCCTTCAACAGCTCGCCGTTGCGATCCTGGTCGGCGCGCCCCAGGGCCTGGATCAGCACCTCGACGGCCCGTCGGACCTGCTCGCCCAGCGTGTCCGTGACTTTCTCTTGAAAGGCGATGGAGCGTTCCAGGAGCTGGTCCAGGGTCTCATCGGACGGGCCGAAGCACCGGCGCACGCCCAGTAGCGACACGAAGGCTTTCAGCGTCACGGGTTCCAGCCACCAGAGGCGTGCGAACCACGATGCATAGCCGGAAGTGCTGCCGATCGGCGCATTGACCAGCATCCACTCTTCTCCGTTGGTCACCAGACCGATCCGGACTTCGCTGACGCGGCAGAGCAGCGTCATCCGCTCGACGGGCGATGCCGACCAGCGCTCGCCACGCAGCGGCTTCTCCAGGTCGGTCTTCGGCGGGTGGATGGCGATGAGCAGGCGCGTGTCGCCGGTATCGGCGCGCACCGCGAAGTCGGGAGCGGTCTCCACTCCGTGTCCGGGCGCACGATAGACGATCCTTCCATCGAGGCGTTCCCGGGGAACCAGGACCGCGTCTTCATATTCGAGGGTCTCCCGGATGACCATGCGCGTCCAGACGTCGTGCAGATCGGCGAGTTCCGGATCATCCTCGTCCACGGCATCGCGCCACTCGTCATAGGCGGCGCGCAGTCGCTGACGACGAGGCGTCTCGATCTTCTCCAACCCTTGGGGGAAGACCTCTTCCAGAACGACCGGGACCAGAAAAGGACCCGAGCGATCGATGAGATTGAGCCATTCGACCTGTTCGGAGATTCGCGCCATGGGTCACCGGCCCTCCGGAAAATCTTCGGGGACGAGGAACTCCACAGCCACTGGGAAGGTGCGTTCGACGGGGTCAGCGTAACGCCGCCGGATGGTGGCGATCTCCTTTTCACGTTCTTCGGGAATGCGTTCGAGACGGGCTTGCAATGCTTCGACATCGCGTCTGAGTTGTTCGCGCTGGTCGGTGGGCCATAGCTGGAGCTGGACATGCGGTTCGGAGTCATCCAACTCTTTTCTTATCATGGAGGCGAGGTCTTCGAGTACCTGAGATAGATCGGATTCCTCCGCCTTTCGGCGACGGTCGAGGGTATTGGCCAGGAATTCCAGACGTTCGCGCGAGCGGGCGTTCACGGCCTTGAGAATGGATGATTCCTGTCGTTCGAAACGTTTTCGGAGGATGTCGAAAGTCTTCGGGTCCGGATCGGTCGGCGTGCTCGCGTTCAACAATTCATCCAGCCTGCCCAGAACACGGATGCGGGCGAAACCGTTCGCTTTCAGCTCGCCGCCCGCCATCGTCAATTCCTCATGCAGCCTGTGATGGCCGCTGCCCGTGATGACGAGGCGCGACCACACGATCACGATCGGCTCTGTCGAAATCCCTATCGGCAACGAACGCACCGCCACGCGTTCGAGCTTCTTGCGGTCCTCATGCGCCCAGACCTCTGCTCGCAACAGACGCAGCGACATCTGCACGAGACGATGGTGGAGGTGGGCCAGTACGATATCATCACGGCCTTGAGCCACCGCATGATCGAATGTGATCGGACGACGTATCCCCGTATGAGGATGCTCCAGACCATGCGTCGCTTGCACCCAGGTTCCTGCGAGCAGCGGAACCGCGAATGCTTGGGCGTCCGGTGCACCCGGAAGGTCGACCGATTCGAGCGGCGGCTTCCCTGCGATATCCAGGGCGACGGAGACCGCTCGGGCGACGCGATCCGGGGTCAGACAGAATCCGTCGCGGGCTTCGAGAAGCCGTTCATGAAGACGAGCGATACGTTCCTGCAACCGGCGTTCGGCCGCGATGAATCGGCGCGCTTTGGACGCCTTGGCTTCGGCGTCGCTCGTATCCATTTCGATCCGTCTACCTAGCATCGCTTCTTCGATCTGCTGTGCGATGACGGGCCCGACGCACCCGAGGTCCTGGCGGATATTGTCGACCTTGCGAACAGCGCGCATGAGGAATTCATGATCGCCATCCAGGTCGCCGGGCTTGGCGCCTGGTGCAGGCGCGCCAGCCTCGATCCCCTTGCCCACGGGGTGCCAGATGAAGACGGTCTTCTCCCTCTGGCCGTGGCGATCTATGCGACCGTTGCGCTGCTCCATCACATTGGGGTTCCACGGTATCTCGATGTGAATCAGGTAGTTGCAATGATTTTGCAGGTCGATCCCTTCGGAAGCCGCATCGGTGGCGAGTAGAATACGGATGGGAGAGACGCTCGGATGGGCCTGGAAAGCAGCCTTGATCTTCTCGCGTTCGTCCTGGTCCATCCCTCCGTGGAGCGCCATCAGCCGCTCGCCTCCCCAGCCCTTGGAAGAAAGCAGCTCCAGCAGCCAAGAATGAGTGGCGCGATACTCGGTGAACAGGAGGACCCGCTTGTCGTTCCATTCGCCGTCCGTCTCGAGGTGGGCTTCGAGCCAGGAGAAGATGGCTTCCGCTTTCGAATCGGCTCGGTTCTTGGCACCATCCGCCCATGAGGCGAGTCTCTCGAGCATCGCCCGCTCGTCGTCCGTCAGCGGAGCCGATAGTTCGGTCGCGGCTTCGATGGCTTCCGCCTGGGCTTCCTCTACCAGCGAGTCGTCGGCGTAGTCCTCCTCCGTGCGAAGGATCGCCTTTCGTAGGATTCGCTCTTTGAAAGTCCGCTTTCCTGGCCCGGGTCCTCCGCGTGCGAGCGTCTGGCGGTGTTTGGCCAGCGTCAGAGCGAACGCCATCGGCGAGGAAAACAGGCGCTTCTTGAGAAGCTTGTGGATGAAATCGGTCCCGAATGCGGCGGATGTGCCCGCTACCGTCTTCGCACGACTCTCGGTGTAATTCTTCAGAAGGTGATGCAGCTCTCGCTCTTCCGGCGTGTAGTCGACCTCCAGAGGCAGCAGCTCGCGCTTCGGGTAGATCGGATCGCCGTTCTCGTCCACGAGGTCCGTCTTCAACCGCCGGACCATCACTCGATGCAACTGCTTCTCGTCCGGCATGACTCCGCGAGCGAACCGCTGATCATCGAGCAGTTCGAGCAGCGAGGTGAAGGACTCCTGATAGCCGTTGTGCGGCGTGGCGGTCAGGAAGAGCCTATGTTCGAAGTGCGGAGCGAGCGTTCTGATCAAACGAGTGCGCTGACTCGGCA
>VAOU01099987.1_pt1 | contig 9815 bp, 19 predicted proteins | sample 3393871 | NCBI WGS metagenome assembly VAOU01 (sample SAMN08290440, study PRJNA428436) | hydrothermal vent metagenome | isolation source: Deep-sea hydrothermal vent chimney | place: Atlantic Ocean: South-mid Altantic Ridge | depth 1820 m m
AAATCTTCGCCGAAAACCTGTGTTTGGCAAAAGAATACAGCGCTCTTTTGGTAAATTGCTACAATCACTTGCGTGATTACGCTGCCACACGCATGGCAGTAGAGGGAATGAAGTTGCCGAAAAAAATCGAAATGCCGGAGGGACTTTGATCGGGCCATGGAGTCATATATGGTTCGTCCCGTATTGCAAGGGCTGAGTTTGATTGGCATCCAAAGGAATGTTGCATACATCTATCCGGCCTTTGGTTGAAGCTGGGCAGCTCCTGAAGGGGACGCTACCCTTTAAATAATGGCAGCATCTCCCCATGCCAAGGCTATCCAGAGCGGTGTTTGCAGGGGATGGAAAAGGGTAGCGTCCCCTTTAAGTGTTACGCGGTCTCAATGCGTTTGACCTTGATCGTTCTTTCCAAGTCACGCGATTGGGCGAGGTCAAAGGCCATCTGCATACCAAGCCAGGTTTCTGGAGTCGAGCCGAACGCTTTCGACAGCCGGTAGGCCATCTCGATGGAAATGGACGCCTTTTCATTCACGAGATTGGAAAGTGTTTGGCGTCCGATGCCAAGCCTCTTCGCTCCCTCGGTGACCGACAGGTCCGGGGGCTCAGGCAGTCTTCGCGCACAATAGCACCTGGATGTACAGGGTTCTTCATCGCCATGTCAGGGCCTCCTAATGATAATCCAGATAATCGACATCTACGGCATGCCCGCCCTCGAACCGAACCGTCCCCCGCCAGTTGCCTGAGACGGAAACCGCGGTGGTGCTGTATCTGCTCTACCTGGTTCCCCTGCCGCTGCATGCGTATATGGAGGATGCAGAACTGTTCCTGGAATCGCTTCAGGCTGCGGCTCCTGTTGCCATGACACGGTACCGTCTAGAATGATGAAAGGTTGATAATAGGCCTACGTTGGTTAAAAGTAAATACCTGACCCCATTTGGGCTTCGCATCTTTCATGTAATGTTTCAGGTGCAATATCGAACCCGCACTTCCACGCAAGAGTAGGCCAAGTATCAAGATAGAAGGCAGCAAAAGCTTTAGAATTTTTAAGTGGTGCCGCTATAGGATATTTATCAATAATGTCCTTACAGTCCACGCTTCCCTTTTTCCCATCATTGAACTCGAGAAAAACCTTATAATCACCAAGATACTCTGCTCTTGTTAAATATACACAGTCCATTTTTAATCCCCCTATACTAAAGGTTTAATCTTATGGAAATCCTTCAAATTCCACATCCTCAAGAGTTCATCTTTGTGCAATTCCGCCCATTCTTCCACTAACCCACGAACTTTTGCAGGCACGCTTCCAGAAATAACATTCAAACTGCTTATTTCAAATGAGGCTCTATATTCATTATAGCGAACATGGAAGTGAGGCGGATTATACTCGTCGAAATACATAGTGATAATAATTCCAAGGAATCTGCAAATTTCAGGCATTATCCATTCTCCTTATGATGTCAATTGAATATAGAACAAATTTTACTGCGAACGTTTGAACTCACTGGTTTTTACGGAGCGCAGCGGAGTAAAAATCCAGTGCAGTGATTTGTTAAACATCGGCTTTTCTATTTCTTCGCTCATCCACATAACGACTTGCATCACCGGTAAAATAAAGGTGCAGAGCGAAGCGGCGCAGCTTTATTTTGTCCGAGTGCATGTGTTTGATACTCATTGAGCCTCCCCGATAGTTTAACCATGAGGCTAAACTGAAGGTGAGGAAACTCGTAACTGGAGAAGCCCAATGAATTTCTACAATATCATACACCCCTACTACTGTGGAATCGATTTACACGCCAAAACACTCTACGTTTGCATTATCGATCAGGTCGGCAATACGTGCCTACACAAGGAGATCTTCGCCAATCCAGAAAAACTTCAGGCGTTACTTGGAGCCCTACATAGGTAACGTGGTGGTTGGTGTCGAATGCATGCACTGCCGGTACTGGGTCTCAGACTTCTTTGAAAACCTGGGTGTCGACTTCATCCTTGGCCACGCCCTGTATATGAAGGCCATTCATGGTGGCTAAGCCAAGAATGATCGGATTGACTCATTCAAGATCGCGAACCTCATGCGCGGTGGCAACTTTCCTCTCGCCTATGTCTACCCCAAACGGATGCGTGCCACGCGAATGAGAGGGTATTTGATGAAAGTCGATTTTTGAAGGGTTAGTCACGCAATGGGGTGAGCCCGTCGCCTTGATTAGACACCCCATTGGCGTGCAGCCATACAATGAGCAAAGTCGTTTACACCCCGACTGAGTCGGCAACTAACTGGAGACTCGGAGAATGAGTCAGCCTCCTAGTGGCCCTGTCATACTCCATGGACTGAGAAGTAACAGGCAGCGGTGAGACCGCAGTAAGAGACCCTCTATATGTGTTTGCTGTAAGCGACTGACTTGCCAGCTATCATGACAGATGAAGTAGTCGATTTTGTTCATTGTTTTTTCGGGCATATCTCGTACGTGTGACTGAAATAATTTGTAATGCCTATTGACTTGAAAGCGGCTCATCTGTATTCGGCTTTATTTTGCAGCCCACTTCATTTTTAATTTTCGATGATGTGCCGCACAATCTTGAAGATACAAATTGATCAAAGTCTGATATGGGATACCTGACTCTTCCGCCATCCCTTTAAAATAGGAAACGGTATCTCGATCTAATCGCATCGTTATTGGTTGCTTTAAATATTTAATGAAAGGATTCTTTCGACCTTTCATTTTTGAAAAATCATAATGCTCTCTCATTTTCGACGCTCCCAATATGCTTGCTCCTCGTCTTTGTCTGCTTTTCTCGCCGAGATAATATGAACAACAGTTTCGCTCTCTCGAAAGCAATGGCAAACAACGAGAACCTGTGGTTTTAAGCTGAGACCGAGCAAGACAAAACGACCATTCCTGGTCTGAATGGTCAGGATCATAAAATTGAATGGCACTTTCATCGTAAAAAGCAGTTCGTGGTTCTTCAAATGAGATACCGTGCTTTTTGACATTTGCCGTGTCTTTTTCTTTTATCCCAATCGAACTCAAGCTCTTTCATATGTACATTGTACTTATGCTTATGAAATTTGCAAGGTGTGTCTAGGAAGGGGAAGCCGAACGACCTACATAAGCGGCAGATAAATTGCGTAGCGATTTAGCTGTCCGAATGAGCGAAGCGAATGACTTTATGTGATTGTTATGCGGCGACTTCCACATAATTGACTGAACTACTTGGGATAGGAATGGTTTCACCATCTTCTTTCATCCCCTCAATATGAAATTCGATTGCTTCTCTTATTTCTTTTTCAGCCTCTTTAATGGATGTTCCAGTTGCTACACAGCCGGGCAGGTCGGGAACATACGCTGAATAATTTGAGCCTGCTTTTTCAAAAACGATAGCATATTTCATGTAAATCACCTTTATTTCCAACCTGCCTGTTTATATATACTGTTAAGTGTACCTGGGGCCAAATCGTGGCTTAGTTTGCCCGGAACTGTCACCCTATTTTGTATGGTGCTTGAATTGACGATGGCTACCTCGGATAGCATGAAGGTACCAACCATCTGTTTTTAATAAACGAAGGACTTCAGATACTTTCATCTACATAGAATAATAGTAACTAATGCAGTACGCAACTAATAGCCGCATAACAGTGAGTAGACGTTATACCAACGTGGTTAAACACGTCAACATGATGAATATTCCGATAATTTTGTAATAGAATATTTCAAGATTTTAGAAATCCCTTATATAACATGATAATAAGTGCCCTGGCAGAGTCCACAAGTACGCTTACTGGGTAATATGCGTTATGCTACGTTGTCTGGCATAAATCCGCAGTTTGAACGCTCGCCATTCCTACAATCTGTACGTTGTGCGACCCAACAACGGCACTATAGCATAAGCACCGTAACATCAGCAGGCAATGACTAATAGGTATTGTGTCACCCGAATTTCAAATAGCATCCCGCAATCCTGAGCTTCCGCTCTAGATCTCGGCGTTTCATGCAACCATGACTTTTTCACGAATGGCATCTTCTGGCAAACCACGAAGAATATCTTCTCTGCGGTCTTCCAGAATTAACTCAATGGCCTCTCTTAAACTATCTTTTGCTTCTTCTATTGTGTCACCCTGTCCATTTGCTCCGGGAATTTCTGGGCAAATCGCCCAATATCCTCCTTCTGGAGCCGTTTCAATAATAGCGGTAAATTCAGCTTTCATTGTTACCTCCTGTTTTTAATGGCCTAATGACCAAGCTCACCCGACCGAAAACCGCCACGCGGTTTTCGGTCGGGTGTAGCTATTTGTTCGGCCTTTCATTTTCTATATTTCCAATAATTCGGCTCACGATGAAGGTTCATCACTGCGACAATATATATATTCCTTCCTGTTCTTCAGAGTAAAGTATCCCGTATGGGAACCGTTTTACCAAAGATCGTCTAATTTCCCCTTCCATTAAGGCCCATGCCTTCGGAAACTCAACCGTTCGCTTAATCGTTGAGTGAACCTCCAATGAAAAGTCGCATCCAAGTCCAGTCTCTATGTCTTCGTAGTAGTCGATGGCCTGATTAAGTTCATCTTCTGCTTCCGGGTGAAATGAGAAACTCATCTTTCAAATCTGTTCCATATTTTCTTAAAAACTTCTTGACCTGGCACTGCTTGCACTACGCCTGATCTTAATTCTTCAAGCCGATGTTTCGCCACAAGCGCCCACTTTTTATCTATTTCTGATTCTGGCTGGTTTAGGCTGCGTAGTAGCGAGTCAACAACCAAAGCTCGCTCCTCTACCGGGAGAGATACTGCTTCATCAATCAATTGTTTTGTATTCATGTCTTTACCTCATATTGCCTTAGGTGTTTTGTTGCCGAACGACCAAGCTCAGCCACCCAAAATTGCGTAGCGGTTTAGGGTCGGTTGGAGCGCATTGTTATGTGTTTTCATTTATAAAAGTTCTCATTTCAGTTATGGACGACTGTAGTTCATCATTTGTGAATTTTACATTGTTATTATTTTCTGGGTGATGTATTTGGTGTCTAATGTATTCACTTGATGTTATTTGTACTGTTTGTGTATTACCGTTCCTTAATATTTTCACATACTCTCGTGTTGATTTTCCTGATTTATAATCACCCAACCTATTCTCACTTTCAATAAAACCATATAGTTCATTATGATATTCTTCGTTTGATTCACCAAAAGCCAAAAAATTAACTTCATTTAAAGATGGATAAGGCAAATTATTTCTTTCAATATCTACAACCTCGATACAGTTATCTCCCTTTTTTATAAGTTTTAACTGCTCAAATTCCAACAACTTAACTATAGCTGGACTGTGTGTTGTTAATATAATTTGGGAGTTATCAGTGTTTGACAATTCTTTAAAAGCCTGTATTAACATTCTTTGGTGATTAGGGTGTTGCGATGTCTCAGGCTCATCAATCGCATAAATGATATTAGGAACATTTCTATCTAAGAAATATCCCCTTCCACGAATTCTTAAGAGCCAGCTTGGTTCAATTTGAGCTCACCTGCATTGTAGGTATATTGTACGATGAACCACGGCAATTGCTCAGCCCTATATAACTGCTTTAAATTCAATTTCTTCATTTCCAAATGTCGCTTCAATTACTTTGTGCATTCCATGTCCTGGATTGGGTTCTCGCAATATTTTTACCAGCTGATATTTTGATAGTATTTTCAGGTCATTATTCAAACTTACCGGGGTACGATTCATTGCTGCCATAAGCTCTGAATAAATGACTTTTCTATTTTTTCTTAAATATTGAACCAGTTTTGTTCGTTCTGGTTTCAAAATAGCCATTAAGTCTGATGGCGCGACCCATATAGCATTTTTGGGTGTTAATTTTCGCCCTTCATCAATTTCTTTGGCTGTTTCTCTTGCAGATGCAAAAAAATCTTTGAGTGATCCTGCCTTTAGTTCGACTGTCATTTTATAAACTCCTTGATTTCATTTTCAAAACGATCAACAAGGTCTTGGTAGTTTGTAAAGTCATCCACTTCTGATATTTCACCAAAATAATGTTTGTACTGATATTGTGGAGAAAATATTGTGTATGCTATGTAGAGATTGCCTTTCTCCGTTACCGCCGAGCGGCTGAAGTAACCTGACCAAAACCCTCCCAGAGTCTTCGAAAAAGGCACAGAACATGAAGTTGGCCTCATACGTTGATAAAGAAGCAAAGGGGTTTGGGTCAGGTTGACTGACCGGTTATGTGTTTGCTACCTTCTTGATTCTGACAGTATTTATCCACGAAATTCCACGCCATATTTTACTAGAAATTTAACGACCTTCCAATAAAGATCCGAAATGCTTTGAGCTTTTATAAGGTGTTCCAATGGCATGTTAACTGAAAATGGATGCGGTGGAATAAACTTCATATCGAGTGAAACCGGCATTTTTCCTCCTGACTTTACCTTAAGAACGCACGCATATTCCACCCAATCGTTGGCACGTGGTACGACTCCGTGAACATTCTCCTTTGATTCAAATATTAAGTCGTATCTTGGCACATCAATTGTGATCTATATGTTGCTTCATTTTCGACACATAACGCCTTGCTTCATCTGCACCTACGAAGCGGAGCGTAGTGGGTGTCAGATACAAGCGATTGTTATTCTCTTATTCCTTGATGCTCTGTCATATATTCAGTAACAGCCTGTGTCAACAATCCAGATCTTGTTTCTCCATGTTGCTTTGCATACTGGTCGACAGTGTGTAGCAAATTTTCAGGGATAGTAATATTTACTCTTTTTGATTTCACAGAAAGCTTACTTAAATCAATTTCAATAATTCCCCAAATTCCATCTTTGTACTCTATGTTTTGTTGGTGTTTTTCTATTGGTACTATTTTTGGAATAGGCTCTCCATCTATAAGCATACCCTCAAGATGACACTCAATTGCTTCTTTGACCATACTCATTGCTTCGTCAATGTCAGAACCTGCAGAATAACAGCCAAGTAAATCGGGAACTAAAACACTAAAATCTGATTGCGGATCTTTATGAATTACTATTGGGAATCTCATGTATCTATCTCCAATTCCAATGTACTTGACGATAAATACTACGTAGAGTTCCAATCGCCATATCTTTATTTGGATGTGGAATAGTAACTTTTCCTATAATTTCTGGCTGCTTAAATTGGTGATGATCACCTTTTGCATTATGAAGAAGCCAACCCTCTGACTTTAATCGTTTGATAATGTCTCTATTGTTCATAGTGTGTATAATACACACATGCGGTTAGAATTAAAAGCTAAAATTAACTCCATATCCTGATTTAAGAGAATAACAGTGAGTAGACGTCAAACTAACGTGGTTAAACACGTCAACAGTGATGAATATTCCGATAATTTTGTAATAGAATATTGAGGTGCCCCCCGAAGATGAATAGCCGATAATGTGAATACTACCGTAAGGGGAAGCAGTCCGGCTCTGTGTCACGGCCAGAGCAGCCCCTCTGTCCAGAATAAGAGCGACATGTCATCCACAGAATACAATAAAATTAAATAGTTGTAACCTCCCCTCCAAAATTTATCCCAAGCCCTGCCAAAGTAGCCGACACAATGAGTTCCGACTCACCCTCCTCAGCGCATTCCTGAGCACTTGCAATAATGTCCGAACGAGCGCCTTGTTAGCCAATGCTCACTACGCAAATTTGGCTACAGATACTGGACGCTCAACAGCAAAATTCTTTTTGTGTGTTTTGATGTGCTCTATTTCATGCATGGCATCTGCCGTCAAGTAACTTTCACCGCAGTGAGGGCAACTTACGATTGGTACATTTTCAATCACAAGCAGGCTGTTCTTTTTTCCGTAACTACGGGTAATTCGCCGAATATGTGCCCCATCTTTGCCGCAAACATCACAAACCAATGTAGTCCTTTTATTCATCTCTATACACGGTGATAATCACCATCCTGTTTGTTAAACCCAACTTCGCCACGACCACTATTTCCGAACCACCCATTGCTTGTCCTCGGACTATTTATTTCCATTCTCCTTTTTCGCTATCTTTCTGCCTCTCTATTATAGCACCTGTTAGAATTGCCCTTTCTACGTCAAAAATAGACAACTCGTCTTCATCCATTTCTTCATCACCATGCATTGTGACAACATATCTGTTTTCCTGGACACACTCCTTGAATTTTATGAGAATTCCTGAAAACAATTTAGTTACTACACTTGGTTGTGTTTTTGGCTAACAGTGAGTAGACGTTAAACTAACGTGGTTAAACACGTCAACAGGATGAATATTCCAATAATATTATAATAGCAATACACAATCAATCGGTATTGTGTTCCCCGAATTTTCCATGCTGGTTAAAAGTAAATACTTGGCCCCTTTTTAAGTGGTCGGCTGGATGGCTTTGTTGGGCCAATTCGCTTCAACCGTGAACGACTTTCCAAGGGTTCTAAAGTGGCTGAATTCCTGTTTCCGTAGTTTTCCTCGAATCTCTTCAAATGATTTAACTACATCTTCAGCATATAGTCTCTCCCCACAGTGAAGACATACCTCGGCGGTAACTTTCATAGAAACAGTATTGCCTCCGCCTTTGAGTAGTTTCTCTACTTGTTTGTCTTCTAACTCACCACCACATACGGGACATTTTTCAAATGGTTTCATTTTTCCACCCTTACTTTCCAATCGACCCACCGTTTAGGATCTGGTCGATAGACCGTGATTAATACCGCCCATTGATTTTCTGTGTTATAAGCCCAAACGCTATGAATTGGCTCTCTTGAAAAATTCTTACCTAAAATCAGACAACTGGGATACGGTTTGTCATTGGGATAATCCTCGATAATTTGCCCCTGAATAACCGATGAATATATTTCTTCGTATCTCAGGCTATCGTCAAATGCTTCTTCATCAGCATGATCGGTTATTCTCACGCGCCTATTCCGAATAGCATTGATTATGTTTCCTATATTCACGTATCTACTTTTGTAGCCTAACGACCAAGCTGTGCGGCACGAACAAAGCGCAGCGTATTGAGCGTTCGAACGAGCGCCTTGTTATGTTCTATTAGACTTAGCATATATTTTCGGAATTATATTTTTTCACCCATCATTTTCAAAATACGATATTAAGTCGTTCCAGTTTACTTTAATACCGTTGCTGATTCGCTTTTTCCCTTTGCACCATTCAACAGTTCCTTTCCCAACTCTAAGCTTTCCTCTATATGTGTTGTCATTATCATAGACCGATAGGGTGATTCCATTGTTGCCTAGGAGGCTGTCCGAGAATAGTAGCCGTAGCGAGGGAAAGCAGATTTGAGGTCAATTTTTTCATGATTTGAGACGAATACTGGTTGTATTTAACGAGAATCAGGGAGAAATTGGACCAAATTCTGCTTTTCCGCAGTAGGTTCTCTATTCTCGGACAGCCTCCTAGCTCCATTGCAACATCTAAATCATCTACATTTACTTTCATGGTTATTTCTTCCTATGTATATTCAAAACATAATAGTGAGTAGACGTCAAACTAACATGGTTAAACACGCCAACAGGATGAATATTCCGATAATATTATAATGGAATATCTCAAGATTATAGAAATCCCTTATATGACATGATAATAAGTGTCCTCGCAGAGTCCACAAGCACTCTTGCTGGGTAATATGTGTCATGCTACGCGGTCTGGCATGAATCCGCAGTTTGAACGCTCACCATTCCTACAATCTATGCGTTGTGCTACCCAACAACGGCACTATAGCATAAGAACCGTAAGCGGAAGCAGCCAGACTCTGTGTCACGGCCAGAGCAGTCCCTCTGTCCAGAATAATAGCGACATACCGTCCACAGAAGACAATAA
>VAOU01056371.1_pt1 | contig 9795 bp, 7 predicted proteins | sample 3393871 | NCBI WGS metagenome assembly VAOU01 (sample SAMN08290440, study PRJNA428436) | hydrothermal vent metagenome | isolation source: Deep-sea hydrothermal vent chimney | place: Atlantic Ocean: South-mid Altantic Ridge | depth 1820 m m
GGGTGTCTACAAGGTCTACCTCGGCAGCAAGCAGAGCTACCGACTCACCGAAGGCGAGGCGCGTCTGCAGGAAAACGGGCGCTTCGCGATGTACTTTTTGACCCGGGGAATTCGAGGCGCCGGCTACATCGGATGCGCAAATCTCGATGTGGTTCAGCCGAACATCATCGTAACCAATCCGCCGACCGACCTGATCTTCAACACCGCCTCCGTAATAAGGGGTTACGACTCCGGGACCTGGCCGGCGGACTTCCCCAATACCCCGACCAACTTGGTAAGCGGCAACTCCGCTATCCTGGTTCGTTCCGCGTCGCCCGCCAGCACTCAGCTTAGCACCAAGATGGCTCCCGCGAATACGAGTGTTCTGGTCGTCGGCAATCCAGAAGGCTGGAAAGCAGGCGACTACCTGTTCGTTACCGACTGCGCACATGCCGATATATTCGAGGCAACCGGCGTTTCAAGCGGCTCCGGAACGACCACTGTTAGCTATGGAAAGAGCGTCAATGACCCCAGTCGTCTGAGCACCATCTACGCAGTGGGCAGCCAGATGATGGCCTACCGCAGCCACCTCTTCTACCTCGGTAAATCCAGCAACGGTACCGGCGATTCGCTCTATGAAGTCAGCGGCGGCACGCCCGAGGAACTCGTGGACAACGTGCAGGCCATGTCGGCGCTGTACGGGGTCGATACGGACGGTGATAAGGCCGCGAATCTCTATGACAGCACCGCCCAGGTGAACGCCATCGTACCGGCGACCAACGGCTGGCCCAAGGTGGTGAGTGTGCGCGTGAGCCTGGTCCTGCGCAGCCCCGACGATCATGTGGTCGCACGGCCCCAGAGCTACACCTATTACGACGCTTCCCAGACGCCGACCACGAAGGTCGCCCCGGACCATCGGCTGTATGCGGTGTTCAATGACACCATCACCCTGCGCAACAGGACGCAATAGGCATGATCGAGAAACGAGTCGCGGGTCGCGCTCCCGGCCGCCAGATCGGCGCCGTGCTGGTCATCAGCCTCCTCATTCTGTTGGTGCTGACCATCCTCGGCATGTCCGCCATGGGCACTGCCGGCCTGGAGGAGAAGATGGCGGGAAACGCGCGCGCCAAGGACCTCAGCTTCCAGGCGGCCGAATCCGCACTTCGCGCGGGCGAGGCGCGCTTCCAAGGCGCGGGGACCTGGGCGATGACGATTCCCGCCGTCGGTGGTGGGAGTGGCGCCGGGCAGATTTGGGACAAGGACGCGACGGGTATCAGTGCAGCCGATCCGAAAACCACCTCGTGGTGGTCCGCCAACGCGATCGCCCTGGCCGGAAATTTCGGGGACCCGGATCCCGATCCCCGCTACGTGATCGAGGAGTACGGATTCACGCCGGATTCTCTCAATCCGGACGATTTGGCTAAGCGCATTGGTGTGTTTAGCTTCCGTGTCACGGCGCATAGCGCCGTCGGAAACACCGCAACCGTACTGCAGTCCGTCTACGCCAAGCGCTATCAGTAATCCAGGACGAAACGGCTACCACCCGTTCGGGGAAAATCGAGGCACTGTCATGAAGAACGCAAAATCGATCATTCTGCAAGTGGCGGCTGCCTGCCTGATGCTCTTCTCGGGCGCCAGTGCCGCCGCGACGACCCCGACCCCGCTCGATCTCTCCCCGGTGCCGTTGTACCTCAAGGCCAGCGGCGTGGCACCCAACATCTACCTGACACTCGATGACTCCGGCAGCATGGCCTGGGCGTTCATGCCGGATAGCCTTGGAAACTACCCGACCTACACCTTTAATCGCTTCGAGTCCAGCACGTTCAACCCCATGTACTATGACCCGACGGTGACCTATCAACCGCCGATCGGCGCGGACGGCAGCAGCCTGGGGGACGCGAGTTTCACGGCGGCTTGGTACGACGGATACAACCACGGTGCGGGTACCGTCAATCTCGCCTCGCGGTACCGGGCGACCTATTCCTACCAGCCTTACTATGTGACCGGCAGCGGACCTGGACACGCCTACTATTACCAGTACAATCCGACTTGCGGGAATGTCGACAGCGACCGCTGTTATAAGTACGTGGACGTCACCAAGCAGAGCACCACGCAGCAGCAGAACTTCGCCAACTGGTTCTCTTACTACCGCACCCGCATCCTGATGGCCAAGACGGCGATTTCCCTCGCGTTCGGAAAGCTCGGCTCCGACGTGCGGGTTGCCGGACAGAACATCAACACCAATAAGCTGTACCCCAACAGCCCTTCCGGGGTGCAGATGCTGCACCCGTTTTCGGATACGAACCGGAGTAACTGGTTCGACTGGCTCGGCGGTGTCACGCCCTACGGCGGCACGCCTCTGCGCGAGGCGCTCAAACATGTCGGCGAGTACTACTCTACCTCGGGTATCAAGAGCCCCTACGCAAAGACACCCGGAAAGACGGACGCGCCGGAATACTCCTGCCGGCAGAACTTTTCCGTGCTCATGACCGACGGCATGTGGAACGGGAGTACTTCCCCCAAGGTCGGCAATGCTGACAATAAAAACGGACCGACCATCACCGATGCGCAGGGCAAGACCTATCAATACACGCCGCATAAGCCCTACGAGGACCCGTGGTACAACACGCTCGCGGATGTCGCCATGCACTATTGGGACCACGACCTGCGCACCGATCTCCCGAACGATGTCCCCACTTATCTGCCGCATATCCACTACCAGGCGGATGGCGTCACGACCGACCCGACCGCAACTTTCTACGACTCTCGGAACGACCCGGCCGATTGGCAGCATATGGTGACGTTTACCATCGGCCTCGGCGTGGATGGCAAGCTGGACCCGAACACCGATCTGCCCGCCTTGATCGCCGGTACAAAGTCCTGGCCTAAGCCTGTATACAATACGGTTACCACCATCGACGATCTGTGGCACGCCGCGATCGACGGACGCGGTGACTACCTCAGCGCCAAGAATCCCCAATCCCTGGTCAGCGCCTTCGCCAACATCATCGGCGCGATCGGTCAACGAACCTCGTCGTTTTCATCGGCCGCCCTGACCTCGGGTTCGCTGCAGGCCAACACTCAGCTCATTACGGCCACCTTCGACGGCAGCACCTGGTCCGGCGACGTACAGGCGACCGCGCTCGACAGCAGCGGGAACCTGGGCTCCATCGTGTGGGATGCGAACTGCATCCTGTCCGGACGAACGGGGAACGCTTGTGTCGCCGCACCCGGCAACACCACGACGCAGGGTTCGCGAACGCTTCTCACCTATGATGTCGCCACAGGCCAGGGAATACCTTTTCAGTGGACGGACCTGTCGGCGTCGCAACAGAAGGATCTGGAGACCGACCCGGATACTGGCGTCATCGGCAGCAGCAGCCTGGGGAAACAGCGCCTGAAGTACCTGAGTGGAGTCCGCTCGCAGGAACAGGTCAACGGGGGTCCCTTCCGCAGCCGTCCCGGCGGGATCCTTGGAGATATCGTTCATTCGGCACCCGTTTACGTGGGGCCTCCGAACCGCTTCTATTATTGGGGCTCGGGCTCCCCCCACAGCGCGTGGACGGCGTCGTATACCCAGTTCAAAAAAACCTATGCCGCTCGCAGGCCCATTGTCTACGTAGGCGCGAACGACGGCATGTTGCACGGTTTCCGCGACGATACCGGGCAGGAGGTGCTCGGCTTCGTGCCGTCGGCGGTGTTCGGTGCGCTGAACCAATTGACCTCGCCGAACTACGCCCATCGATATTACGTCGATAGCACGCCGACCGAAAACGACGTGTACTTCACCGGTGCGGCCCAATGGCGCAGTGTGCTGGTGGGGGGCCTGGGCGGCGGCGGTAAGGAGATCTATGCCCTGAACGTCACCGATCCGTCGACCTTCACCGAGTCCAACGCCAAGAACCTGGTGCTCTGGGAGTTCACCGCCGCTAAGGCACCTCCCTATGGGGATCCGAACCTCGGGGATACCTACAGTCGTCCGGCCATCGTATTGCTCAACAACGGCGTCTGGGCGGCGGTGCTCGGAAACGGCTACAACAGCAGTTGCACCACCCAGACATACTGTGGAGACGCGATGCTGTACGTAATCAACATCGAGACCGGAAAGCTGATCAGGAAGATCGACACGGGCGTTGGGCCGGCCCAGGACCCGACGGGGAAGGACCGGCCGGACGGGTTGGCGACGGTCGAGCCGGTGGATGCTGACTCGAACTACACCACCGATTATGTCTACGCCGGGGATCTCTATGGGAACCTGTGGAAGTTCGATCTCTCGAGCAGCGATCCGAGCCAGTGGAAGGTCGCCTACGGCCGGCCGTTGTTCAAGGCGGTAGACGCCGGCGGCAATCCACAGCCCATTACCACTCGGCCGGTCGTCGGCGTGAATCCGTCCGGACCCGGGTTCATGGTGTATTTCGGGACGGGGAAGTATCTGGAGAAGTCGGATGCCGTACCCGATACTACCACCGTGCAATCCGTGTACGGGATTTGGGACAAGAACGAGGGCACCTTGACGCCGATCACCCGCAATGACCTGCAGGTGCAGACCATCACCGATGAAGTCACCCAATTCGGTGATCAACTGCGCGTGGTGAGCAGCAATCGAATCAACTGGACCCAGCAGGATGGATGGTATCTGGACCTGAAATCCCCGGTTTCCGGCGCCCAGGGTGAGATGGTGGTCACCGATCCCACATTGCGCTCGGGGAAATTGATTTTCACGACCCTCATTCCGAACAAGAACCTCTGTTCCAGCGGTGGTAACAGTTGGCTGTTCGAAATCAATGCCTTGAGCGGGGGGCGACTGCCGTATTCGGTGTTCGATTTGAACGATGACAATACCTTCAACAGCCAGGATTACGTGAAGGTCACGAACCCGAGCACGGGGAAGGATACCTATGTCCCGACCAGTGGTCTGCAGTCGAAGAACGGCCTGCTGTCACAGCCCGCGATCCTGAGCAATCGTAAGGGCGCGGAATACAAGTACCTGCAGGGGTCCAATGGGAAGACGAGTAAGATCTTTGAGAACGCCGGCCCGGATGCAAACGGCCGTCAGAGCTGGCGACAATTGCAATGAACGCACGCACTGGAGGGGCCATATCATGAACGTGCCACGGTTCGTCGTGGGGGCCGGTATCGGTTTGCTATTGGTCGGCAACAGCCTCGCCGCCGGGGTTCCCCCAGTCCCGCCGCAAAGACCGGGGGTGGCCATGCAGGGTGTGGTCGACTCCATGCACCCGGCTGATCACGTGGTGATCATCAACGATAGGGCCTATCGCCTGGGGGACCCGTACCGCCTGAACGGCGTGTCGGTACCGGCGAATTCCCCCCGGCTGCGATCCGGCATGAAGGTGAAGATCGAACTCGCGCCCGCGTCGGATCGGCGCGGTGAGGTACCGGTCGTCAAGAGTATCGAGATAGAGGGATCCACCGATGATACGGTCACTCACCGTCATGAGTAGGCGGAGGTCCGCCGGCTTCACACTGATCGAACTGATGATCACGCTGGTCATCGTGTCGATCATCACCGCAATCGCCTATCCGTCCTATCGTCACTCGGTGCTCAAGTCGAGGCGCTCGGACGGACAAGTGGCGCTCATGGATTATGCCCAGCGGCTCGAGCGCTGTTACACGGAGTACGATACTTACAAAAACACCAACTGCCAGGCCTACAAAAGCGTGATTAGCGCAGCCGGTGCCGCCAGCGGGGAGGGATACTACACGGTCAAGGGGGTGTTCCCGTCCACCGATCAGTTCACCTTGACGGCCACCGCCACGACCAAGGGCGGCCAAAGCGACGACAGTACTTGTAAGTCAATGACGCTGGATCAAACCGGCGCAAAAACTCCGCCCGATTGCTGGTAACCATGGGCGCGCCTTGGTCGCCGCCAACGCACGCGGGTTTCCCGCCCGACCACGATCCGCCGGCGCGGGTGCATGGTGGTGAGAGGAGCTAATCCAACGGTGAGCGATGGACTTTGAATAGGATTCCCTCATCCTGTCCTTCTCCCTGAGGGAAAGGAACCCTCCGTTCGCCCTATCGCCGATTCCTATCCACGCCCACGTAGTTGGCATCGGTTCGACTCGTCGATGTAGCCCGGATCGAGCGAAGCGGAATCCGGGGACGGCGTTCGTCTTGGCACCGGGATCCCCGGATTCCGGCCTTCGGCCTGTATCCGGGCTACATCGGATTGACATCGGGTCGACTCGTTGGTTTAAAACCGTGGTCCCCCATAAACACGCCGTGCCCTTACCCGATTAGCTGGTCTGACCATAAGGGCTGATCCGACAGATGTGGAACCTGAAACGTTTTCATCACCCACTGGGACCACACAGACGCTGGGCAAATTCTTGGCCCAGCTGAATGTAGAAATTAAGTCCGGCGTCCGTAAACGAACGGTGACACTCAACACACTCATACCACATGCGATTGAGCTTAAACACCTGAACGGCGCGCGTTGCTTCGCCAACGTAGATGATCGTGTCTGCAGGATCCACGATGGGTAACCGCACCGTGAATAGTGCCACTGGTATGATGTTCGGGATGACTTTGTAGGCAAGCTTTCCAGCTTGAAATGCATCAGCGACTTGCTCGCTAGTGAATGGCTCGTCGCCACGCAGAACACTCTCCACGAGCTGACGCGCGTCTCTCTCTGGCACCTCCCTAATCCCAAAGACAGACCATTCAGGTATCTCCGGCTTGAAATGGGGATTCGCGAACACCTGCAGGGCACGTTGAATACGTCCCTCGTTCAATCCGCTTGAGACTACAGCTCGCTGCCAGTATTCGCGCCAGAACGCGAGTGCCTCCTTCGCCAAATCGCGATGCCGGACAAGGTGTTCATAACCCTCTTCACCAGCGCGCCGCGCAGCAAAGTAGAATAGGCGTTTGCATTCTTCGGGGCTAAGCGTCTCAAGATCGACCTGGGAGCGCCTTTGTGTCCAGTCGTATCGCTTGGCAACTACTGTTTTCTTAATATCGGTATATATGTGGGCATCGATTCTCCCAAGGTTGTTCCAGATGATCCGATTGACATCTCTAAACTTGAGAATACCTGTCGGGTCAGCGCATTGAGTTACAGTCTCAGCTAACTTGACAAGTTTGGCTGGCTTAGGCGCATTAGGGTCGGTCACACTAGTTCGGAAGATATAGAACATCATGTTCTGATAGGCAGATTCTATCCTGTCCAGATGTTCCTTTGACAACTTCCGGGTGTCAGTTGGGAAGCCCCGGCTATCAAGCCACTTCTTCTCGTGCTCTTTCCATCGACCGTGAACAATTGTGTTGCGTAGGTATTTTATCGCTAGATAATCTTCGAACACTTGTTTGTCAACCTGAATACCAGCTTTGCAGAAGGCGGCGTAGAGACTGTCAACCCGCTCATCGTTGCTCACGTTTTTTATGAAATATTTGTTAAGGACTCCAATACGGTCGCGGCCACGCCAAGATTCGAGCATCGTTTCAATGGCTCCAATCATAAAAACTGCGAGTATTCGGCAGAACGATGCGTCCAGATACTCCCAAAAGGCATAGTCTCCCCTCAGCGGATGAGTGAGAAGTGCGCTACGAGCTTCGTGGATGTAGATCAGGTCGTCGGAATATGAATCGATGAACTCACTTACATTCATTCCTGTCTTCCCCCGCTGTTGTGCACCCGGCGTCGCAGTAGGAACACTGGTTACCCGGTCAAACTTCGTTTCGAATGATTGTTTTTGAAATGTCCAAAAATTCCCTTTCTACTAGGTCACTGCTATGAACTACGAAACTACGTTCTGAGTTTTTAAACTTTCTGTTTGCCAGCCAATTATTTGAACCACAAACGACATAGTCTGTATCCTTTATTAGGACCTTTTCGTGAGTTGGAAATCCAGCAATGTAGATATTTCCTCGGTATTTGTCTTTTAGTGATGACAAGTTGCTCACAATAGCGGCCGATTCTGATCCTTTGATTTCTTCGTGTTGTGGTTCAGAGCCTCGATATCCGTAACCTATGTAAATATTCACCCCACGACCTAGGGCGTTTTCAAGCAATTTGACGAACTGGCTGGTTACGACATATTTGGTAATCCAACCAGATAAAATAACGATTGTACTTTCGGCGTCATTTATTGTTTGTTCTAGAAATTTTATGTGCTGCTTTCCACGTAAAGTATATACGTTTTTTTCTGGTACAGCTCGAAATAATTTTTGGATTTCAACAGGTTTTGCAGAAATAAATCGTTCTAGCTCTTCAATTTTTCCCTTATTCCGTGTGTTATTTTTTAGTAAGTACCAAGTTCCCCATACAACTCCAAGTTGAATTGCTATGAGTGGTGGAAAGAAAACGAGAACAACTGTTTCAATGCTCCAGAATATACATAACCCGAGAACCCACTCTCGTTTGAGAAAATGGGTGACTAAGATTGTCGAAATGATAAATATTTGATATCCGATAACTTCCATAAAACATCCTAGCGTATAAGCGTTTGTCCGTTGTGCAGCGCATGACGGATAATGGTTTGTTGAACTAAGCCGTGTGCGGAGTGCGGAGTATCCCTTTAGAGGAGATTGTATTCGTCAGGCTCCGGCTTGTCGAAGCCTAGCCTTCTTGGATGAAAAGGGTGGGGGGGGCGATTTTTGGAATCGGCGATTCATAATGTCGTCCGTGAACGTCAATATTCTGGCATCCCAAGGCCATTTTCTGTGTTCAAACCAAGTGTTATTCATGAGCGAGTCAGTCGCCCGGCACGACGTACTCGGTGTCATTTGCCGTGTAGGTTAGGTCAGTGGCCTGTCCGGTGCACCGGTGGCAGCAGGGTTGACACTCGCATCCTGCCCTGGTGACACTTCGGACACAGGTATCCTTCAAAGGCGGTTTCATCCATCTCTTGTGATGCGGCGGGCCGACTGCCCCGCCCAAACGCTACCCGGATAGATCCGGATTATCAGAGGACAGAGTGGGCCAGACCAAGGCTCCGCACAGGGACCTCACGTTTACTTGTCCGCGTCGCCACACCATCCACGACAGCCACGAGGGGCGCATCATGCTAATACTCACCCGCAAAGAGAACGAAGCATTCTTGATCGGAGGCGATATCCGAGTCGTCGTGACTAATGTCCAGGTTGGACGGGTAAAGCTCGGAATAGAGGCGCCGGAGGATGTTAAGGTGGTGCGAGAGGAGCTGATCGAAACGGAGCATCTTCCGTCGACAGGCATGCCATCCGGTCGGGCGGAGTCAACCTGAATAGTCGGCATGCCATCTGGCTAGCTTCGAACACCATGCATAACGGTGGTCACGTTTGAAGTCACCAGGAGCTGGGTGTCTCCAGATCCCGCTCCCTACACCGGTGGCGATGCAGGAGAGCAGGCGCCTGCGGCGCCCCCTGTCAGTCGCCGATTCTCACCGTCTCGCGGCAGATCTCGATTTCCGCACCCACGACTTTCTCGCCACGGTCTGTCAACTTGTGGTGCGTGGTGTGCAGCACCATCACCTGGGCGAGGATCCGGGGGGTGCGGGATATCCGCGGGTGAACTCGAACGGCTCTATGTCTACGGTCGCCTCGACGAGGACTTGGCGGAAAAGTCCGCCGTCACTTGGGAACTGCTCGACTGACCTCGCGCGCGCCCCCGCACGCATCGCCCGCACGGTCCGAACGACCCCCCGTCCGTGTCGCGTGCCATCGCCGCAAGGGTGCAGCGTAGTCCCGGAGAATCAGGCCCGTTTCCCCCAACAGGGGCAGCAGGAACCTGGCGTTGGTTTTCCGCTGGCGCGCCTGGTGGGCGTGATTGATCTTTCCAACGGGGCGGTGCTGCATGCGGGCATAGGGCCGTACCA
>VAOU01087744.1_pt1 | contig 9763 bp, 5 predicted proteins | sample 3393871 | NCBI WGS metagenome assembly VAOU01 (sample SAMN08290440, study PRJNA428436) | hydrothermal vent metagenome | isolation source: Deep-sea hydrothermal vent chimney | place: Atlantic Ocean: South-mid Altantic Ridge | depth 1820 m m
CCTTCATAGAGGGTATTGGCGCGAAACATGGGAAAGACGTAGTTGCGGGCAAAATCCTCGCGCAAATCCTCGATATAGATTTCCTTCACCCCCATGGCCTCCGCTTTGGCGCGCGCCGGTTCCACTTCCTCGCCCTGACCGATGTCGGCCGTGAACGTCACCACTTCGCAATCATACGTATCGCGCAGCCATTTAAGAATGATGGAAGTATCAAGCCCACCAGAATAGGCCAGGACTACTTTTTTGATTTCGTTCATGGAAAAACCTCGGTCTCAAGCTGGATTCCAGAATAGCCAGCGGGAAATTATACCGTATTCGAGGCTGGCAGCGAGGAAATTCAAGACGCAGAGAATAAACAACCCCGCAGCAAGCTGGCGGGGTATCAATCGTTGCATAAGTATTTGCCTGTATTTTATCCCCTCACCCCAACCCTCTCCCAGAGGGAGAAGGGGGGCTATGATGCAAATACTTATGCAACGATTAATATTAAGTGGTAGCGTGCTGATGGGTTTCCCTACTGGACTTCGCGCTTCGCGCTATCCATCCTACTGTTGTTCGCCCCAAGCAGCGGGGAATAACACCCAAAGAGATTAAAACAGGAGCCAGTCAACGAATCAGCATCACTTCCACGCGGCGATTTTTTTTGCGCCCGGCTGCGGTACGATTGCTGAATTTGCCTTCCAGTTCATTATGAGCGTGGGGACTGATTCTATTCTTGTCGATACCATGTTTGATAAAATAATCGCGCACAACATTAGTACGCCGGCGTGCAACCACCAGGTTGATCCGTTCCAATCCCTTGCTATCGGTATAGCCATCGATGCGGACTCTTCGCACGCTGCTGTCCACTTTCATATAATGGATCATTTGATCCAGCCGGCGCTGCGTTCCCCTGTCCAGCGCAATCTTGCCCATACCATATTGAATAATGGTTTTTCTGACATCTGCAAAGCGGATGTTCAGTAACTGTTTTTCACATTTCTGAAATCCCCCCCAGGCTTTAAGAAAATTAACCGGCATCACGGTCACCGTAATTTCATCACTGCCATCCATCCAGTCGCGATAGATGAATTGTAGATCCATGCCTTCCTCCAGCTCTGCAGCCATCCGCTTCGCCCAGGTGCCATTCAGATAAAACGGCTCCTTGCCTTTGACCACGGGGATGCTGCCAAAGTCTCTGGCAATCGCGATGTGCTTCCACTCCGGCGCCAGGGAAAAGAGGCGCGCAGATTCAGGCCGGTTAGCGGCCTGTTTGACATGCATCGAAAATTCCAGATCAGTTTTCGCCCTGCGGACAAATTCCGCCTCGCCATAGAGCGGTATCGAATGGCGTAGGCGGCAGATGATCGGCGTCGCCTGCACCTTCCAGGTGGATTTCGCCACCGGCGCCTTGAAGAACTGATAGCCCGCACGAGCGGGAAGCGCCAGCAGACATGCCAGCGGGATTAAAAGACATGTTTTTCCGAACATGCACGGAAAAATGCAAAAGCCGTACCAAATTATAATTAATTCAACGCAAAGGACGCAAAATTTTATCCCTTATTGCTCTGGTTTTATCGAATCGGTTTCGGATATTTCCGATTAATTCATCCGATGTTCCTGTCTTCCTGAAGGATAATTTGCCCACGGCCGGATCCCGGCAAAAAGACAAGAAGATCTGCATGGCAAGATGCCAACATATCCTTGCATCTTTGCATTGGATTTTTTAGTTTTTCTTGCGCTTTTCGGCCCGGCGCAGGCGTGTGGCCAGTCGCCGCGCCAGTTCGCCGAACAGCTCGGTCTGAGTCGGATGAGGATGAATGGCATGCCCGACCTGTTCCAGGGTCATTTCGCCAGCTACCATCATCACCCCTTCGCCGATGAGTGTATCCGCATGATCGGCGAGAAAATGCACGCCGATAATACGATGACTGACCCTGTCGGCCACGATCTTGATCATCCCGTGGGTTTCGTTGGTAATCATGGCCTTAGCGTCGATACTCATGGGTACCTTGACCTCGGCCGCGTCGATGCCGCGGGCCTTGGCCTGTTCCAGCGATAAACCCACGAAAGCGGCTTCCGGACGGGTGAAGATCACACCGGAGTCCTTGCTTTCATCGTAGGTCATGTCTTCGCCACAAACGGTTGCCGCCACGACCCGGCCCTGCTGACCGGCGGTATGCGCGAGCATCAGTCCGCCGATGACATCACCCACGGCAAAGATATGCGGCACCGACGTGCGGCACCGATCATCCGCCTTGATGACGCCTTTTTCCAGCTCAATGCCAACCTTATCCAGTTGTAGGGGGTCCAGCACCGGACGTTTACCCGTCGCCATCATGACATAATCACAGCTAAAACTGTGTTTTTTGCCTTCACTGTCTTCGTAAGCCAGTTTCATCTCGCCCGGCTGACCCTTGATCTCGACGATCCTGACGGCCGTTTCAATCACAAGACGGGGGTCATCATTCAACACAGCCGTCAGTTGTTTGGCTATTTCCGGCTCGACCTCGGCCAAAATGCGTTCCTGGCCTTCAAATAAGCGCACTTTCGCACCAAAATCCTGAAAAATCTGCGCCATTTCGACGCCGATAGCCCCTCCACCGATGATGCCCAGACGTTTGGGCGCTGCTTTGAGTCCCCAGACGGTATCGGACGTCAGTACGCCACCACTCTCAAGACCTTCGAGCGCGCCGGAAATCGGCGGCACGAATGGCGGCGCGCCAGTGGCAATCACTGCCACGCCAAAACTAAGAATCGAGATCTTGCTCCCATCGCCGGGGATCGAGCGGGTATGCGGATCACCCTGATTGCCACCGGCATCAACTTCGACATGGTGGCTGTCCACAAAGCGGGCAAAGCCCTGAATGACATTGATCTTTACGCCCTTGTCGGTGTTCAGCGCCATTTCACCGCGTTTTTCCAGCACGCGGCGGCGAGTCTTTTCCATGATCTTCCAGTCAAGCTCGGGCTTGTCCGTGCCTTTGACACCCAGATAACTATCCTGGGCGCGATCACGAATGCGATCTGCGGCGGCGCGCCAGGCTTTGGAGGGAATACAGCCGCGCCACAGGCATTCACCACCGGGGAACGGCGCATCGTTGATCATGGCGACCTTGAAGCCATGCTCCACCAGATCACGGGCGCAATCTTCCCCACCGGGTCCCCCGCCGATCACCACGACATCATAGTCCCAGTCACCTTCGGGTATTTTGAAATCAAAGCTGACGGCCTTCGGTGCGACGGGCGTTGAAGCAACAGCAGCCGACCCATCCAGCCAGCTTGGATTCTGTACCCGATCACGGAAGGTACTCAAAAACTTGGCCGCATCCGCACCGTTAACAATACGATGATCCGCCGTAATGGTGACCGGCATGCCCTGTGGTCCGAGGGTCGAGATGGCGAATATTGCCGATGTTCCCGGCGAGGGAATCGCATCGAACTGGGCCACGCCCATCATGCCCATATTGGAAATAGTAAAAGTGGGGTTAGAGTATTCTTCCGGTTTCAGACGGCGCGCGCGCGCGCGTTCAACCAGATCTTTCCAGTCGGCCACCAGCTCCGCCAGCGAACGATTTGCGACATCGCGCAATACCGGCACCACCAGCCCCATACCGTCGGTTTCTACCGCCAAACCGATGTCAACCTGATCGCGCTCAACGATACGATCTTCATGCTGGTAAACCGCATTAATAATCGGATGTTTTTCAATCGCCAGCGCTGCGGCCTTGGCCAGCGTCACGGTAAGCGAAAAGCCTTTCGCTTTGGACGCTGTTTTCAGGGCGCCAGGATCAACATTGACCGTCACCCGGAACAGCGGCATGGAGAGCGAATATTCCATGTTGTGCGCGACGGCTTTTTCCATCGCCGTCATGGCCCGGCCTTCGCCCGGCACCTGGAAAATACGTTTGGTCGAGGTCTTCTGTACGTTACTGTTCAGCACGTCAGCCGCGATAATCACACCATCCGGTCCGCTACCGGTAATGCTGTTCAAATCAATTCCGTGGGCGCCGGCCAGTTGCCGAACATAAGGCGTGGCCATACTTTTCTGTGGCCGTGGCGCTGGCGTGGCGCCGTGAGGCATGGCGGGAATATGGGTTTTGGGTTTTTCCGTACCGGCTGGAAGCGATTTAACTTTTTCCTGATGGTCTTCCGTAAGTTTGGGCGCCACTGCCGATTTTTTCGTGTCCAGGACCTCCCCGGGTTCGGCTACCAAACAGGCAATCGCCTCACCCACCGGCACGGTGGAATCAATCTCGGCCATTGGCCCGGAGAGATAGCCTTCACGAAAGACTTCCACGTCCATGATCGCCTTATCGGTTTCCACCGTAGCAACAATATCGCCACGCTCGACTTTATCACCGATTTTCTTTTCCCAGCTCACCACCACACCTTCTTCCATGGTGTCGGAAAGCTTGGGCATTTTTATAACATGAGGTTCAGACATCTAAATTTTTCCTGATCTCGTATAGCCAATAACGCTTACAGATAGATTTTCTATTTAACGCAGAGTCGCAAAGGCGCAGAGATATTTAAAACAAACTTTACGTCTCTGCGCCTTCGCGTTATTTTCCAGAATTTTTATTAAATCTTACCCATCACTTTTAACGCACCCTGATAGACATCATCCGCACTGGGGATGGCCGCTTTTTCCAGACGGGCGTTATAAGGTACAGGCACGTCGGCGGCATGAATCCGTACCGGCTGGGCGTCCAGGGCGAAGAAGCAGTCTTCATTGATCAGCGCCATGATTTCCGCACCGACCCCCACAGGCGCTTCATCTTCTTCAGCGATCAACACACGGTGGGTTTTTTCCACTGACTTACGAATGAGTTCCCGATCCAATGGCTTAAGCACGCGTAGATCCAGCACTTCGGCATGAATGCCATCCGCTTCCAGCCGTTTAGCGGCTTCCAGACACAGGTGCACACTGAAATTATAACCCACCAGGGTGATATCACTGCCCTCACGGACGATCTCAGCCCCTTCCAGGGGACGGAAGAATTCTTCATCCGGGACTTCTTCCTTGAGGCTGTACATCTGCTCGTGCTCGATAATGATGACCGGATCATTGCAGCGCACGGCGGATTTCAACATGCCATAAGCATCAATCGGACCACGCGGAGTGACCACTCGCAAACCTGAGGTACTCATAAACATGCGTGCCAGACGGGCAGAATGCTGGGCGGCGAGCTGATGCGCGGTGCCGCCGGGAGTGCGCATCACAATCGGACACTGCGCCCGACCGCCGGACATGTAACGAATCTTGGCGGCGGCATTGACCAGCGTGTCCAGCGCCAGCAGGGCGAAATTGATGGACATAATTTCAATAATCGGGCGCATGCCCACCATGGAAGCCCCAATACCGATGCCGGTATAAGAGTTTTCTGAAATCGGGGTATCGATCACCCGGTCCTCACCGTATTTATCATACAGGCCCAGCGTGGCCTTGTAGGTACCGCCGGCCACGCCGATATCCTCACCCATCGCGATGACCATACGATCATTCGCCATTTCCTCATCATGGGCGCGACGAATCGCCTCCCAGTATGCAATCTCTGCCATTCGTTTTCCTCGATGATTTAGTGCCTTAGAAATGATTTTCTGTGCATTTTACAGAACATTATTTCGTGAAGGCACTTATCCTGTGGTTTATCCGGGTTAGTGCCTTAGAAATGATTTTCTGTGCATTTTACAGAACATTATTTCGTGAAGGCACTTATCCTGTGGTTTATCCGGGTTACTGTTGCAGCGGACCGATCCAGCGTGGATCAGGGTGATCATCCAGCACATATTTATTCAGATCTTCGACTTTCGGCTCCGGACTTTCTTCCGCAAACTTGATGATGTCATTTTCTATTTCATCATCGATTTCACGCTCCATCGCCTTGATATCGTCTTCCGTCAGCAAATTTTGTTCGATCAAGCGTTTGCTGAAAACCTTAATGGGATCACGTTTTTCCCATTCGATTTCTTCCTCACGGGTCCGATAGCTCTTGGCGTCGGACATGGAATGGCCGCGGAAACGATAGGTCATGAACTCAATGAAGTACGGTCCCTTGCCGCTACGCACAAAATCAATGGCTTTTTCGGCGGCCTCCATAACGATTTCGATATCCATACCATCATGTTGACTCGCTTGCATGTCATAGGCGCAAACACGCTTGTACTGATCCTTAACGGCAGTGGAACGATCGATATGGGTGCCAATGGCATAACCGTTGTTTTCACAAACAAACAGCACCGGCAAGTTCCAGACTTTTGCCATATTCATGGTTTCGTGGAAGGTGCCCTGGTTATTGGCCCCATCCCCCAGAAAACAGATGGCGATCTGTTTTGTACCCTTGTGTTTGCAGCCCATCGCCAGACCGGCAGCCAGCGGAAAAGGCTGGCCCACCAGCGCATAGCCGCCCATGAAGTTCACGGACGGGTCAAAAATGTGCATGGAACCCCCGCGTCCACGGGAAGAACCGGTTTCCTTGCCATAGAGCTCGGCCATCACTTCGCGCGCAGGCGCACCGGCCTTGAGCGCATGAACATGGTCACGGTAGCCGGTGATCACGTAATCATTACCGGTGCCCTTGCCGAGCATGGCTTTTTCGAGCACCCCTGTTGCTACCGCTTCCTGTCCGGAATAAAGATGTAAAAAGCCACCAATTTTGCGTTCCATATAGGCTTCAAATGTCCGATCTTCGAAACGGCGGAAAAAAATCATTTCCTTCAACAGACGTTTTTTATCTGCGTCGTTCATAGTGCTCCTTCGGTGATAAGCTGTGTAATTCTTAAAATATATACAGTTCCGTCCCCCCGAAACCCAGCCTGAAAACCAGAGTTATGGAGGTCGTTAAGGCCCCGGCTTCACGATGAAAAGCCAACCGGCAGCATACAAAGCCGTATATGATCGGACTTTTGTCCCCCAAGGTCAAGAATTCCACCGTTTCAACTCGTAAAATTATCACTGACTTGTGTGACGCAGATAGTAAAATGAATCGTTAGAATCCAGATTTGACAACACTTTTCTGTCCCTGAATGGTTGACAATTAATCAGGATTAAGCATAACCCAGGACAGTTCGATCGAAGGCAACGATCACTGGGGCCAGTGCGAGCACAAGCCCCCGTTGCAGGAAGACTGCTCTCACGCCGATAAGACACACGGCAGACTTGGGGAAGTTTGCAACTTTGTAACGGGGCGCTACCTGGGGTTAAAGCGGGCAGGATTTTACGTTAAATCCCAGGTCAGTTCAGTGGTGAGGTGAATATTTTAAGAATAGCCTGATCTGCTGGCTGCGTCAGGGATTGTTCTGAGTAAGAAAAAGAGGCCGTGTATAAAAAAGATAATACACGCCCCCCTTTTTTTAGGCTGCTACCCTTGATATTTCTTTTGCCGACCTAAGCCGAACAGAGCAAGCAGACCTGAACCAAATAGCCATACAGCGGCAGGTACAGGTACTGCGGATACTGCCTCCAGGGCATTGATATTTTCACTCGCAAGACCGAGATCACATGCAACACAATGTGCGGTATTCCATACATGGCCTCCATGTTTCAGGAATACAGCAGGATTAACGCCATCCCATGACCAGATTTCCCCGCCATCGAAAACCCCGGCAACAGGTGCGATGCTGAATAACAGGTTAAAACCACCAACACTATTCTTATTGAACATAAACGCATCGAGATCAATAGTACTGGCTAAATTCGGTTGCCCAATGGCACCTGCAATATCGGCCGTTGTTACCATTGCTCCACCCAGGTTGTTATATACCGAGACACCGGAGGGATCCCCCATGAGCGAAAACCGGTTGCTACCGCCGTCCCATACCTGCAGGCCGTCAACATCTTTAGGCGGATGCATAGCGTTAATGCTGCCTGGATTAGCCCATATGCCCGCTGCATGATTGACACTTTCAGAATATATGTTGCCATCATTCTCTACTGAAAAGAGTAATGCCGAGGTATTCGCCTTGACAGAATTGAACAATGCGTCCTGAGAGTTAGCGATACCGTCAATCTCATGATCAGCGGCAAACAGAGGCGTGAAATCCGAACTATCCTTGACCCCACCAGCGCCATCCCAGTCAATGATCTGCATAGGATCGGCTACCCCGATGCTGTTTTCATCAAAATGATTTGAGTATTCCTTGTTAGGCACCTGGACACGGGACGGAATTGCTGCGCCAGGTGCTGGTGTTACGAAAGGCCCTTGTGAAACATAGGCTTGTGCGGTTGCCGCATGGGTAAGAGACGATATTAGTGACATCCCTGTTGCGATTATAAAATAGGGCAATGTCCTGCTCCCTGAACGATCTGATACTTGAAACATCATAGTGAATCCCTCCTGATTAAAGTACATTTTTGGTTAACGGTTTTAGTTCGTACACTTTCCTTTATCAAGCATTGGTTCTCTGTCAAAAAAGCCGGGGACCTCTATTGCTGTGGTAACTCAACAACCCACATCTGACAGGACTGCCACTATAGAAGAGCTATGTGACATCAGAATTAATTTTAAAGTGAATTTTTTGTGACAGATGGATGAACGCCCTGACACAAGCTGTGGTCTGGCAAACCTCGATCAACCATCGTTGCGTACGCCGGTGCTGCCACGTTTTTGAGCTGCCCGCACGCCGCTGTCAGGATCCAGGAACAGGCGGCGCATACGCACACCGCCACGGAAATCAAACAGGTTCAGGAGCACACCAGCCCTGGCATCGAAGGGCTGGTCACCGATGCGTCCCAGACGCCAGTTGTCCTCAATAAAGCGCAAAATCGAGGATTGGTCAGTAATACTGTGATCAACGAAGTTTTCCCTGGCCCAGGGTGAAATCACCAGCAGCGGCAGACGCGGACCGTAGTCACAGCGATCAAGATAGGCGCCGGGGGGCCGCGCGACCGCAAGCGCCGGGACGGGTCAGACCATCATACTTCGGATCACTGGACTGGTTGACGATCGGAGCAAGTACGTGATCATACCAGCCGTCAGAGTCGTCATAGGCGATGATCACGGCCATATGCTTCCATTGCGGCAGACGCTGAAGCTGATTCAAGGTACGCACCAGGAAAGTCTGTTCGTCGAGCGGGTTCGAATAACCGGCATGACCATCCTGGTACATTCTGGCCTTGATAAAACTCACCGCCGGCAACTTGCCGGCATCCGCCGCAACCCAGAAATCACGTAGATCATACTGGTGATTGGCCTGATCGCTACGCCCGATCATGGCCGTGGTAGTCGGCGGCAAATGATGCGGATTGGCGGTTGACGCATACTGAAACGGTTCGTGGTGCGGACTGTAGTCGGGTATTTTCCGGCCGGCGATATTGCTGCTCCTGGCGCCGCATGCAGCCTTTCCCTTGACCCGGGTGGTCGGCCGAAAACCGCCCTGGAACCACCCCCCAGGTAAGGTGTGCGGCATTGAGCAGGTTGCCGACATGATCCCTCGCATAGCCACGACCGGTTTGCCCGCCGGCGAGCAATCATCGTAGAGCGGATTCGGATCACCGATTACGCTTCCATTAGCGACTTCATCCGGCAGATTGGCAGGCGTGGCACCGTGGGTCTGTCCCGCAATCAAATTGAGAGCACCCACCGTCGAGGGTCCGAAGGTGGTGCCGAAGGAGTTATCGCTCATAGCGAAATGTTGCGCATAATTCCACAACGCCGTGACGGTATTGCCATCGTAATATCCCATCACCTGGGTTGGATTACAGTCGCCGTAAGTCGCCCCGGTAGTCTCGACAAAACGATCCATGAGACCCGCGTTGGCTGCCTGCTGCTCAGCCGCATAG